>Ga0208504_1000101_pt1 | contig 21979 bp, 40 predicted proteins | sample CryBogCBH05Oct08_FD_184595 | JGI IMG/M metagenome (GOLD analysis project Ga0208504, IMG submission 184595) | Freshwater microbial communities from Crystal Bog, Wisconsin, USA - CBH05Oct08 (SPAdes) | ecosystem: Environmental > Aquatic > Freshwater > Lake | place: Crystal Bog, Wisconsin, USA...
CGTCCACTCAACTTTTGACTTCGGCGGCGCAGTATTCGCTGACACCATCATCTACCCTCTTGCCGGTGTTCTCGGTGAGGATGTTGTTTCAGGATCAGCTCCTTATGTCCATACCCTCGCAGTAAAGAACTCAGCTACAGCAGCGGCAGACTCACAGCCTTCTGCCTACACCATGCTTGACTTCTATGGCGCAAATGTGCGCGCATGGGCAGGACACCAATTCCACGACTTCTCGCTTAAGTGGAACGCAGATGGCTTGCTCGAATACGATGCGAAGTCCACAGGATGGCAGTCAGCTACCACCTCAACACCAACCCCTAGCTTCTCCACCGTTTTGCCTACCGCAGTCTGGTATGGAACTGTGAGCGTTGGTGGCACAGCTATCTCTAACAACACCATGGGCAACATTGACCTCAAGCGCCCTGTCACCCCTATCTACGGTATCTCCAATGTGCAGACTCCTTACTCTGTATTCGTTGGCGCTCTCGAAGTAACGGGCAAGGCCACCTTCCTCATGGAAAACGACACCCAGCTCACCAACTATTTGACCAACACCCAGCCAGCTCTCGTCTTTAACTGGACAAACGGCTCAGGAGCGTCTCAGACATCCATCCAAGCGACCATGACAAAGGGTGCATACACACTCGCCGTCATCGAGCGCTCAAAGGATTTCGTTGAAGTGGTTGTTGATTTCAATGCCCAAGGCAACCTAACCGATGCTGGAACTGTTGGCTACTCACCAATCAAGTGGGTTGTTAAGAACGCGATAACCACCTCGGTCGCTTAACCTAGAACGCAGTAGCGGTGGCAGGTTGATTTGGTTCGCCTTCCGAAATCCCGCACCGCTACTGCCTAGTTTTGCTAGGATGCTCACAAGGCTACCAAGGAGGCACAATGTCAAAAAAGATTACCCTGCCATCAGGGGCAACAGTTACTATCAAAGATGCAATAGATCTTAAAGTTAAAGACCGCAACCGCATCATGCTCGCCGGAGATAACAAGGGTGAAGCAGAAAAGGGCATCGCTATCGGCAACGCTTTGCTTGCTGCAATTATTGAGGACTGGTCATTCGACCTTCTCGTTCCATCGGTCAAATCTGATTCTATTGACGAGCTGCCTATTAAAGATTATGTTGCTCTCATGGATGAGACCGCAAATGTCACCAAGGACTTGTTCCCTGAGTTGGCGGATACAGATAAAAACCGTTTGAACCCTGATAGCCCTTTAGACAGCTCCAACGCCTAAAGGATCGGCTGAAAGGATTTCAGCGGGTTGATGACCTGCTCTATCCAGACACCGAGTGGTTCTACTTTAAGTTTGCCGACAGATTTAGCTGGACACCCGAGCAGGTAGATAACCTGCCCGCCGGAAGAGCTGATTGGTTGTTAGCTATTGCTGATACCATCGAAGAAGTCAAAATCGAGCAGATGGAGAAGCGATGAGCGACAACCGCAACGAAGTATTTGCGGCGCTTAATGCTTGGCAAAATCGTATGGACAAAGCGGCTCAATTAGCAACCCGCGCGATCACCACAGAGTTGTGGACGCAGGCGCGCAAGAATGCTCACGAGACCACTAACCCGCCGCGAACAGTGAACGGCCGACTTCGTTATAACCCGCACATCGGGCCTCGCGCCGGAGAAGGCCCTAACTATGCAACGGGCAACTTGTATCGAAACATCATTGCTGCCCCACCGCTTCGGCGTGGTTTTGCAACTTATGTGGCGAGCGTTGATTCAGGCGCTGACTATGCGCGAGCAGTAGAACTCGGCTCATCAAAGTGGACGAGTGGGGTAAAATACCCATATATGTATCCAGCTCGTGATGAACTTATCAACTCTGGTAAGGCCTCACAAATCGTTTATGGATACCTCACAGCAGCGATGGGAGCTTAAATGGCAGGTGAAGTCCCACCGTTAAATGTAGAGATTCTTGTTCAGCTTGCTAATCTGACTACAGCTGTTACCCAAGCCACCGAGGGCATGGCAAAAATTGGCGATGCTGCCAAGGCGCAGGAAAGCAAGTTTTCTTCATTAAAGACAGTCATGGCTGGAGTCTTTGGTGGCAACCTTTTGACTCAGGGAATGCAGGTTGTTGAGGATGGGCTGCGGGATGCTATCAAAGCAATCCAAGACACACAGGTAGCGACCGAGCGTTTATCTACCGCGCTTAATAACGCAAAACAAAACACGGCTGCTAACCGCGAAGAAATCCAGAAAACATCGGACAAGATGTCCACACTTGGTTTCTCTACCGCGCAAACAGAGTCGGCCTATGGCACTTTAATCACAGCAACAGGATCCGCAACAGAGTCCACAAAGCTGATGAGCATGGCTGCCGACCTTGCGCGATACAAGCACGAGGATTTGGCAACCGCTGCAGCTACCTTGGCCCGAGGAACAACGGGCTCAGCTAAAGCGTTCCGCGAGCTGGGCATCACGCTTGATACATCTCTGCCTAAAAATCAGGCAATCGCCAAGGCGTTCGATGAGTTAAATGGAAAAATCGGCGGGCAGGCTGTCGGATATACGCACACATTTGCCGGCGAGATGGAAGTCTTAAAGGCTAAGTTTGATGACATAGCAGTCAAGGTCGGCGCTGTTGTTATGCCAATTCTGACAAAATTCTTGGAGATTATTACCAAGTTTATTATTCCGGCCATCACGGACATCATCAAATACATGACCTACTGGGAGCGCCAGCTCATCAGCTTGTGGAATACACACGAGGGATTCCGCAAAGTAGTCGTTGATGTTCTTAAAGTTGTTGTTGAAGGGTTTGGCTATCTCCTCGGAGCGATTGCAAAAGTTATTGACACCGTGGCAAAGATTCCTGTCCTCGGCGCTCCTTTTAAGGCAATGGGCAAAAGCGTTGATGAAGCAGCTGTATCTGTCGGCAAGTTTGGCCAAGGGTTAGATGACCTTGCCAACAAAAAGATTTCTATTGGTGGCAAGTCTTTAGCGGATCAGCTCTCAACGGCTGGGGTTTCGAGCGCTGGCGGAGATACAGGAGTTGCCGGTCAAGTAGCTGGCGGAGATGTTAGCAAAGCCGCAGTAGCCGCAGCCAAGAAATCTGCCGCTGCCGTTATTACTGAAATAAAGAAACAAACCACAGAGTTGATGAACGAGCAAAAGCAAGTCAAGTCTATCTACGACCAAATGAATGTGGACTTGCGCGATTATCAGACACAATACGAAAAGTTGGTTCAGACTCACAACGATGCAATAGCCAAGGCAAACCTGACTTTTAATCAGGCACAGGCTGCAGCACAACAGACTTTAGATCAGGCCAACCTCGCGGCAGCTGCGGCGAACAATGACGCTATCGCCAAACTGCAGCAAGATGCCGCAGACAAGCAACTGGCTATTGTTCAACAATCAGAGGCCCTGCTCACCAATGAATTTGCAAATGTCACGAAGATAGACCTTGGCAAGTCATTTTTCAGCTCGGGAACAACTAGCGGCCTCATTGACTCATTTCAGAGCCAGCTAAACGCCATGAAAACCCTTGCCACTGATGCTTCCAAGCTCGCCGGCCTAGGATATTCGCAGAACTTCATTCAGCAAGTTGTCGCGCAGGGCCCGCTCATGGGTGACCAAATGGCTCAGACTCTCATCAACGCTCAGCCCGGAACAACAGAGCAGATTCAGAACTTATTTGCACAGGTGCAGGATGCTTCGACAACAGGATTGAACGGTCTCGCGGATCAGATGAATCAAGGCGGCAATCTGGCAACTCAGGCTCTCATTGACCAATACAACAAAGTCACTACAGACCTTAACGCTTCGATGGCAACCCAAGCCGATGCTTTCAACGATGTTCTTGCTAAAAACAAGCTGGCTTACAACGACTCCGTGGCCAAGGCTCAGCAAACCCTGCAGGATTCGCTCGCGGCATCGCAACAGGCTTTTGACCAAGCAGCCACGGCGCTTCATGACTCCACCATTACGAAGCTAAACGATTTGCAGACCAAGCTTGAAGCGGTTGCAGCTTCCATGGCCGCGGTCAATGGCACGGGCGTTTCGATGAGCAGCATGGCGCTCGCCGGCTCTGTTGCAACGCCTTATCTTTCAGGATCGGCGGCCTTGCCAACGACCGCATCAAGCGGCCCTGCGGTTGCTTACACGCAGAACAACTACATCTCGACCCCTGTTTCAGCGAGTGACATCGCATCGGCTACCTATGGCGCTCTCACCTATGGAGTGGCTCAGGGAATCGCCTCAAAACTTAACGCAGGGAAGGCTGGATAATGGCTACCGTTACCTCGCTTAATTACTACTCCTTTGCCTTTAATGGCTTTGTCTTCGGCGGAGCTAACTCGCCTTATCAAATCCTCTCTGTTGATGGGCTTGAATCGCTGCCCAATATCCGCAATCAGGATGACAACAGAGGCTATGCAGACGGTATGTTCACGGGCAACGATTTTCTTTCAGGCCGCACGGTGACCATCACCATCAACACCTTCGCAAGCACTGGCTATTCAGCTCAGGCTAACTTCAACTTATTACAGGCCGCACTCTTGCCTCAGACCAGCGGCACGACCCCGCTTCAATTCCAGCTCTCTGCCGCCGGCGGTTTGCAACGCCTGAATGCTCGCGTTCGCACAAACAAGACCGTTGTTGATCCGAATTACACCTACGGCTACATTACTTCGCAATACACATTCTTTTGCGCCGACCCTCGTTATTACGATGACACGCTACAGACTGCAACCCTCGCCGTTGGTAACCCTCTGGGCCGTCAATATAACCGCACCTACAACCTCTCCTATGGCGGCGGCTCCTCGACCCTTACAACGACCGTCAATAACGCAGGATGGGCAACCACATACCCTGTCATAACCCTCAACGGCCCTATCACCAACCCGACCCTTGGTAATAACACGCAAGGCACTTACATTACGATTCAAGGAACTTACGCAAACACCGACACCATCGTCATTGACCTAGATCAGAAACTCATCACCCTCAACGGAAGCCCTGCCCGCAATTTGATTAACGGCGGCTCAAACTGGTTCTCTGCTCCACCGGGTAATAACTCTTTCTTCCTATCTGGAACAGGTACACTTATCGGCACTACGGCTGCGACCATTACTTGGCGCAACGCGTACATCTAAGGAGAAGCAATGGCATTACGCACACCCCCAAGTTGGCTGCAAAATGGAAGCCATCCTGCGGAAAACGACCGCCTAACTACCCAGACAATCTGGAAAACCTCTGGAATTATTAACTCGACCGATTTAGCCGTTACTCAAAACTCTCCTGCCGGTATGTCCGTTCTTGTCGCTTCTGGCTGGGCTGCAATCGTTGGAACAACGCAGTCCAACATGGGCACATACATGGCCTATAACGATGCCACGACAACCCTCACCGTTTCCACCGCTAACCCATCGAACCCACGCATTGACATCGTGGTCGTGACCGTCAATGATGCTTACTACACAGGATCGCTGAACAATGTCACTTTTCAGGTAATCGCGGGAACCCCTGCCGCTTCTCCGGTAGCTCCTTCGACTCCCGCTAACTCGCTTCTCCTCGCAACTATCGCAGTAGGCGCGGGCGTTACTTCTATCGTTACCGCAAATATCACTGATAACCGCGTAAAGGCTACTTCGCCTATCGGAGTATCTACTAACTACGCCGTAACCGGACTACTCGAAACCGCCTATATCGCGGGTTCGGCTATCGCAAGCTCTCAGAATATAGATATAGCTACCTCGACCTCGTGGTGGTTTACTACCTCTGCTACGGCTAACTTCACCCTAAATTTCCGAGGAAACTCCTTGACTACCCTTAACTCGATTCTTGCTACGGGGCAGACCGTGACCGTAGTCGTAGCTAATACGAACGGATCTACGGGCTATTACCCTACGGCTTTTACTATTGACGGTTCTTCGGTTAGCCCTAAGTGGCAAGGCGGAACGGCTCCTAGCACCGGAGACGCTTCGGCTATTGACGCCTATGTATTTACTATCCTAAAGACCGCTTCGGCTACTTATACGGTTATTGCCTCCGCTACGAAATTCGCGTAAGGTCGGTATATGTCCCCGTTAATTACTACTAAAGCGAGCGCTTCCGCACAGGGATACGGTCTATTCGCGCCCGGCTCCATCATTGTTGATTATCTTGTGATTGCTGGTGGTGGTGGCGGTGGTGATGGCGGCGGCGGTGGAGCTGGCGGTTTACGCTCAACAGTAGGAGCAACTGGTGGCGGTGGAACATTAGAATCCTCACTATCTCTTGCACCGGGAACTGCATATTCAGTAGTGGTCGGCGCTGGTGGAGCTGGATACACTGGAAATGGTAGCAATTCCAGTTTCTCTTCAATCACTTCCATTGGTGGCGGTAAAGGTTCTTACACACCAGTTTCTTATAACGGATCTGCCGGTGGCTCTGGCGGTGGCGGTTATTCTGGCGGAACTGGTGGCGCGGGAACAGCAAACCAAGGTTTTGCTGGTGGAAATGGTAATGGAATTACTGCTGGTGGCCCAGGTGGCGGTGGCGCTGGTGCTGTTGGTCAGCCTACGGCTACGGGTGCAACTGGCGGTTCAGGTGGTGCAGGTGTTGCAATATCCGCTTTTGCTTCAGCAACAGGAACTGGTGTAAGTAATTATTACGCTGGCGGCGGTGGCGGTGCAGGAAATACAACTGGCGGTTCTGGTGGTTCTGGTGGCGGCGGTAACGGCGGCGCTGCTCCTTCATATACAGGAACTTCAGGAATAGCAAACACTGGTGGCGGCGGCGGTTGCACTGGCGGTACTGGTGGATCTGGATTAGTTATTCTTCGATATATTGGATCAAGCGCAAGGGCGACTGGTGGAACGATTATCATTTCTGGTGGATATGTTTATCACAAGTTCACCAGCACTGGTTCATTCACCTTCCAAACATAAAAGGGGATTACATGAAAAAAGTTCAAGAATCAAAGGTTTATACATTTTCAGTTGATATGGTTATTCAAGTTTTTGCCGAAGATGAATTACAGGCTCAAAATAAAGTCGATCAAGAAGGTGGCTACATTACCACTCGCATCACCGAGCTTTTGAGTGTAGTAAAAATCCCAAACTCAAAGGATAAAAAATAATGGCACATTTTGCTGAAATTGATGAAAACAACATTGTGACTCGCGTTCTTGTTGTTGATGATTTATACGAAGCGGACGGTCAAAACTATCTCGCTAACGAGTTAGGTCTTAGCGGTACTTGGATTAAGACTAGCTATAACACTCTTGGCGGCGTTCATATTAACGGCGGTACTCCGCTAAATAAGAATTACGCAGGTATCGGATACTCATGGGACGGCACGGGTTTCTTCGCGCCGCAACCCTTTCCTTCGTGGAAATTAAATAAGGAAAGCTACCTCTGGGAAGCACCAACGCCAATCCCTACAGACGGTAAACGTTACGAGTGGGACGAAACTAATAAGGCGTGGGAAGAAGTCGCCTCTAAAGTAGAATAAGCTAATGGCCACCTCGTATCGTTACCTCTTAGCGGATCTAGTCACCAATCAGGTTTTAGCTGAGCTTCCGCTAACGGGGGTCAATTTCGGTCAACAATTAAACGCCGCGGGCACAATGACGGCGCACTTGCTGGTCTCTGGCGTGAATACCGCTGGGCTGAATGTCCTCAACGGCTCGATTCCGGGGCGCACGGCGATTTATGTGGATCGCAACGGCATCTTGGTCTGGGGCGGCGTTCTATGGCAGCGAGAGTATGGCTCAACAGACCAGAGCATCAAGCTCACGGCCCGCGAGTTTCTTTCCTATTTTGAGCGCCGGCGCATCACAACAGGCTCAGGAACGGCCTACGGCGCATTGGCGTACACGGGCATTGACCAGCTGCAGATTGCGCAATCGCTCATCTCTAACGCACAGAGCGCGCCGTCTGGAAACATCGGCCTGCTCTACAACCAAGACCCGCTCTCAACTAGCACATCGGGTATCACGCTGTCTCGGGTTTATTACAACTACGAAGTAAAGACGGTTTTCAACGCCGTTTCGGATTTATCTAAACAAACAAATGGCTTCGACTTTGAGATTTCTGTCTATTATGACGGCGGCGGCAATCCTGCCAAATCCTTTAATACTTACTATCCGCGCGCAGGCGTTATGTATAGCGCGACAAACTCTAATGCTCCCGTGTTCGAGCTGGGCGGCAACATTTCAGAGTACACATATCTTGAAGATGGCTCAAAGGCCGTCAATCAAATCTACGCGCTGGGCGCTGGCTCAAACGAAGGCAAGCTCATCAGCATCGCCAACAGCGCTTCCAAGCTCTCCTCTGGCTGGGCGTTGCTGGAGGATCAGTCCAACTATTCTGACATTACCGACCCCACCGTTCTCTCGGGCCTTGCCACGGGCCAAATCAACGCCGTTTCTTATCCTCCGATTACCCTCAAAGTTGTTGCTCCTCCGTATGTAAATCCAACATTCGGCACTTATGAAGTGGGAGATGAGGTTCGCGTTCGCATCACTGACGCGTTCTTCCCGTCAGGCTACGATGCCATCTTCCGCATTATCGGACTATCCGTTGCGCCCGGCGAGGATGGCCCTGAAAGAATTACGCTGACCCTCACGACAGGAACTTACTAATGGGATACATCAACCACGCACCTGACATCCGTGAAATTATTGAGGACTTAAAAGCACGCCTGCGTAAGTTAGAAACAGCACAACGGTTCACCGCGCCTAGCGTGACCGCTGATCCAACGAACCCTCGCATCGGTGACATCTGGCTTAATACAACTTCTAACATTCTAAAGACCGTAGATAAAAACGGTACAATTAGAACAATCAACTGGACATAACAACTCATCCGTAAGGTGCAACTATGGTATTTTGGAACAACGCCTCGACCGTTAGTAACGCAATCTGGGCTATCTTGGAAAGTCTGGTAATAATCGGCGCACCTTTGTTTTGGCTAAACCGTAATTTTAAGAAAATGGATAAGCGCTTATCGCGCATTGAATACCAGCTATACGAAAACGGCGGCGGGTCTATGAAAGACCAGCTGAACCGACAAGATGCCGCACTGCATGAGTTGCAGATAAATCAGGCAGTTATTAAGACCAAGTTGGAAATTTGATGGATGCTCATGACCAAGTGGTTACGAATAGTTACATTGTTCATTACCCGCCGCACGAGCCGCGCGAAAGCGACCCGAATTACAAAGATTTTAACGCTTACCGCAACGCCACAAAAGATACGGCTCAATGCTCAGTCGGAAGCCATCGAGCCGATTTCTCCGATTGCGCTGGAGGACTAGAGCTTCATCACGCACACATTGAATTTAGCCTGCAAAACGGCGTGGACTTGAAATGGCTAGAAGCTGATTATCCCGGAGTTTCTAACCCCGATGAAGTCGGAAAGTGGATAGAATCAGCGGAGAACCTGCTATGGCTCTGCGAAAAACACCACCGAGGGGTCGGGGGCATTCATCACGCCACCGCGAGTGATTTCGAGGCCGAAAAGTATGTTCGCAACCTAATCGGAAAGAAGGATGCACATGGCAAAACTAAATCTTAAAATCACCGCAAAAGAAAAGGCGTTAGGCGAGCACTATATCTACGGCATCATCGCCGCGGGATACGGTGCGTATCAACTTGATCCGCACGCTTCCGTCAAGAAGCTCGTTACCGAGGCGCTAGTCGCAGGATTGCTCGCGCCTATTTTGGCTCGTATCAACCCTAAGTCTTTGGTCAATACCATTGTTGCAACGACAGGAGCGCCGGAAACTATCGTTGCGCCTGCCGTGAACGCGGCGATTGCCGAGGCCGATAAGGTCGTGAAGGCCGATACCGCTAAATAGTAAAATGAAATCAGACCCCGCTCCTTGTGGGCGGGGTTTCTGACTTTCGGGGGATAAATGTCTACTGGTCTTGATGTTCTCAATGTGGCACGAAGCCAGATTGGATTTCACGCGGGCGCGCAGGAAGAAAACCCCTATGGGATTTGGTACGGAATCCCTAACGCTCCCTATTGCGCTATGGGTGTGTCGTGGTGTTTCGCGCAGGTAGGACTCTCGCATCTTATCGCCGCGCAAACTCCTAAAGGCTTCGCCTACAACCCTGCCGCGCTTCCATGGTTTCAGCGCCAAGGACTTGTGGTCAATAAGTATCAAGGGCAGCCTGGCGATTTAGTTTTCTATGACTGGAACTCTGATGGCGTTGTGGATCATGTCGAGATATTAGAAGCGGCATCGCCTGACGGAATCACGACCATCGGATTTAACACAGGAAACCCCAACGACTCCATCCATGAAAGCGGCTGTTTTCGCGTTCATCGGCCGTATCTCTTTATTGCTGCGATTGTTCGGCCCCAATATCCCGTGGCACTCAAACCCGCTTCTAAGGGCATGGCTAGCAAGAAGGCCACAGCGGTTGTTGGTGGCACAGGCACAGCTATCGCTGGCGCAACGGGGATGATTCATAACGGAATGACTTCAACGCCAACACCGACTAAAACGCCAACAGTCTTCATCGCTCCCCCATTTCCCGCAGACCCAACGGCGTTTAATCTCGGACAAAAAAGCGATGCAGTCGTGGCTGTAGAAAAGGCGCTATTAAAGGCTGGGCTTCTGCCGACTCAATATGTCACGGGGATAATGAACACCCAGACTCAGAGCGCGTTAATAAAATACGAGGCAAAACAGGGCATTAAAGTCACGGGCGCTCTGCCCCAGATTATCTATGACGAGCTAAAGGGGTCGTTGTGAAGCATATAAAGTTTTATATATTCGATGCCAAACAGCTCACGATAGCCCTCACGGGCGCGTTTAGCACATGGGCGGCTACAGGCTTTCAGCACGACCTCGCGCACCTTGGCTACATTCTTGTGGGCTTTATCACCGGCGGGTTAGTTTCGCATAATCCCAATGTCAGCCCCGACTCTCATATCCAGACTCCCTATCAGCCGAACATGGATGACGGCGGTTCTGCGTTGAAACCCATCGCCATTCCTCAAGACCCTTACAAACCAGAAGGCACGGATGTAAAGAGGGTCATCCAGATAAACAGCGGGATTGTCAAATAACCCTGTAGCCACAATGTAGCTACAAAATATGCGGTCGGGCGCGGAGGCGTGTCTAAACGCTTCTGTGCAAGATTCTCGGTAGTCTTCTCCCTGAAAGGGAGGCACACCTATGGCACTTGCCGATTCTATTGAAAAGCATCTCGTTAAATCTCAAAACAAATGCACTCTGCAAATCATTATGGATATGCTGCCGGAGTCAGATAGAAAAATCCTGCAGGACTCTATTCTCAAAGGCCTACCAACTACGACTCTTGTAGCTGCGCTTCGCTCTGAGGGTTATCAAATTGCAGAGGCCACTTTCACTAATCACAGAAATGGCAAATGCAAATGTCCGACCGAGTAAAGAAAATCCTAGATGAGCGCTTAGGCGAATACGGCGATCCCTATACCGAGTTCACCGCTATCGGTCGCGTCTGGGCGGGATTTCTCAAACTAGAAGATGACATCCCTGCCTACCAAGTAGCGCTTATGATGGATGCGTTAAAGTCCGTTCGACTATTCCACAACCCATTCCATGAAGACTCATGGTTCGACAAATCGGGCTACACCCAGCACGGTCAAACGATTGTAGGAATAGATGAGCTTAGAGGATAGATTAAATGCGCTTCCAGAAGGTATTGAGTCAGATGATGTCATTGAGCTTCGCAAGGCGCTCATGCGCGTGCAGAAACAACTGTTGCAGGCGAAGCAACGCACGGATGAATTGGTCGAGGTCACGCACCAAGCGGCGCACGACGCTGTTTTGGGAATGGGCCCAATCGAACCAGTTAAAGAACGAAAACTACCTGCGGGAAAGAAGAAATCGGAAGTGGCGCTCTGGCACATGACCGATTGGCAAGGCGCTAAAAGAACGACAACCTATAACTCGGAAGTGATGAGGACTCGCGTTCTCAGCTTTGCAGAGAAGGCTGTGACCATCACCGACATCATGCGCGCGGATCATCCCGTCAATGAGTGCGTGATTATGTTCGGCGGTGACATGGTCGAGGGACTTTTTAATTTCCCAAGCCAAGCGTTCGAGGTTGATGCCACGCTATTTGAGCAGTATGTCAATGTTTCTCGACTCTGCGTAGATGTTGTTCGATATGCGCTTGCCAATTATTCTAAGGTGACCGTTGTCCCCGAGTGGGGCAATCATGGTCGCATCGGCTCTAAGCGCGATAATGTCCCGCGCTCAGATAACTTTGACCGTATGTGCTACGAGTTAGCCCGACAGCTTCTCGCGGGAGAAAAGCGACTTACATGGCAAGAGTGTCCCGAGGACATTCAGCGCGTGGAGATTGGCAACTACAAGGCACTCCTTATTCACGGAGACGAGGTTGGCAGAAATGGATTTGCAAGTCCGGGAGCAATCGTTCAGCACGCAAATCGTTGGCGAAGCGGAGCGTATCCATGGGAGTTTAGAGATGTCTATATCGGCCACTACCACACGCACGCAGAATGGGCGATGGCAAACGGTCAGGGTAGTGTCTATCAAACAGGTTCTACGGAGTCAGACAACCGCTACGCCGGAGTCATGCTCGCAGCATCAGCAACCCCATCCCAGCGACTCCACTTCGTTGATCCAATAAAGGGTCGCGTCACTGCGGCTTACAAGGTTTGGCTGGACTAATGACTACCATCGTTGCAATACAAAAAGATGACGGCGTGTGTTTTGGCGCTGACTCTTTGGTGACTGCAACGCGCAAGTACAGCCATCCCCGAATGACCAAGATTACGCAACGAGGCGCTTTCATCATTGCCGGGAGTGGTGAAAGCGCGGCGTGCGATATTGCTCAGCATATTTGGACACCGCCCACCCCTACGGCTACAGATAAAAAAGACATCTATCACTTCATCATTGCAAAAGCCGTGCCTAGCCTGAAAAACTGTTTTAAGGATCAGGACTATAAGTGGCAAGAGGCAGATGATGAAACCAAGTTTGCGTTTCTCATTGCCGTTGCTGGCGAGGTCTTTGATATTGCCGATGACTTTGCGGTCAGCATGAGCAGCACAGGATTTTATGCCGTGGGCTCTGGCTCATCTCTGGCGATTGGGGCGCTGGAAGCGGGGGCGAGTATAAGCAAAGCTTTAGAAATTGCAAGCATTCACGACCCTTATACAGGCGGGCCTTTTTACTTTGTGGATCAGGCTAAGCCCTAGTCCTCGTCCTCATCTATTAGCTCAGGCTGGACGATGTCTATGCCCTGATTCTTGGCAGCCATGAGCCCTGTAACAAACAAGCTGTTAGCCCTGTTGCATATATCGTCAATCTGGTCAGGATATTTCAGCTCAGCTTCAACCATAACGGCCAAGCTCCACAGGCTAATTTGCACTCGAATCATGCTCCTATCCTAGCCCGCGGCGCGCCGAAACGGGATGCTTGTCTTTCCATAATCTATCGCCTAGCGTTCGCCTCAACAGGATTTCAGAGAAGGAATCCCCCAACGGAAGGCAAAAAATGGCAGGTAAGTTCAACCTAGAGGATTACGACACAGTCGAATCCCGAGTAAAGAAGTTTTGGGAGCAATATCCCAACGGCAGAATCCACACACAAATCCTTCACAATGATGATTCTCGATTCATCGTGCAGGCATTCGTTTTCACCGATCGTGAGGATGAGCGCTGTGTGACCTCCGGCATGGCCGAGGAGATTGTCGGTTCATCTATGGTGACCAAGACATCGGCTCTAGAAGTATGCGAAACCTCAGCCATCGGGCGAGCTTTAGCCAACTTCACATTCTCGGGCAATAAGCGCCCAAGCCGTGAGGAGATGGAAAAGGTCGAGCGCTATGGAAAGGTCAAAGCACCCTACGCGGTTCGCACCTTGACCCCAGAACAGACCGAGCGCCTAGAAAAAATCCTTGACATGATTCAAGAAATTAACGAGGTGGATGCCCTGCGCAAGATTTGGCAGGATGAAAAAGATAACTTGGATTTTCCCGTGAGAGGGACAACGATTAAGGATGCCCTCAACAAGCGAGTTCAGGACTTGTCATGAGAAACACATCCATGGAAGCCCGCGAAAAAATCGAGCCAGCACTTGGATCTATCCGCCGTAAGGTTTATGAATTTTTTATCAACCGCGGAATGCAGGGAGCTACCGACCAAGAGGCAGAGCGCTACTTGCACATTGACGGCAACACCATCCGGCCAGTTCGCGGATGGCTTGTCAAAGAAGGCTACTTAATTGACACAGGCGAAACTCGCAAAAATGAAAACGGAAACAGCTGCATTGTATGGCGCTACGCAGAATCGGGAATGATGCTATGAAATTGTTTTGCACAGGAAAGCACTGGGATATTGTTCAGGGCAAGCTAGTTCTCGGCGCAAAAAATGACGAGGCGCTGAACGAGCTACTTCTCAAAATGACCGCAAAGCTAGAGGCTGAAATCCGCCTAGACATCTACGATCGGATTTGCGCGATTGACTTCGGCACGAACCGCAAGCTCATCGTCAAGTCTGGAATTGAGAATGTTGCATTACAGGTGCAGGATATTTGCGCGCAGATTGCTCTCGGTGACAAATGAGCGTAGTCACGCCAAATCAAATCGAGAAGCGCCTGTATGACTTATCGAAAGAAATTGACGAGTCGCAGGCATATCTCGAACAGACAGAGCGCGAGTATTTTGAGACCAAGGCGCAGTATGAAATTAGCCTTGCGAAAACTCGCCTAGAGTACGCATCAAAGTCATCCCCTACGGGCAAGAATTACACCGTGGGGGAGCGCGAGGATATGGCAATCCTTATCAACGAGGCCTTGCACTTCAAGATGGCATCAACTGAGGCCGCCGTGCGTTCGGCGCGAGCTAATGTGGCGCGCATTCGGACTCAGGTGGACATCGCGCGATCCATTGGCACATCCGTGAGAACAGCGATGGACATCTAGTGGATATTCAGAAGATGCTCTCCGGCGCTTTAACGGCGCACGATAATCAAAAAGACCGCTCTCTACAGGTCGAGATTGGGCCATCGCAAATCGGTGACTGCCGCCGGCGCGTGTATCACCAACTCATTGGAACGCCGAAGGTCAATCAGACCGAATCACTAGCCGCAATACTTGGCACATTTATTCATGCCGGCGTTGCGGAAGCTATCAAACGAGAAGACCCGTTCAAGGACAATTTTCTTATCGAGCAAGAGTTTGAGTTCGATGGGCTAAAAGGCCACTGCGACTTGTACATAAAAGACGAACGCCATGTTGTGGATTGGAAAACAACAAAGGTTAAAAGCCTGCGCTATTTCCCATCTTTACAGCAAAGAATGCAAGTGCAGCTCTATGGATGGCTTCTATCTAATAACGGCCATGAAGTGGAGAAGGTGTCTCTCGTGGCTATCGCTAGAGATGGCGCATTCTCTGACATCAAAGTTCACACCGAGGCTTACGACCCGCAAATTGCACAAGAGGGATTAGCGTGGCTGGCTGAGGTTAAGCGAAGTGCTATCGAGCAACTTCCCCCAGCTCCGGAAAAGTATGTTCAATTCTGCGCGCCATATTGCTCTTACTACGATCCGACAGGAGCAGTTGGATGCCCAAGTACTCAGAAGTAGATTGGGAGCAGGCTGCTTGTCGCGGCTTACCCACCAATTTCTTTTACAAGATAGAGGAGCAGCGCTCTTTCAAGGTAGTGGATTCGGCCGTCATTCGAGGGATATGCACGGCCTGCCCTATCTGGGACAAATGCCTTGCATACGCCGCAGAGAATGAAGACTACGGCGTATGGGGCGGAATGCTCACGGAGGAGCGGCGCTCGCTAGTAGATGACAAAAAGCTCGAAACGCGATTGACGGTTTTGGCCGAATTTGCGGATAGGGGTATAACAAGGCAAATGGTGTACGAGGCGATTGGAGACACATGGACACGGTAGATGTTATTGACTGGCATATCGAGCAAGCGGCAGAGTGCAAAGATGCCAACGATATGGATCGGATGAAGTTTCACATAAAGATGGCGCAAACGCTTATCGAGGAAAGACAAAGTGATTAGCCCGAACACGATTTACAACGAAGATTGTTTGGAAACCATGAGCCGCATGGATGACGGACTAGTTGATTTGGTGGTGACTTCGCCACCTTATGACAATCTTAGAAAATACAACGGATATTCTTTTGATTTTCCACAGATTGCAAAAGAATTGCATAGGGTGACCAAGCCTGACGGGATTGTGGTCTGGGTTGTGGGAGATGCGACTATAAAAGGGTCGGAAACGGGGAGCAGTTTTCGGCAGGCGCTGCACTTCATGGACTTAGGGTTCAAGCTGCACGACACAATGATCTATGAAAAAAACAGCCCAGCTTATCCGGCGAGCAAGACAAGCAATCGGTACACGCAGATATTTGAGTTCATGTTTGTTTTTGCAAAAGGTAAAGTTAAAAGTCAGCTAATTATTGACAAGCCGAATAAGTGGGCAGGGTTTAAAGATTTCTCTGGAAAGTTAAAAAATCCCGTGCCTGATTTCTCGCCAAGAAACAACATCTGGAAATTCACCACATCCTTTAATGGCGTAAAACATCCTGCTCCGTTTCCCGAAAAATTGGCAACGGATCACATCCGGTCATGGAGCGCGGGGGGGGGGCTTGTTTATGACCCTTTTATGGGAAGTGGCACAACCGCTGTGGCTGCGCTAAAACTTGGCAGAAGCTACATCGGGAGCGAGATAAGTTCTGAATACTGCGAAATTATTAACAAAAGAATCGAGGGCCTAAATGATTGACGATAGATGGATGCCTTATGTAATAGGCGCAGCGATTGCCATAACTTGCCTGATTATGTGGGTGCTGAAATGACATCGCTGCCCTATATGCAACTATATGTCAGCGATTACCTAGCTGACACAGCTCATCTTTCAGCCCAGCAACACGGCGCTTATATGCTCCTGTTGATGAATTACTGGCAGCGCGGCAAGCCATTAGATAACACCGGCGATCGCCTAGCTTTTGTAGCTCGAATGAGCGCCGAGGATTGGTTAGCCAATAAATCGGTACTGGCTGAGTTCTTTCAGGTTGACGGCGACAGCTGGACACACCTGCGGATTGAGCGGGATTTGGACAGCGTTCGGGAGAAATCGGCTAAGGCCTCAAAAGCGGGCAAGCAAGCATCCGTCCAGCGAACGCTTAACGAACGCTCAACGGACGCTCAGCGTTCGCTTAACTATAAAGAGGAAGATAAAGAGGAAGATAATAAAAAGACTATTGGCGATTTCAATGATTTCTGGAATGCCTATCCGCTCAAGGTCGGCAAGGGCGCGGCGCATAAAGCTTGGCTCAAAGCCGTCACCAAGGCCGAGCCATCTCTCATCATTGAGGGCGCGAAGCGATACGCCGGTGATCCGAACCGCGACCCCGCATATACAGCCCATGCCGCGACTTGGCTGAATGCGGAGCGCTGGACGGACTCTGAGTTGCCCCCTAGAAGCCCTGTAAGCGGTTTTAAGCCCATTACAACGCCGACATGGACTCCACCTCGATTTACCGCTTCCGAGGTCGCACAGGGCGTTCCTATGCCCGCAAATGCCCGTCAAATCTTGGATGAAATCAGGCGCGCAACATAAGTAATCTGTTACCATAATCCGTAAGCATTACGAAGGAGGAGCTATGACTGTGGTATCACCATCACAGATTCAGTGTGGCGATCAGGTGCAGGTGGAGGGATTCACCGGCATCGTTAAGTCCATAGATGGCCCAGATTTCCACGGGGTGTTTGACATCTATTTGACAAATGGGCAGCAAGAAGCCCACAAAATCGCCGCAGACCCTGTCATCCTGATTGGCTAGGCTTTGATCAGCTTCCGGGTGGATGGCAAGCCCATCCCCCAAGGCTCGATGAAAAGCGTGGGCAACGGGATCATGGTGCATTCTCAGGGCTCGGCGCTCGCCGTCTGGCGGGCCTCCATAGCCCTAGCCGCCCGATTTGCCGGCGCAAAGCCTCTAGACGGGGCCGTGGGGCTAGATGTGACCTTCTATGTCCAGCGCCCGCGCTCTGTAAAGCGCCTGTATCCCTCTGTAGCGCCCGATTTGGATAAATACCTGCGGGCCGTTGGCGATGCCCTCTCGGGGGTAGCTTTTCAGGATGACTCTCAAATAGTGGACATTCGAGCCAGAAAAGTCTATTCCGAGGCTGCGGGGGCCGATATAAAAATTTTTCCCGTAAATGGCTAAAACGCTTGAAATCGTAATCTATCTGCCGTAATCTGTTCTTCAACAGGGCAAAGCGCCCCACAGATTAGGAGCTGGAAAATGGCAACAAGAATCTCGACAACAGATACAGCAAAGATGATTCGCAAAACCCTTAAAAATTCTTTTCCTTCGACCAAGTTTTCGGTTCGCTCTCATTCATACTCGGGCGGATCTTCGATTGACATTTCATGGGTTGATGGCCCAATGGAGAAGGAAGTTGAAGCGATTGCAAAGTTTTACCAAGGAGCATCATTTGACGGCATGATTGACTTGAAGTCATATCACAACTCTTTGATTCTCCTTGAAAGAGACGAAATGCCAACAGAGGTTCATTTTGCAGCGGATTTTGTTTTCACCAGCCGCCAAATTTCTAACGAATATAAAGCCCAGCTAATCGCCAAGTTTGAAGAAATCTCCGGCAAGAAATACGAGGAGAACGAGTCTTACGACTTAGCTGAGACCAACCTTTATGAGATCGGAACTTGGGGCGGTATGCCTCGTATGTATGGCTGCCAAATCATAAACCGCATGACTTACATCATTCCTGCTCAGGAAAAAGTAGGTGCATAACATGAAAATTACATCTAAAGATTTTGAGCAACTCACTATCAACTCAACAAATTGGTATGCATATCGAGAGGATTGGAAGCTACAAGAGGGTCGGTTCGAGGACATAGATTTTGAGATCACTGAGCCGATTGACTGGACTTATGAGCGCGCATATTGGGTAGAGCGATACGCCGATGTGCTGTTCGTCAGAGCTTTCCTCGAAGGCATTGGCCGCGACTCTCGGGTTTATTACGACACCGCGGATGACACATACATGATTACCACCGACTTCGGAGGTGCGTTGTGATGCCGCTTCTCTTTATCGGATTGCCGCTGCTCGTTGGCGCGCTTTTGGAATTAGTTTGGTGGTTAGAAAAATGAGCAGTCGCACAAAGAAAATAATCGCCAGCATCCTCATCATCGGAGCTGTTTATCTTATCAACGATGCGCTTACCCCTAAGCCCTGCAAGGTCAAGCCTGACCACATGAGCCAATTCTGCAAAGACTTAATGTATCCATGAAAGGCGAAGCAATGGAAAAGACTCTTGACATTATTTTGGAAGAACACCGCACCGAGGTTCTCAAAGAGGTTTTAGAGCTGATTGGCGGGGCTGAGTGGGATTTCCGCCGCACGAAGCATCCGAACGCAACGCCGGATTGGGAGTTTGCGTTCCGCATGGGAATGATTGAGGCGATGGAAGTTGTGCAAAGTTTTTTGGATCGGGAGGAGTAAAAATGAAACAAAAGACAAGTCAGACAAATCCTTGGGAAGTAAATCCTTGGGATAATTATTGGCGGAAGGCTAACCAGAGAGATAAAATTGCACCGCTTATTCTTCCGGTGGTTTTTGTGTTTTTTATTTTTATTATTATTCTTTCAATCCATTTATCTAATGAACACGCCAAGAATTCTGCTCCTCAGCACGGAGTTGTTCAGCTCCCCAATGGTGTGAGTGAATTTTGCTCCGAAAATGGAGTTATGATTTACAAAACCGACCAAGCGATAACAGTTAATCCAAACAGCTATGCATGCGAGGGGGCCAAATAATGGCTCAATGCAATTTCTGCTCGACCGCAAATAAAAAACTGTTTAAAGGCTTATACCTAAGCTACCGAGTTTATGTCTGCAAGCACTGCATCGTTTCGCAGAATATCGAAGTTGAACAGGAGAAGGCGAATGTATAGAGAGAAGCAAATCGGCAAGATGTGGCTTCACTTCGGCATCATTCGCGGGCTCTGGTTCGGCATTCAGATTGACCGCTACGGTATCGAATTGAATTTGGGCTTTTGCTTTATCGGCATCGAATACTAAGTTTACGCCAGAGTCTCCTAATCCTCTGAGCGTGGAAGGCCATCCCCTAGCAACCTGCGCTGGGGGATATGGTCTAAAATATAAGCACTATTCGCTATCGAAAGGATCGAAAATGAATAGCACGACAATGATTGAAGAAGACCGCAAAATCTCGCGTCATTCCTGCGGTGAGTGGTTATATGCGGGCAACGCCTGCCAAGTCTGCGCCGGACGGGAGAAGGCGCGCTAATACGCGCCAGTCGCAAAGTCCTTGTAATAGCCCTCGCGGTTGGACTTTGCCAAGGAGTAAATGCTCAGGCTGCTTTTGCGCCGTGGAGTAATATCAGCGCTCAGAAATACGCAAAGATAAAACTTGGCAATCCGCGCCAATTTGCCTGCCTTAACGAGCTATGGACTCAGGAATCTCACTGGAATCCCCGCGCCCTGAATAAGTCCTCGGGGGCGTTTGGCATTGCTCAATTCTTGCCCACGACATGGGGCAACTATAAATTTGAGTACAAGCCCACAAATCCGTTAAAGCAGATAGATTATGGCCTGCATTACATTTCTGTCCGATATGGATCGGCGTGTAAAGCATGGAGTCATGAGAAAAGGCTGGGTTGGTATTGAACAAAGACATCGTGAAGGCCGTAGAGGAGCGCGCCGGACATTACTGCGAAACCTGCGGATTGCCGGCAACTGAATCTATGGCCTTGCACCATCGAAAACTGAAATCCCGTGGGGGCAAGGACTCGGTGGCTAACCTCATCCGCGTTCATCACGAGTGCCACAATCTCGGCTCGATGTCCATTCATGCCCAGCCGACCATGTCCACGAACAACGGCTGGATGGTCTCTAGCTGGCGCGACCCCGAAGATGTTCCGCTCTTGCTGCCAGATGGCTCATGGGCGTTGTTCAAAAATGACGGAACGGTGCAAGCCGTAGTAATGTAAGCAATCCCGAACGAAAGGCGAAAAATGAACCAAATCATTATCGAAGGCAATTTAGGCTCTGATCCAGAGATGAAGTTTTTCAAGGATGAATCTCTCGCATCATTCTCCCTAGCGCATACACCGCGCCAGAAGGTCAATGGGCAGTATGAGGATGGAGACACAATCTGGTTTCGGGTTACCTTTTGGAACTCTAAGTCTGATGCGGTTGTTGATAGCTTGAAAAAGGGTGACAAGGTTCTTGTTGTCGGCAAATTTTCTCAATCTAGCTTCACCGGCAAAGATGGCGTTGCAAAGACATCGCTAGAGATTTCCGGCACGAGCTTCTCGATTATCCCGCGAGCGCCCAAGAATCAGGCCGCCGTTGTGACCTCTGTGCATAAGACCGAGGATGCGCCGTGGTAGATGAACTCTGGGACTGCAATCAAGTGGCGGAGTATCTGGGCGTAAATATGAATAACTTACGCCAGCTGCAATACCGCCGCACGATTAGCTGGGTAAAAAAGGAAGGCAAGGCTGTTTTCTATCGCGCCGAAGAAATTCGGACATACCAAGAAAAACGGAAAGCGCGCAAAACAGTAAAATAGCTTTCATGATTATTAACGAGGAGATAACACTCGCCGAAATAGACGAGGCGATAGTGCATATTTCCGCGCTTATGAAAGAGAAGTACGGCAATAGGCTGACCCACCAACGGAAGGCCTTTTTACTTGGCGAATTAGATAACTTGTTGGATGCTCGACTGGAGGCGGTCAATGAAATTGGAAAAGGTAGCAATTGAGAGCCTGAACCTCGATCCGAATAATGCTCGCAAGCACTCGGCGCGCAACCTTGAAGCAATCGCCGCGTCCTTAAATAAGTTTGGCCAGCGCAAGCCCATCGTTGTGCATCGCGGGATCATCCTTGCCGGCAACGGAACGGTTGAAGCTGCCAAGTCTTTAGGATGGAAAGAGATAGAGATCACCGCCGTGCCAGACGATTGGGATGATGAAACCGCCAAGGCCTATG
>Ga0208504_1000102_pt1 | contig 21977 bp, 18 predicted proteins | sample CryBogCBH05Oct08_FD_184595 | JGI IMG/M metagenome (GOLD analysis project Ga0208504, IMG submission 184595) | Freshwater microbial communities from Crystal Bog, Wisconsin, USA - CBH05Oct08 (SPAdes) | ecosystem: Environmental > Aquatic > Freshwater > Lake | place: Crystal Bog, Wisconsin, USA...
CTGGTTCGGATCTCAACTGGTTCATGATGCTTCGCGAGCGGGTCCAAGGACACGCTGCAAAATCGAGCAAGTATTCATGGTGGGTGCTTTGGTCCCTGCTAGCTGGACTATTCGCACTCAACTTCACCTTTACGGTATTTATCGTTGCGCTCCCAAAGGTTGCATCAGAATTTCACACAAGTATCAGTGTTCTTTCGTGGACGATGATCGGGCCACTCCTCGCATACGGTCTCGCAGCCCCACTCTTTGGAAAGACTGGCGATATTTTTGGTCACCGGCGTCTCTACTTATTTGGATTGATTGGCGCAATGGCTTCTGCAATTTTGACGGCACTCTCTCACAATGTCGACATGTTGCTGCTCGCTCGAACGCTCGATGGAATTCAAGGCGCCGCAACTGGCACCGCATCTGGAGCTCTCATCAACAGAGTCTTTCGACCAGATGAAAGAGTGAAGGCCCTCGGTTGGTGGTCACTCATTGGAGCTGGAGGACCAGTAATTGGTGTTTCACTTGGCAGTCCGATAATTGCCGCGTTTGGATGGCGTGCGCTTTTTTGGTTTCAATTATTTCTGATTGCTGCAGCGCTCTGCGTTGTCACCTTTGTTTTGCCCAAGCAACGTGGCGATGCACCCGAATCACAAGCTCAAAAAGACAAAGCCCGAAAAGAATTTAAACAGACGGACTGGCTTGGATCTTGGTCATTATCGTTTTCAATCACTGCACTCATGCTTGGACTTTCACTCGGTCCGATTAAGGGCTGGACAGCACCAGTAACGCTGGCTGGTTTTGTCATTGCTTCAATTCTCATGGCGTTCTTTATTTACCGTCTTAATCATGCACCACATCCGCTGATTCCGGCGAAGTATTTCAAACGTAGAAATTTTGCATTTCCAATTGTGATTCGTGCTTGTTGCAACTTTGCCTACTTCGGAGCCTTTTTTCTCTTTCCGCTCCTCATGGAGCAGGGCTATGGGTACTCAGTACCTCAGGTCGGAGGCCTTTCCGTTGCACGTCCAATTACATTCGCTATTTGCTCTCCAATTGCTGGGTACGTTGCAATAAAAATTGGTGAGCGCAGAAGTGTGTTGGGTGGTGCATTTTTCCTGACACTTTCCCTCACCATGTTTTCGTTTCTGCAACCGAGCACTGGTGCATGGGTAGTGGCAATTGCCCTCGCACTTTCGGGTTTGGGCATGGGTACCGCGATGCCATCAAGTTCTGCTGTCATGGCGAACGAAGTAAAGCAGTCGGAATTCGGTGTCATGAGTGCGGCACAAATGTTGGCCGTTCAAGTGGGTGAAGTCGCTGGAATTGAAGTTCTCGAAACAGTGCAACAAGGGCTCGTCCACAGTCGTCACTTAAGTGGTGCAAGTCCGGGTGCGAATTTGCTGGCGACGTTCCATTTGCCCTTCCTGATTGGTGCAATTGTCGGGGGCTGTGGGCTTATTGCGGCGTTGTTTATTAGTGACGTCCCAAGAGATAAGCCCAATCTGAAGTAGCTGGTTGCCGGGTAGTCTTTATACCTATGAGCACGCAAATTCATCCCGGATGTGAGTCATTTTCAGCCCAAGGATCCCGTCAAGGAGTTCTTGTACTTCACGGTTACGGCGGATCTCCTGAATCAGTTATGTCAGTCGCCAAGATGTGCGCCGCTGCAGGCTTCAGCGTTGAGTGCCCGCGTCTACCTGGACACGGAACTTCGATTGAAGACATGCTCAACTACGGCTTTAGCGACTGGGAAAAAACCTACACCGACACCCTCAACGATTTAAAGTCACGCTGTGATGAGGTAGTCATTTTTGGTCTCTCCTTCGGTGGCTTCATGACTGCCTACTTGGCGCAGCGCAATCCAGATGTAAAGGCAGTTGTGTTTGTTAACCCGTGGATCATTCCTCACGATGCTTCTCTTATTGAGCTCGCAAAGGGCGCGGTTGATGGTGGCGTCTTCACTATGGAGAGCATGGTCACCGACCCACGTGTGCCAAATGGAATTGAATTTGGTTACGCGGAAACCAACATCAAGGGTTTTGTAGAAATCTCAGAACTCATTCCAACTGCGCTTGATGTTTCAAAAATTAAGGTCCCAGGGCTTTTGTTCTCGAGCCGCGAGGACTACACATTGCCAGTTGCTAACGGTGACGCTTTAGTAGCTAACTATGGCGGAAGTATTGAGCGAATCTGGATGGAAAATTCTTCACACGTAGCAACTATGGACGTTGACAAAGATTTGATTGAGTCAAAGACCCTTGAATTTCTTAAGAAGGTTTTTGCGTGAGCTCACCGTTAAGTCGCGACGATGTCGCGAAAGTTGCAAAGCTCGCTCGACTACGACTTACTGAAGAAGAGCTCACAACGTTCACTGGGCAATTGAGCAGCGTCTTGGAACACGCCAACGACATGAACTCGCTTGACTTAAGTGCATTAGAGCCAACTTCGAATCCGTTCGGGTTGACGAACGTGACCAGAGAAGACGTGATTTGGAAGAGCCTTGACCGAGAAGCAGTGCTCGCTGAAGCTCCAGACGCTCAGGACGGCCGGTTCGCAGTTCCTCGTATTCTCGGAGAAGCACCGTGAAGACAGCCGTTGAAATCGCTAATGACGTTCAGACTGGTGCAACAACTGCAGTTGCGCAGCTCGAAGCTTCGTATGCGGCAATCGAAGCTCGAAACGATGAATTAAACGTATTTCTACACCTTGATAAAGATGGTGCTCGCAAAATCGCTGAGGCTGTTGACGCACGTGTTGCGGCTGGTGAAAAGGTTGGCCCGCTAGCGGGTGTGCCTATTGCCATTAAAGACAACCTCTGCCAGACGGGCATTCCAACAACGTGCTCATCAAAAATTCTCGAAGGCTGGAAGCCGCCATATAACGCAACTGTTATTGACCGCTTGGTAGCAGCGGGCGCTGTGCCGGTGGGAAAAACAAACCTTGATGAGTTCGCCATGGGATCTTCAACCGAGAACTCTGCGTTTGGTCCTACTCGCAACCCTCTAGATCCATCACGAGTTCCAGGAGGCTCAAGTGGTGGATCTGCAGCAGCAGTTGCAGGTGACATGACTTCAATTTCTCTTGGATCTGACACTGGTGGATCTATTCGCCAACCTGCTGCGTTCTGCGGAATTGTTGGCATGAAGCCAACGTATGGACTTGTTTCTCGCTATGGACTTATTGCGTTTGCGAGCTCGCTCGACCAAATTGGTCCATTCTCTAAAACTGTGATGGATTCTGCAGTGCTTCTAGAAGCAATCGCAGGTCACGATCCACTCGATTCAACGTCACTTCCAGAACCATCACCTTCGCTCGCAAGCCATGTAAACGATGGAGTAGCAGGAAAGCGCATTGGTCTCGTTAAAGAACTCTACGAAGGCGCAGATGAAAGTGTTGTCAACGCTGTTATGGGTGCTGTCGCAGTTCTGAAAGAAGCCGGTGCAGAGATTGTCGAACTTTCAATTCCTGAGCTCCGACTTGGACTAAGTGCGTATTACCTCATTGCCCCAGCAGAAGCCTCATCGAACCTTGCTCGCTTTGACGGTGTGAGATTTGGTCTTCGCGTTGATGGCGATGACGTAACGGCGATGATGGAAGCAACTCGAACGGCAGGATTTGGTGCTGAAGTGAAGCGTCGAATCATGCTTGGAACATATGCTCTTAGCGCTGGCTACTACGACGCGTATTACGGTCAGGCCCTAAAGGTTCGAACCTTAACCATTAATGCGTTCAAAAAGGCTTATGCGCAGGCCGACATGCTCATAGGTGCAACAACGCCAGGCGTGGCATTCAAGTTTGGTGCCAAGTCAGACCCTATGGAAATGTATCTAAATGACGTTTTCACAATTCCAACCAACCTGGCCGGCGACCCAGCCGTATCTGTCTCATTTGGCAAGGGCGAAGAAAATCTCCCTATTGGTGTTCAGTTGCTTGGTCCAGGTAGGAGCGAGGCATCACTGTACGCAGCAGCACGGGTTCTAGAGATTGCGGATGGTAGGTCATGACGTTGCCTGAAGGATGGGAACTAGTTGTAGGAATGGAAGTTCACACTGAACTCCTCACAAAGTCAAAGTTGTTCTGTGGTTGCGAGAATCACTTTGGATCAGAGCCAAATACAAACATCTGTCCAATCTGCTTGGGACTTCCTGGCTCACTGCCAGTGCTCAACAAAGATGCAGTGGAGCTAGCAATGCGCATTGGAATGGCGCTCAATTGCACAATTGCACCAAGCACCTTTCACCGCAAGAACTATTTCTACCCTGACCAGTCCAAGGACTATCAGATCAGTCAGTACGACCTTCCTATTAACTCAAATGGATTCCTCAAGTTGCCTGATGGATCACAAGTGACCATCGAGCGTGCTCACATGGAAGAAGACACTGGAAAGTCAACTCACCTCGGAGGCTCGGGACGCCTTGCTGGTGCAGATCGTTCACTCGTTGACTACAACCGATGCGGCGTTCCACTCGTAGAAATTGTTTCTGGTCCTGACATCAGGTCTTCAGAACAAGCCCGTGCATACGCCCAAGAGCTTCGAGGGATTCTTATTGCAACTGGAGCTTCTGACGGCAGGCTCGAAGAAGGATCAATGCGTTTCGATGCCAACGTATCAGTGCGAAAAACTGGTGACCCATTAGGAACGCGTTGTGAAATTAAGAACCTTAACTCTTTACGATCCTTGCAGCGTGCCATTGACTACGAGGCAGCTCGCCAGGTTGAGCTAATTCTGGAAGGCGGCACTGTTCGCCAAGAAACACGCCACTGGGATGAAGGACTCGGAGAAACTTCAACGCTTCGAGTAAAAGAAGACGCTGAGGATTACCGATACTTCCGCGAACCAGATCTCACTGAACTCGTTCCAGATCAGCCATGGCAAGACCGCGTTCGTGCGGCCTTGCCTCCAATGCCTGCTGCTCGAAGGGCGAAGTTGCTTGAGCGAATTCCAGGGGCGACCAAGGCGCAAGAAGACGCGGTTGTTGTAGTTATTGACCTTGATCTTGAAGGGTATGTGAACGCTGCAGCGGATGCTGGAGCAGACATCGCGATTGCGGTGTCTCGTGCAGCGAACGAACTGGCAGCCGGTATCGACACACTGAGCAACCTCACAACTGATGCCTTTACTCAGACTGTTTTAATGGAAGCCAAAGGCGAGCTCTCTGCAACGCAGTCAAAGGTGGTCCTCGGTGAACTACTCGCAGGTGGGGGAGATCCTAAAAAGATTGCAGCCGAAAAAGGCTTCGAGCAAATGTCTTCAGACACACTTGGCGCAACCATTGACGACATTATTTCCAAGAACCCAGACGAATGGCAGCGATACAAAGACGGCGATGACAAGTTGTCACAGTTCTTTGTCGGCCAAGCAATGAAAATGACTCAGGGTAAAGCAAATGGAAAAGCTGTGATTGCTGAGTTGCAGAACCGCAAGTAGTTCCAATGAGCCAAAAGAATCCCGGGCCGATTTGCCAGCTCGCAAATGCAATAAGAGAGAAAAAGTTAACTTCAACCTCTCTCATTGAAGAAACAATTCGTCGACTTGAAGCAAGTGAACTTAATGCTGTTTCAGAATCCTCGTTTGAATCTGCACTAAAAGATGCAAATGACTTTGATAGAGGGGATTACGCAAATGGTCCACTCGGAGGGCTACCTGTCGCAATAAAGGACTTGGAAGACTGGAAAGGTCATCCGACTAAAAAGGGATCAGTCGCTCTCGACAATGTTGCGCCAGCCACCGCGAATGGCGTAGTGCCACAACGCCTCTTTGAAGCGGGAGCAATAGGCATTGCAAAAACGACTTTGCCTGAATTCGCAATTGAAGGCTTCACATCTAATTTGCTTAACGGTTCAACCACGAATCCTTGGAATCAAAAGTATTCAACCGGAGGCTCAAGCGGTGGCTCAGCGGCCCTTGTGGCATCTGGCGCAGTAGCTATAGGAACGGCCACAGATGGTGGGGGATCTATTCGAATCCCTTCATCGCTATGCGGTCTCGTTGGGATAAAGCCTACGAACGGACTTGTTGGACGCTGGCCTGTTCCTGATTGGATTGATCTATCAACTGATGGTCCGTTTGCGACCTCGACTGACGACTTGAAGCTTCTTCTCGATGTGATCATTGGCTCAGTTGCTGGAGACCCGTCGGCGCCGCGACGCTCTATGGCCCGTGAATTAACTGCTCAGCAAAATACCTACACAAAATTAATTGTCGCCGAGAGAACGTCACCTCTCGGCCCACTACCAGCAGGTGTGCTCACTGCACTGAAAAGTGCGGCACAAATTCTTAGTGACCTATTGAAGCTTCCGCTTGAATGGCGAGATGCAGACGACTTCTTCACCGGAGGGCTACCTGATCTTGATTGGTTCACGATTGCCCCTTGTGACCATGTTGCTTCACTTGGTCGCCAGTGGGTGCAAGAGAACATGCATCTTTTTCACAGGTCTTCGCAGCAGTTCCTCGGCGTAGGTCTTGAAGTGACAGTTGATCAGTATCAAGAAGCACGCAGACGCAGGTTTGATTACTCGAGGCAACTGAGCGAGTTGCTTGGCAACTCTGCTCTTTTGATAACGCCAACAGTCGCAAGCGAAGGCTGGCTCGCCGATGGGCGACTTAGTGAAGGAGCCGAAGTTACTGGCCTGCCACCAGAGGTGTATTCGACTGCCGTACAGAACGTGACTGGTAACCCAGCAATTTCCATCCCCATGGGGACGCTACCTACGGGGCTTCCTTTTGGCATTCAGATCACTGCACCTCATTTCTGTGACTACGACCTCCTTCGAATTGCTGAATTAGTAGAGGATCACTATCCGTGGCAAAGAGTTGCTACGGGATACGAAGCTCTCGACTCAATTCTGTAGTAGACAAAAGTCACAGAACTACTTATTAGAAAGCTGCTGCACATGGAATCTATGACCCTAACTTTTAACTGCCTGCCAGAAACAGGAGTATTTCTTCTCGCTGGACTCGCCGATAGCCTCGGTGATACTCGCGCCTTCAAGGGTTGCATTTCAGTAGAAGTATTCACTGATGCAGAGAATCCAGACACGGTTGTGCTTCTCGAAAAGTGGGAGAAGAAAGAAGATCAGGCGGCTTACATGGCGTGGCGCATTGAGACTGGAATGATGGAAGCCATTGCCCCGATTATGGCTTCAGAGCCAAAGACGATTTGGCTGACACCGCACAGCATTTAAAGCGTCAGATATACTGCTTAAGCAGTTAAGGTTGTTGAGGTTCTATCAAGGAAACTTCCATGTCAAATTCCTCTTTCAATAATGTTGTTCACGCTGATTCTCAAGATCCAAGACGGTGGTTCGCACTTGTCGTAATCGGAATCGCAACACTGATGGTGGTGCTTGACAGTTCCATTGTTAACGTGGCTCTTCCTCACGCAGCACTACCTAAGTCGCTCGGTGGACTTTCCATTGCTCCGAAGGACTACCAGTGGGCCGTCACTTCGTACACTTTGACATTTGGAGGCTTCTTGCTTCTCGGTGGTCGTATCGGTGACTACATGGGAAGAAAGAAAGCATTCCTCATTGGACTTCTCGGGTTCGCTTTCGCGTCACTACTTGGCGGTCTTGCCCAAAACCAAGGGATGCTTTTCAGCGCTCGTGCTCTTCAGGGCTTGTTCGGAGCACTCTTGTCACCTGCAGCTCTTTCACTCATTTCGGTAACTTTCACTGATTCAAAAGAACGCGCGAAGGCTTTCGCTGTGTACGGTGCTCTCTCGGGTGTTGGAGCTGCAATTGGCTTAATCGCGGGTGGACTACTTACGCAGTATCTCTCGTGGCGTTGGTGCATGTTCGTAAATACTCCAATGGCGCTCATCGCATTGTTCCTAGCAATTCCAAATGTCAAAGAATCGAAAGTCGAAGGCCACCCTCACTACGACGTTCCTGGGGCACTTACTGCGACCGCAGGAATGCTCAGCGTTGTCTACGGCGTTTCAAAAGCAGCAATCGATGGTTGGGGATCAACTTCAGCTTGGCCATACATGGCACTAGGTGGTGCACTTCTCGTTATCTTCTTCGTTCTCGAAAGTCGAATCAAGCAACCTCTACTGCCACTTCGCCTTCTCACAAATCGTGTTCGTGCGGGAGCATACATATCCCAGCTATTTATCGGACTAGGCCTCTTTGGAATGTTCTTGTGGATGACCTTTTTCTTCCAGCGCATTCATGGCTTTAGCCCTCTAAAGAGTGGTCTTCTTTTTCTTCCGTTCTCAATGTCAGTGATTGTTTCGGCTGCGTCAGTTAGCAAATTGTTGCCAAAGTATGGTCCTCGCTTGCTGGCAACCCTTGGTGCGCTCATGGGTAGTGCAGGGCTTTTCTATCTTTCCCTTATCAAGCCAGATAGCTCATACCTTGGCCACGTTATGCCCGCAATGATTATTGCGGCATTAGGAATGGGCATGGTTTTCGTCTCGGTTTCATCAACGGCACTATTCAACATTCAGCCCCAAGACACTGGTGCTGCATCAGCGGTCCTTTCAACTGCTCAGCAACTTGGTGGATCCTTTGGAACCGCCATTCAAAACACCATTGTTGTTTCGAGTGCAACAGCTTTTATTGCTGGCCAACTTCACCACTCCACCATGATGTTCTCTAGCAAAACAGCTCTTCAAAATGCGGCCAGTGTTCATGGATTTGACCTCGCACTTCGTTTTGGCTCTTTGATGGTCTTTATTGCAGCAGTAGCGTTTTACGCACTCGCAAACATTGACCGTCATCACTTGGGACAGCATGACGAGGTCCCGACCGCAGCCCACTAGATTCTTCGAGCCCTGGGTGTTTTGATCACGAAAACCTGTAATCCGCTTCCGTAAAGCGAGGCCAATAAAATTGGGTTAGGTTCATAACGGATTAGTGAAATCACTGGAGCTGTCATGAGCAAAAAAGAGAAGTTAAAGAAAAAAAGCAAGTCTCCCTTTGAGCAAACTGGGGAAGTGCCCGTTGTTCTCTATTCCTCAACTATTCCTCGAACCATTGTTGATAGGACTTCTCCTGTTGCAGGCGCACTCAAATTAGCCGGATTCTTCAACGCAATTGCGTGGCTGATTCTTATTTTTGGAACGGTTGGTGCTGGTCTGGCTGGCTGGAGTAATTCACACGTTGACATCAAAGGCAAGTGGTATGCACTTCACGATGCCAAGTCGCATTTTTTAGGAACTTTTTTCTGGACGTTTTTCGTGGTGAGCGTGTCGGCAGCTCTATTTGCATTTTTTGGATATTCACTTCGACTGCTCTGTGAATTAATTACGAAGCGAGTGGTTCACTAGTAGTTGTAAGAAAATCCTCAATTTCTGGTGAACTAGGCATCAAAATTTCGTAGGCTAAAGTCAGTAAAGAGTCAACATGTGTTGGGGGCAACTATGAAGAATAGAAGTATTTTTGCGCTACTTGCATTCATCAGCGCATCTATCTTTTTACCAATTGCCACCGCAACTAGTGCTACGAACCCAGCTGCAAATTCTTCTTGTGTAACAAAGGGGCAAGTTGTGGTGTATTCAAACATGAAATACACCTGTGTACTTTCTGGGAAGAAACTTGTTTGGAGTGCAGGCGTAAAAGTGAGTGTCTTACCAACCACTACTACCACCACTACCACTACTACTACCTCGCAAGTAGCAACAACCACAATCGCTAACGAAGCAACTGTCTATACCGCCTCAATGACTAAGCCACATCAACCAGTTGGCCAAAATGGTGGCAAAGATGACTACCGATGTTTTTTGATAGATCCAAAGATCCCAATGGACGTTTATGTCACCTCTGTACAGTTTGTTCCACAACAACGTCCGTTTGTTCACCACGCATTGTTCTGGACTGTCGGCGCCAGCTCGATACCCACGTACAAGAAACTTGATGACAACGGCAATGGTTGGTCATGCTTTGGTGGTGTCACAACCGACTCTTCTACTGCAGACATTGCTTCTACGCTTGCAGGATGGGCACCGGGACGCCCAGTCGATACTTGGCCAGCTGGCTATGGCACGCGGGTCAATAAAGGCGACGAAATTGTTATGCAAGTGCACTACAACTTGCTCGCGGCACTTGGTGGCACAGTCCCTGCGGACCAGTCAAAGGTTCTCATAACCGCAGTGCCAGCAGCACTTAATTCACTCCAGCCGCTGTATGGTGAGGCATTCGCTGCTCCGGTCGAGTTGGCTTGTCCTCCAGGCGTTAGCGCGCCATTGTGCGATAGATCTAGTTCGCTTGCTGACTTAGCCGCCAGAACTGGTTCAAAGGCTGCGAGTGTTGAAGGTCAACTCCTACTGGCATGCGGTCAAGATTTCTTAAACCCAGTAGCCAGTTTGACCTCGTCGTGTGACAGACGGATTGGTCAAAATGAGACGGTGATTCAAGCAGGCGCTCATATGCACTTACTTGGAACACGACTACAGCTGATTCTCAATCCAGGCACTTCAAGACAGCAGACATTGCTGGACAGCAATCCTTACGACTTTGATAATCAAGCACCAGTGACGCTGGCAAAACCAGTCCCACTTAAGGCTGGAGACGTAGTCCGAATTGTTTGCACATACAATCCTGGACTTCACCTTTTGGTTCCTCAGCTCCAGCAACTTCCTTGGCGGTACGTGACTTGGGGTGACGGCTCTTCAGACGAAATGTGCTTGGGGTCTCTGAGAGTTACCCGTCCGTAGCTTTAGCTTCAGAGCTCTTCAGAGCTCATAGTTTTAGAAATCATCAGAACTAAGAACGAAGTTGCGACACAAGCAATTCCTGCAATGTAGAACGACAGCGAATAGTTGCCAAGCTCCTGGCGCATAATTCCAGCACCTAGAACTGCGATTGATCCTCCAATTTGATGGGATGCGTAAACCCACCCATAGACCACTGTCGCGCGCTCGATACCTAAAACTTCACGACAAAGAATCAACGTTGGAGGAACCGTAGCAATCCAGTCGAGTCCATAAAAGATGGTGAACACCATTGTTGAAGGATGGACTGAAGAGAACAAAATTGATGGAAGCAGGAATAAAGAAACGCCACGCAAGAAGTAGTACGCAAAAAGCAACTTTCGTGGATCGTATTTATCGGTTAGCCACCCAGAAGCAAGAGTCCCAATAATGTCAAACACTCCAATGAGTGCCAAAAGACTCGCGGCCGTTACCTCCATCATCCCGTGGTCCATGCATGCAGGAATGAAATGTGTTCCAACAAGTCCGTTGGTTGAAAGTCCACAGACAAAGAATGAACCAAAGAGCAGCCAGAAGTTCTTCTTGTGGACCGATTCACGCAAAGTGACAATGGCCAAGCGCCCTGCATTCATGTTTGAGGCTGGAGGTGCTTGCCAGTCGAGTGGCGCCCCAAATGGCAGCAACCCAATCGCAGATGGTCGCTCGCGTAAGAAGAAGTAAACCAGCGGGATCATCAAGAATGCTCCACTAGCAACAGTGATGGACACTGATTTCCATCCGTGATGCACAGCAAGGTAGGAGAGAACGGGCAAGAAAATCAATTGCCCAGTAGAAGTCGCGGCTGAAAGTGCACCGACAACCAATCCACGATGCTTTACGAACCATCGATTGGCTACGGTTGCGGCGAAAATAAGTGCCATGGAGCCAGAACCAATTCCCACCATCACGCCCCACAGGAGATCGAGGTGCCAAGGCGAAGTCATAAAAATTGTTCCGAATGCCCCAAGTCCAATTGTTGCCAGAGCTGACATCACTACTTTTCGAACCGTGAATTGCTCCATGAGTGCTGCAGCAAACGGTGAGATGAGGCCAAACAAGAGAATGTTGATGGAAATCGCAAACGAGACTTGCGAGCGGCTCCATCCGAAGGCCATCTCTAGAGGCATGATGAGAACTGATGGAGCTGATCGGAAACCGGCGGCCACAACTAGCGTGAGGAATGTCACCGCAGCAGCAATCCATGCGGGATGAAAACGTCTGCTTAGGGAAGAAGTATTTTTATCTGACATAAGTGAAAACACTAGTTCCGGTTAGCAAAAGATAAGGTTTAATCGTGTCATATCGATGTAGTTACTGCCAGAAGCGCCACAGTACGGTGAATGAAGGACGGGCATGTAAGTTGCACTTTCACGAGCAATCAAGGGTTTTGCACCTCCCACTTCAATTTCAAAAAAATGAAGGTCGGTCAAAAAAGTAATACTTACCTTGCGTTCACCGTTCTGCCGGCATCCGTTAAGAATTGCTTTGTAGGATAAACCTATGAGCCTCCTAACACCCGAGCAGCGCGAGCACTACGTAGTTAATGGTTGGCTGCTTTGTGATGACGTACTTCCAGTAAGTGTGATTGAACTCCAGGCAGAAGTGGAGCGTGTTGCATCGCTCAATAATTCAGAAATTCTTCACCATCATGAAATGACTGATTTCGGAGCGAAGCTAGCTCGAACAGAAAACTTTGTTCCTTTTTCTCCAATGCTTGACAATCTCTTGCAATCAAGCAAAGTTGCTCAAATTGCGGGAGAACTGCTTGGCGAAGAGGCATATCTCTACAAGGAGAAAGTCAATTACAAGCTTGTTGGTGGTGCTGGGTTTCGACCGCACCAGGACAAGCCCGCCTACCCTTTTGTAGACCAAGTTCTTTCAGTGATGATTGCTGTCGATGACTCCACAATTGAGAATGGTTGTTTAGACGTAGTTAGTGCACGTCACCAGGTTCTGCTCGATCAAGATGATCGCGGATGTTTGACGGCAAAGGACATCAACGAAATGAACTGGCAGCCAATGCCACTACGTGCGGGCCAAACGTTATTTTTTCACGCTTTAACACCGCACCGCAGTGGGTCTAACAACTCGCAGCGTGACCGCCGAGCTCTCTATCCAACGTACAACGGAGCGAGTGAAGGCCGTCTTCGCGAAAAGTATTACGAAGCAAAAGTTAAGGCCTTTGAAGGTCCCAGTGATTTTGATGGTGTGCGACTCTCGCTCATTGGCGACTTTGAAGGAAGGCCAGTATGACCGTAATTTCATCAATCGACGACATATTCTCACTCTACGCATCAAAAGGAAATGAAGCGTACGGCGAACGTGTTACTTCACTTGAACATTCACTTCAGTGCGCACATCTAGCGCGAAAAGCCGGAGCTGATGATGAACTCGTGATTGCATCGTTGCTACACGATATTGGTCACATAGTTGCAGACATGCAAGGAACTGAACGTTTTGACATGGAAGTTGATGATGACGACCATGAAGCAGTCGGAGCCAGGCTGCTCTCTCCTCTGTTTGGACCCAAAGTATCTCAACCAGTGTCCCTGCACGTAACCGCAAAGCGCTGGCGCTGCACTGTCGAGCCTTCATACCACGACGGCTTAAGCGACACATCGAAGGCCACTCTGAAGGCTCAAGGTGGGTTGATGAGTGAAGAGGAATGTCGTCGTTTTGAACAGCACCCTGGTTTTCAGCGTGCGCTTGACTTACGTGGTTGGGATGACCTGGCCAAAGAGATGGACGTGGACTGCCCTCCACTCGAGTCCTATCGTGAACTGATGTTGCGATTGCTGCGCTCATGAACGTCCTCTTTATTACTCTCGATCAATTCCGAGCGGACTCAATGGGCTGTGCCGGTCACCCGCTTGTAAAGACTCCGAATCTCGACAGGTTGGCTCGAGAGGGCGTGCGACTTGCGAAGCACTATTCACAGTCAGCTCCATGCTCTCCTGGTCGTGCTGCGCTCTACACCGGCACGTATCAAATGAATAATCGTGTTGTGGCCAATGGGACACCATTATCAAACAGTTTTGACAATGTGGCAAAGCTTGCACGTCGCGCTGGATACAACCCAACGTTGTTTGGCTACACCGATCAGGCGATTGATCCATGGTCGGCAAGTGGCAAAGATGACGAGCGACTACTTCACTACAGCGGAGTGCTTGACGGCTTCTCTGTTGGTTGCCAACTTCCTGACAATCAGGGTCCATGGGTTGCCTATTTACGAGAAAATGGCTATGACGTAGTTGACAATGGTATTGAAGTACTCCGAGATGAGTCATCACGACCGGTGGAGATGTCACTTAGTACATTTCTGACCAACGAATTCATTGACTGGCTTAAGACGCAGGATTCTTCCTGGTTTACGCACCTCAGTTACCTGCGCCCACATCCGCCCTATAACGCTGCAGGAACATTTTCAACAATGTATGACCCTGACATTGTTCCTTCGCACATTGAGCCAGTCCCTTACGAAGAACGTCACTACATCCATAAGGGTGGCTCAAAGAATCCTGCGAGCAGTGCACCGAGTGAAATGGTCAGAGACATGCGCGCGCAGTATTACGGCATGATTAGTGAAGTTGACGAACAACTCGGCCGAGTATTTGCTGCAATTGAAGAGCGAGGTGAGTGGAATGAAACCATCATCATTGTCACCGCCGACCATGGAGACCAGTTAGGTGACCATGGTCTGAAAGAAAAACTTGGATTCTTCCCTCAGAGCTACAACATCCTCGGGCTCTGGCGTGACCCAAAGTTCCCAGGTCGTGGTGGGCGTATCGTAGAAAAATTCACAGAGAATGTGGATATCATGCCAACTCTCGCCGAAGCACTCGGGGTAGAAGTTCCTGCCCAGTGCGATGGGCGAGTGATGAAGCCTCTACTTGACGGTGAAGATGTCCCGTGGCGTGAAAGTGCCCATTATGAATGGGACTACCGTGCATTCTTCATCCCTAATGCTCAGACTCCTTGGCCCTTCGACCGTGCACTTTCGAAGATGAATCTGGCTACAACGTTGACTGAAGAATGGGCCTACGTTCATTTCGCTGACGGCACCGCATTGTTATTCGATCTTGTTAAGGATCCAACATGGCGAACAACGAGTGATGATGCATCACTGCTCTACAAAGGAGCGAATGAACAGTTGCAATGGCGCCAAGAACACACTCGCCGTGAAATGACGGACATGCTTGTGGAACCTGGTCGACCTGGTCGTTGGCCTGAGGTTCCACAACTTGCCTAATGACCTTAAATTTATTTTTAAGTAGTTATTCATTCAGTCGAAGTAAATTTAAGTTTTTCTCAATCGTCACCCAGACTCGTCATTGATGTCACCCTTTATTCACTTTGGATTCATACTCTCACTGTGAGCAAACAACCTGTTTGTTCAAATAGGAGGAAGTACGTGTTCGTTAAAAAACTTAAAGTAGTTATTGCCACTGGAATGCTGGCAAGCACACTTGCTGGGGTTGCCCTCACCAGTGGTGTCGCAAGCGCCTCATCTAAGTGGGCAATGTGCGCATCAGCAGCGTCATGTGGTGGTCAAGATGCACTTGTAGCCGCTGCAAAGGCTGAAGGCAGCCTTAACGTAATTACAATCCCGCTCAAGGGATGGGCAAATTACGGCACCATCATGAAGGACTTCACAAAGAAGTACGGCATCAAGATCAATGACGCCAACCCAGATGGCTCAAGTGCAAACGAAATTACCGCCATCGCACAGGGCAAGGGCCGTTCATCAGCTCCTGACGTTGTGGACGTTGGAACAAGCTACGCACTCAACAATCCAAAAGACTGGTCTCCATACAAGGTCGCAACATGGAATCAAATTCCAGCTGCAGCAAAAGATGCAAATGGCAACTGGTTTGACGACTACGGCGGCTACGTTGCGATTGGCTGTAACACAGCAAAGGTAACAAAGTGCCCAACATCACTCGCTCAACTCTCTGACCCAATGTACAAGGGTAAGGTTGGAATTAACGGAGACCCAACACAGGCCTCTGCGGCATTTGGTGCTGTTATGGCTGCTGCACTTGCAAATGGTGGCTCTTACTCAAACATCAAGCCTGGCGTTGACTTCTTTGCGAAGTTGAACAAGATTGGTAACTACGTTCCAGGCGGATCACCAGCAACTGCTGTGTCGGGTGCAACACCAATTCTTATTTGGTGGGATTACCTAAACACTCAGATCACTTCAACATTGAAGACCTGGAAGGTTGTTATTCCAACTGACGCTTCATACGCTGCCTACTATACCCAAGCAATTACCTACGACGCACCACACCCAGCAGCTGCTCGTCTTTGGGAAGAATACCTCTACTCAACTGAAGGTCAGAACTTGTTCCTTCAAGGTCAAGCTCGTCCAATTGAACTAGCCGCAATGACTAAAAATGGAACTGTTAACAAGACGTACCTCGCTGGGCTCCCAGCAGCACCTGCAGGTGATTTGACACTTCCATCGCTAAGTCAGCTCACCAATGCTGCTGCAGTTGTGTTAAAGAACTGGGCAACTGAAGTTTCATCAGGATCAGCCGGATAAGTACGCGTTAAGCAAAGAATCTGACACCATCATCTCTGAATTGAGTTCTCCCCGAATGATTGATGCTGGTGTTGTCGGTTACAAGTGGAACGCTGGGACACTCTTGCGAACATTTCGCAAGAGTGTCCCAGTCCTTCCTTTTCTGATGTATGTATTTTTTGTATTAGGTTTGCCAACAATTGTTATTACCGCATTGGCATTTAAGTCGGGCAATGGTCATTACACATTCTCAAACATCAAAGTGATTTTGAGCGGCGGTCAATACCGCGCTGGATTTGAAAACAGCTTGAAACTTGGCGTTGTGACCGCAATCATTCCTGGAATTATTGGAACACTTATCGCATATGCAATTGCATCATCAAAAAGTGGAGCACTTAAAAGGATTGTCGCCACAGCATCAGGTGTGCTTGCGAACTTTGGTGGAGTAAATCTTGCGTTTATGTTTGTAGCAACATTTGGAGCGGTAGGTCTTGCAACGACTTGGCTAAATGCGATTGGTCTTGACCCATGGAACTACGGTTTTAATATTTATAAGCTCTGGGGAGTGGCATTTGTCTACATGTATTTCCAGATTCCACTTATGGTGCTTGTAGTAACTCCTGCTCTCAATGGACTTCGACCTTCGTGGCGAGAAGCGGCTGAGGGGTTAGGAGCGTCACCCTGGCAATACTGGCGTCGAGTTGGAATCCCTGTGCTACTGCCTTCAGTGCTTGGATGCATGTTCCTCTTATTCGCAGGTGGTTTTTCTGCGTACGCGACAACCGAGGCACTAACTGGAGGGACAGTTGCTCTGACCCCAATTCAAATTGGCGCATACCTCAACGGAAATGTCATAGCGACTGAGCAAAACGTAGGTTATGCACTTGGATTTTCTATGATTATTGTTCTACTCATTGCAGTAATTGGCTATTCACTCTTGTTAAAGCGATCGTCAAAATGGCTACAGCTGTGAGAAGACTAAAGCCAGGTCGTGCAGTGCTTCTGCTGCTCTCACTGATTTATTTTGTGCTCCCTATCTATGCCTCACTGCAATTTTCTTTAGAAAACGTTCAAGGGGGCTTCACATGGAGTGCCATTAGGGCAATTCCAAGCCAACCAGGCCTAGCTGGTTCTGTCTGGCTATCTACGCGCATAGGAATAGTGACCATGATTATCTTGATGCTGCTCGTAGTTCCAACGGTAATTTACGTTCACTTACGACTGCCTGGGATGAAGCGGACCATGGAAATTATTACACTTCTTCCAATCGTCATTCCTCCGATTGTTCTTATTCTGGGCGTGCTTGATGCAACCCCGCTAGGGCTGAAGGCGTCACCATATCTACTTTCCCTGGTGTATGTAGTTTTAGCTCTGCCATTTGTGTATCGCTCACTCGCTGCCGGACTTGATGCGCTTGATTTGCGCACCTTAGAAGAAGCAGCAAAGTCCCTTGGATCAGGAGCGCTACGAACAATTCGTTTTGTCATTCTTCCTAATTTGAGAAGTTCCCTACTTTCTGCGGTTGTGCTTTCTCTAGCTCTCGTGTTAGGTGAGTTCACAATGGCGAGCTTGGATCTTTGGCAGACACTTCCCGTGTGGATTGTGAACTTCTCGGGGAGTGACCCACATATTTCAACGGCGGTCGCCATGCTCTCACTTCTTGGAACTTGGGCACTTCTCGCCCTGGTTGTTTTCCTTGACCGCTCTCACTCACGCCGCTTAAGAAAAGGACTTGTTCAATGACAAATGCATTACGCGAAGGAACCGGCGTTCACCTCAACGGACTTGTTTGCCGCTTCGGCATGACCACCGCACTCGACGGTTTTTCACTAGACGTAGCACCAGGAGAATTTGTGGCGCTTCTAGGTCCATCGGGGTGCGGGAAAACAACAGCGCTACGAACACTGGCTGGATTCGAAACCCCCGCCGAAGGTCGAGTGTTTGTAGGGGGAGTGGACATAACTTCTACTGCAGCGCAGAAACGCGATATGGGAATGGTTTTTCAAAGTTACTCACTATTTCCGAACATGAGTGCGATCGACAATGTAGCTTTTGGTCTGCAACTTCGAAGAGTAAACGGCACTGACCGAAAGAGGCGTGCGGGAGAGCTATTAGAACTCGTTGGTCTTAGCTCACACGCAACAAAGTATCCTCACCAGCTCTCTGGCGGCCAGCAACAGCGCGTAGCTCTTGCTAGGGCGATTGCTATTGAGCCCCAAGTTTTATTGCTTGACGAGCCACTTTCAGCATTAGACGCAAAAGTCCGCGCAGAGCTTCGAGACGAAATTCGCTTTCTTCAGCGCCGCCTGAACATCACGACGTTATTTGTAACCCACGACCAAGAAGAAGCACTCTCCATGGCTGATCGTGTTTGTGTCATGTCCAATGGAAAAGCGGAGCAGATCGCTGCTCCCGCTACGTTGTATTCGCGACCTAGTACTGCATTCGTGGCCGAGTTTGTTGGTGTGACGAGTCGGATTAAGGCAAGTCGTAGCGGAGAGCAAGTAGTTGTCTTTGACAAAAGTATCAAGATTCGTGATGATGCTGCTATCTCGTCAGTAAACGATGTGGATGTTCTTCTTCGCCCCGAAGACATCAGTGTTACTGCGAGCTCCACTGGGCTTGGAATCGTCACTCACACTAGCTTTCGCGGTGCTGACACCCGACTCGAAGTTGGAGTTGGTGGCGATACCGTTCGAGTTGACATTTCGAGCTCAATCTCTATTCAGTTTCCAGTCGGAGAACGAGTGAACCTTGAAGTCACTGCAAAAGACGTGCTGGTTAGCGCACGTCGCTAATTATCTACAGCTCCGTCATTCCGCCACCAAGCAGTGCTGGTAGTGCACTTGAGCGCATTCGCTTAAGCATTCTGTGAGTAACTGTTGCAGCAGCAGGGTGAATACCACCGTTTGCACGAACCTGATCTTGCCAAGCCTTCGTGCGCTTCTTTAGTACTTTCCCAGAATTAAGTTCCAGGCAGTCGAGTCGGTCGTTATTTACGTCAACGATGATTGAGTCACCGTTCTCTACAAGTGCAATAGGACCACCAAGCAACGCCTCTGGGGCTACGTGACCAATTACGAGACCAACAGACCCACCAGAGAAGCGCGCGTCGGTCATAAGGGCAATGGTGATTCCCTTTTTGCGACAAAGAGAAGTGATCTTTGAAGTGGGGTCGAGCATCTCGGGCATTCCTGGAGCGCCACGTGGGCCTTCGTAGCGAATAACGACCATGTCGTTGTCTGAGAAGTCATCGGGGTGTTCATCAAGCGCTTTGATGAGGGAACGTTCCCCGTTAAATACTCGAGCTTTACCGGTGAAGATTCCGTCAACGATGCCACTTTCAACACCAGCGAGCTTCAAAATGGCTCCACCCTCTGGTGCGAGGTTTCCACGAAGTAGTCGTAGGCCACCAGTATTTTTGAATGGTTTTGCAACAGAGAAAATCACTTCATGGTCAGCAGCTGGAGGATTAAGTCGAGTGACTTGTTCTGAAAGAGTTTCTCCAGTGCAAGTGAGCGTGCTGCCGTCTAGGAATCCAGCCTTAAGAAGTTCATTAACAACTGTAGGAAGACCACCTGATGCATCAACGTCAACCATTGAGTATTCACCGAAGGGACGCATGTTGACAATCACTGGGAGTTTGTGGGACAGCTCATTGAATTCGTCTTGGCTTATGACGTCTTTCCAAAGATTAAGTCCAGCGGCACGAGCAATTTCCACGCTGTGAAGCATCACGTTGGTTGATCCACCCATTGCCATTGAAACAATTAGTGCGTTGCGAAGTGATTTCGCCGTAACAATGTCGCGAGGTCGAATGTTGCGACTGGTCATCTTTACGAGATAGTCAACGAGTTCTTCTGGGAACTGATTAATACGACGTGGGTCATCTGATGAAGGCGCAATCATGTGCAGTGGTTCTAGGCCAACAACACCAATGAAGGTCTGCATGGTGTTGTAGGTAAACATTCCGCCGCAACTGCCTTGTCCCGGACATGCGTTGAGTGTTACTTCGGTGCGGGCCTCCTCGTCTGTGTCAGTTGCGAACTGGAATGCCGTGACGAGGTCAATTCGTTCGCCGGTGCTTGGACGGATCCCAGGCTTAATAGATCCGTCAGAAAGAATTACTGATGGAACGTTGTGCTCGAGAATCGCCGCAACTGTCCCAACTGGTGGTTTGTCACAAGCAACAACTGCAATAAAACCTTCGACCTGATTTGCTGCGAGGTGTGCTGAAGCAGAGTCGTTTACAAGCTCGCGACCAATGAGTGAGAATCGCATCTGTGGTGTTCCATTGAGTTGGCCATCAGAAACGCCAACAGTGAATGCGGGGGAGATGAGTCTGTTCCCACTGGCGTTGCTTGCAATGCGCTTTGACATTGCTTCTTGGACTGCGGTGACTTTGTGCTGAACACCGAGGTAGCACTGGCTGTCGCCGAGGTTTCCAAGAACCGCCCAGACTGGGCCGTGAATATTGGAGACGTCTTCGCCAAGGTATTTAGCGGTTCCGACACGTTGGACGTCACGTCCAGGATTCGTGGCTCCGCGAACGTTGACTTTTGTTGACGATTCTTGGTGATCGGCCATTTGATAAGTCTAACGACGTGCAAAGTGGCCCTTTTGGCCCTTTGTAGAAAAGACAGGGAAATTTCTCTTGCCACCAGGCTCAGGCTGTGGCAAGATTGATGTATGACTTCTATTTTCGTGCTCGTGGTGGTGACAGGCTGATCAGCCGGTAATCACGCGTCTACGCAGATAACCGGCCTCCCAAAAAAGGGAGGTCTTTTTTTATTTAGTAAGCGAAGGAAAGAATTATGCAACTTACAGGTGCACAAGCATTAATTAAGAGCCTCGAGCAAGCGGGCGTCGATGTGATGTTCGGTTACCCAGGCGGCGCGATTCTGCCTACCTACGACGCTCTGCTCGACTCATCCATCCGTCACGTACTTGTTCGTCACGAACAAGGTGGCGGACACATGGCCGAAGGCTACGCCCTGGCAACTGGAAAGCCGGGTGTACTCATGATCACTTCTGGCCCAGGAGCGACGAACGCTATTACACCTATTGCTGATGCCTACCTCGACAGTGTGCCCCTCGTTGTTATTACGGGACAGGTTTCTACGAGCGTCATGGGAACCGATGCATTCCAAGAAGCACCGATCATTGGAATCACGGCAGGAATTGTTAAGCACAGTTACTTAGTGCAGTCAGCTGATGAAATCCCTCGTGTTGTTGCTGCTGCGTTCTACATTGCAACAACGGGACGACCTGGACCAGTGCTCATTGACTTTCCAAAGAACGTTTCTCTAGAAACCATGGAGTGGTACTGGCCATCATCAGTTGAAGAACTCGACCTTCCTGGCTACCAACCTGAAGTTGCTCTAGACATGGATGCAGTTGCTGCTGCAGCAGAACTCATTAACCAAGCAGAGCGTCCAATCCTTTACGTTGGTGGAGGAACCATTAAGTCCGACGCCTCCAAGGAGCTGCTGGCCTTCGCCGAGCGAACTGGCATGCCTGTTGTTACGACGCTGCAGGCTCGTGGTGCATTCCCAGACTCACACGAACAGCACCTCGGAATGCCTGGAATGCACGGAACGTATACGGCCGTTACCGCGATTCAGCAATCCGACCTTCTCATCTCGCTCGGAGCTCGTTTTGACGACCGAGTGACTGGAAAGGTTTCAACATTTGCTCCACACGCGAAAATCATTCACGTGGACATTGACCCGGTTGAGTTCAACAAGATTAAAAAGGTAAATGTTGCGATC
>Ga0208504_1000105_pt1 | contig 21735 bp, 44 predicted proteins | sample CryBogCBH05Oct08_FD_184595 | JGI IMG/M metagenome (GOLD analysis project Ga0208504, IMG submission 184595) | Freshwater microbial communities from Crystal Bog, Wisconsin, USA - CBH05Oct08 (SPAdes) | ecosystem: Environmental > Aquatic > Freshwater > Lake | place: Crystal Bog, Wisconsin, USA...
ATAGTTCATTGCAGATAGTTGCGGTATCGTGGAGATATGGTGGCAAGTGCTCCAAGTCTCGTGTACCAAAGATGATGATATAGTTAACTATATACTGCAGGACGGATTCGTTGATATACTTAGACTCTCCTAGCATTTTATATGATAGGCCTGCAGGTGATGTCTCTGTATCCCCGAAAATCTTACGCAACTGTGCTTGTTGTTTGTCATATATCATTAGTTATCCTCCTCTACCCATTCTTGAATTAGGTCCTCTGCGGATAGCCATTCTACTACATCCGCCTGCTCTATGTCAAAACCGCCCCATGGTAGTTCATTATATGTCTGCCAAACTTTCCATAGATCTGTTCCTGGGACGGGAATGCAATCATAGGCACTAGGATCCTGTTCAATCTCCTCAAACGTATCACGGATGATATCCCACATATATAGAAAGGCAATACCACCAAATTGGTAATCACGCTTTAAATTGTCTAGATAAGAGTTAGTTTGAGTAAACATTGCTTCTGATACTGACATTAGTTAATCTCCTCAAAGTGCTCCATATACAATACTTCGTTGTCATATACATCTACATCTGTAAATTTATTAATAGCCTCTAACCATTTTTCATCACAGATAAAAGTGATACGATAAGTCTTCATTATTAATTCCCCTTAATATCTTGGATATAGAACGTGATATCATAGCACATACGGTATAGGTCCGTCAAGCATTCGTTATAGCCTTCTGACCAATCCCCCGTCTCATCTTGTAGTTCAGCCATTTGGTTCTTGATATGCCCTTGGATTACATCCAAGGGTTCCACACCAGCCTCTAATGCTTTTGCTAGATGTTCTGGCAACAATGTCTTACGCATTTGCTTCCACCTTGTGCTCTGCACAACCTTCCTCGCTAGTTCCAAAACCACAGAATGAACATACATCATTTTCGCAATCTTCGCAATAGAGCAATGTGTCCATTGTGTCACATTCACGGCAGATGTTGTCATATTGTACATTGCTGATTGTTTCGCCACGGAGATATTCGCATTCCCCGCCCCAGCCTGTTTCTTCTTCATATGATAATGTGAAGAGAATGTCGGGGTATTGAGATGATAGATTACTTAATGCTTTATCTGCTACACCCCAAGCGGTATTGAAGTTATAGAATACAGAAGAGGTCCATTCATCCTCAGTCTCTTCCATATATGTATCAGGATGCTTATCTTCGCTAGATACAGCAACATCCCACTTTGTACCCCAATTACGAAGATTCCAAGCGTACCAATCATTGCCTTCATTAGTAACACCATTGGACCAATCAGGCTGTTTGTTATATGCCTCTAAGTCTGTTGGTTTAATTATATTCCAGAAAGCAAAGACGGGATTTGGATATTTACTTAACTTAAATTCCATTTGTCGTGTTTCCATATTCCAATTATCGTGGACACGAGTAAATGGTGTATTTAATTGTGCTTTCATTTTTTCCACAGATTCCTTTGGACCTTGTGCAGTTAATCCATTATATACCCAGTTTGGCATATTGTTCTTCTTTCTATTAGTTGGGTTAAGTTTGTTTAATTACTGAAATATATACAACCACTCAAAAGGCTCTGTGTCTAAGTTAGCATAACCTTCTGCTACGATAACTTGCTCATCTTGCTCTACTGCGATAGACTTGATATTATCTAGGTCAAGACTTTCAGCATATTCGATAGCCTCTTGGTCATTGTCAGCAAATACGGCTATGCGATAGTTTTTTCTAACGCCTAATTCTACGAGATAGCGTGTCATAGTATTCCTTTCGTTGGGTAATAGTGTATTCTAGCACATTCGTAAATCATATGTCAAATCGTGGCGGGAAGCAAATGAAAGGTATAATCCTCACCTTGAGAATTACACCAATTATGAGCAGCAACCATATCAGGAAAATCTATTATATATTGTCCAGATTCATCGTAAACCTCGAACATATTAATACCGCCTGGAGATACAGAATAATCTATTTCGTAAATGTCTAGTGTCATAGCGTTATTTTACTCCTTCGTAAATCGTTTGTCAAGGCCTTCGTAAATGTGAAATGGATCACATTCGTAACTAGTCAAAATATCCTTCAGCCCAAAGGCCTTTCAGAAACATCTCAGCATCCTCCAAGCCTTTAAGTATACTAGTTTTATCAGAAGGAATAAATTTTGAAGCTTTGCCCACTGCATACGTCATTGCATCCAGGTCCTTTGATTCATATCCCAGCATTAGTTTGACTCCCCGTGATATTCCATTACCTCTGACATGTATTCTACGAATGATTCAAATGAATGCCAATGCCCTGAATCATTAACCATTTGAGTAGTCATGTCAATTTGAACTGGAAAATCAAAGAAGCCATCTTGAATCTCCTCATCTGTGGCTAGAGAGATACCGTAGCCTGTTTCTGAATCCCGTCCATCTTTAGTTAGTTGGTCAATGATGATACGGGTTGCGTATGGAATGTCACCAAGTTTGATGCGGGATTTTGCCTTGTCAATAGCAATGGCCAAATCCTCACGCCAAGAAGTTTCACCCCAATGGCTATAAAGAACAATGTTAGGTTTATCTAACTCAGTCTTGAATACGAAATTAATTCTTGCGCCCATTATAGTATTTGTCCAATCACGAATAGAAATGTAATTATAGTTAAGCAGAATAAATAGAAGTTGATAAGCATAGCGGTATCCTATCAGATAAGGAGCAGGAAGTCAAAAGACTTCCTGCTCGGTTGTTATACCAAATTAGAGATACTGTGCGATAGTCTTGAAGGTAGAAGTAGAAACAGTTTCCTCATCTGTCATTTGTAGAATACGGATTGCGTTGCTAATTTCCTCAACAGTAGACTTGTAGTCGCTTTCATACATAATAGTATGATTACGCTCAGGTGCTGTTGGATAACCTTCTAGGTCTAGTGGTACATCATAGTCAATGTTCACACAATTACCATTGTATCCACGAAGGTTCGTGCGGAAGTTAGTTGCCAAGTCAATGTGCTTGATAGCATAAGCAGTTAGGTCTGCTTGATACTGCTTGTAAGCCTCATCATACTCTGCCTGTAACTTGCCTTGATTAGCATAGTTAGATTGAACTTCTGCCAACTTTGCTTGAAGTGCTGCGATTACCTTTGGTGTTGCTACCTTTACTGAAATTGCTCTTGAAGCCATTATTTTTTTCCTTTTCTTTTGTTGGGTTATTAGTGGTATTCTATCACACGGCAGTATGCCGTGTCAATTCTATTTGCGGCGGGTCTGAATAGGTCTATTAGTTCTAGCATATTGAACCTCATGCTTTGGCAAATCACCAGATACATAATCAGATTGAGATACACTTAGAACTTTGCCCATAAATGCCACACACATCTTTGTTAGTTTAATTTCATCTGTGCCAGTTAATTCAACTTGTAAATTATCTAACACATTGTATTCAATGCCATACTGAATACATTTGCCCAATCCATAGCCCATTTGGGCGGGATTAGGAACTTGTAGTTTAACTATCATTATTTATTCCTATCTATACGACATTGAAGGCAGTATTCTAGCCTATAACTATTGCTCTTGTCAAGTTCCCGTTCATTATAACAGGCGGGGGATTTACAAAAAGTCATTATTCATTCTCCCCTATATTAGCACCTAGAACTGATATAATCGTCATTAGTGTTTTACATATACATCTGTATTCGTGCATATTTACATCTTCTGGAATTGTCCCAGATTTAATTGTATATTCAAGCAATGAATCACAATCTGGACATACATAAGTCCATTTAGTCCATTTCATTTTATACCTTTCTTTAAGTTGGCAATTCTATCACACAAAACCTGCCGAAGTCAAATCGTAACACGCCGTAATCGTAAGATTGTTTAATCGTAACTATGTGAGATTTATCACATTATAGTTATCCACAAGTTATCCACAAGGGGTGCCCCGCCGCATATTTATACATTATTTTGTATATTTATACATTTAAAGCTTTGCGATCCCAACGGGGCTTGAACCCGCAGCCTCTACCGTGACAGGGTAGCGATCTAACCAATTGATCTATGGAATCAGGTGAGCAGTTTTATGTCTTACTCAGGACATTTTTTAATTATTTAGCAAGTGCTAGAACTTGCTTCACAATTTTATTTTTCTCTGCATTTACGATTGCATCGAAACCACTTGCACCCGCCATTAGGCTGTCAGCATTTTTCTTTGCGATTCGGTGATAGTCAATTCGCTCGGTAAGAGTATTAACAACGCCCCAAGCGGTGTTGCGGATATTAGCATTGTGTGGAGCGTTATACAACTCATCGAGTTTGATAACTTTATTCTCCCACTTAGTTAGCGAAATCTTAGATTCATTCTCAGGCTTAGGATAAATCTTGTTGATGATTTCGTTAAACTTTGCATTGTTCACTTCGATTGCGAACAACTCTTGTGCCTGCTTTTCGAACTCATCCATATACTCGAAAGTTAGTCCAAGAGTTTGACGGGCTTGAGCAATACGACCTTCAACAGTTTGCGTGTGACGCAACTTGAAAGATTGCTTTGCTTTACGCATAGCAAAATTAAGTGTATTTTGACACATAACTCGAACAGGAGTAATTGCAGATTGAACAGATACTGAACCATCGTGTGAAGTATAAACAACTAGATACAACTTTGTCTCATCGTTTGCACCTTGTGGGTCAAGAACCATTGTGCGAGGAATTGACATAGTACCGAATACAACACGACCATTCTTGAGTGAACCAGCAGATTCCCAATTTACATCGGCATTGCCATCGTGCAAGTTATCTGCGAATGAGAATAATTCTTCATTCTGAACAACTTTATAGCGTGAGCCTACAACAGACAGAACATCCTTCTGACCTTCGACAGTTGGAGATTGACGGGTTACGAGAAAATTCTCGCTAACAGTTGTATAGTTATCTGCTAGTAAATCACTAACAGGCTCAAGTTGGATATTCCAATTTGCAAGGTTTGCACCTTCTAGCATTTGCTGGGTTGTTACAGTTTCCTCACCTTGAAACACTTTATTTGCAAAAGTATGCCAAGCAGGATTTGTGCGGAGATTAACAGCAAGAGTATCTTGTCCACTCAAAATTTCCTTAGAGTGAATTGTTGTTCCTTGTGCTGATTGTGGTTGAACTGTGGTCATTTTAGCCTTCTTTCTTTTGGTAATGTATCGTTATTCTAGCATATGCCACTGACATTTGTCCACTTGATAAAAAAAGACTAAGATACTTTTGTCCGTAATGTCCGATTTTTTTGAATGTGATAAAACTCACATCGTAATTGACTAGTCAAACATTTATCCACAACTGTGGACGACACGCCCGAGCGGGGGTGCCCCAAAAAACTGATCTGTCAAGTGCAGCTTCTTCAATTTTTAAAAATATCTACTAGAAAATTAATGAATGCAAACATACCAAACAAACACGAATAAACATATAAGTATGCTAACGCTTGCATTCATCAACCTTTCTAAATTAATCTAACACGGACCAATAGCGAATGCCCAAAATATCTGAGCAGTATCTTGCAACATCTGAGTGTGCAGTTTCATTGTAGAAATATTTTACACGCTGACCCTTGATAGCAACTTTAAAAAATATTTCATCGTTACCGTCCTGCCAAACTTTGCATTCATCATCTGCAAACACGGAGTGCCAACTGGCACTCCCGACTGGTGGATGCTTTGCCATTTATTCCTCATCTCCAATTTTATAGTCTGCTGAATTCTTGATGATATTTACAACGCCAGAATGCAATCCTTCACGCATATCTTTCAACTCTGAACCATTCCAGCCAGCAGAGATAACACGCTTTGCCAATTTTGTTAAATTGTAGTCACGATTAAAGAATTCAGAGACTTGTAGCATATGGGTTGCAAGTTCTGGGCGGTCTTGTTCTAGATAATACATCGCCAAAATTGTATGATATGCATAAGACTCTGAATCATTAGTACGACTTGCTAGATATCCAACGAAGTCAATACAGGTAGCAATATCAAAATCGGTTGGAAGTCCGAGGAAGTAATCACGAATCTGCAAGTCATTATTTACAGCATAAGTGATAGTCTCAATTTCGCCAGACTTAATATGCAAGTCGTTGATGAATTGTTCAATAGCGAAGTTTACTGTATCAAGTGCTTCGCCTCGTGTTAGTGTTGTTGTCATTTGTTTATCCATTCTTTGTTGGGAGAGTTATTTTATCATTTTTTGTTGTGCTTGTCAACCACCATTTAGGGTAATTAGCAAGTGTGCCGTGTTGAGACAACCACGCCTTTCGGCGTAGTTGCTCCTCGGAATATCCTGCCACTACTTACCTGTTGGGCGGTAGAAATTTTTAGTGTACATCTTTCCGTCAGGCATAGATAGATTATAGGTTGCGTATTCATTAGCGAAACCCCAATCGTTACAACGGGAAAACGCATTGAATGCTTCAAGTGCGTCACCAATTGTGAAAGTGTGATGAGGTGCTTTGCCGTCATAGGCGGTTGTAATTTTGTACATTAGTTATTCCAATCTAGTGTTAAGCATTGACATTTTGTTAGTTGTATTGTATCACCGACCACTGACATTTCTGCCAGTGTATCGCATTCATCGCAGATAAAAATATTTAGTTCATCAGCAAGATTACCCATTTAATTAACCTCCACATATACAGTTGCGTAGAAATCAGGCTTTGGAAAACCTTCACCATTCCAAGTTGGTCTTACGCATACAACATAAGCGAATTCTTTTTCACCTGTTGCTACATTGTCACGCTTTTCAGCCCATTGGATAATTCCTTCTTTGCCACGACGGGCAAGTGAACGGGAACGATAGTATTTGCCTTCTAAGGCTTCTGATAATAGCATATTAGTTGCCACCTTTCTTTGTTGTTACAGATATTGTACCATTGACCACTGACATTTTGTTGAAGTGGGAATTTACAAAATCACTCCATAGTTTATCATTCTTATTACAATCCCAGCAAGTTGTTTCTAGGATATATGGAAGGTCATAGATAGATACATCTGAGCATTGTTTTCCGCAAGTGTCGCAGAAAGTTTTTACCATAGTGGACATTTTTGCCCCTTTCTTTTTGTTATGCCGTAAGTATAGCAGAACACACTGACATTATCAACACGACACGCCGTAATGCTCATATTTTGAGACGCTTAAAAAGTGTGATAAAAAACACGCCGTAAAGACGGCGTGTCGGCTTGACAGACAATTCGGACATTTCGGGCAGGGGCTGCCCCAAAAAATGCTAGTTGTCAAGTTTATTTTTATGTTTTTGTTTCCTATTATATTTCTTTTTATTACGCAACGGCGTAGCAGCATTACTACGCCGAAGCTCTTGTACTCGTCTAACTTTTTCCATTAGTGATTTGTATTCTTGAAACATTCGTCCCAAAACCTATCTGAGTCAAACTTTTCATTATCGTTAGCAAACATTTCAATAAAATCATTAACTAAATCCTCTAACACAGCCAATTTAATTTCGTCTGCGTATGAGTTAATAATTTCTGCTGTTGCTACATAGTCTTTTCTTGTCATCATTTTATTTTCTCCCCCAGCAAGCACGAGAAAATCTTTCTGTGTCAAACCTATCATTATCTTTTTTCATTACTTCAGAAAATTCGCTTACCAAATCTTCAAACTCTGTAATTTCTAAAGAGGTTGAAAATTTTCTCAAAACTTCTGCGATTACAATGTAGTCTTTTCTTGTCATTTTATTTTCTATCCTTTTGTTAAGTGTAAGGCGGGAGTGTGAGATATTATTCGGCAATCCCGCCTTAACATTATATCATTAGTTACTTTGCTCGGCGATAAGAATAAGAAAGGTAATCCTTTTTATACTTTGCGTTACGATTTGCTGTTGTAACCAATGTGTGAACCTTTACAGCATTTGTGTCGTTGATTGACATAAGTTCACGCTTGCCTTGCGAAATTGTGAAAGTGTATAGCATTTATTTAATTTCCTTTTCTTGTTGTTGGGTTGTGTTGAGCCTTTTTATGTCTTGCTCAGGACATTTGACTATTTAGTCAAACTTACTTAGCGGAGAAAGTTGTCCAACGGTCTTTTCCGTCTACCGACAACTTAACACGAGTACGCTTTGGTGATGATGTTGGCACAATCTCCTTGATTACACCTGTTACCTTTGAGCGTTGTGTTGTGAACAAGTCGCCAATTTGGTAAGTCTTTCCTGTTGCTTCGTCTGTCATTTTTTTGTCCTTTTCTTTTGTTGTTGTTAGTGTCTAATCCTACCATACGGCAGAAACTTTGTCAAGGTTGTGTCTGTGAGCGACAACCGATGTAAGCACATTTTAAGTGTGTCGAGCGATGATAAGTGTATGAATAACGATAAGATTTCGCTAGACTAATCGTCTTAGTCTTTGGAGCGTGATAAACCTTAGCCTGTGAAACGGCGGGAATTAGTGATAGTGCTAATCCTAGAATAATAATCTTCTTATTCATTAGTAATTCCAATCTTTTAAGTCTTTTACAATGGCATACATTACCATAGATAGAGGAATAAGTCCAATCACAAGTGCGATTCGCACGATATATGTTAAAATAATCATTAAATACACCATACACATTCACACTTTGGAGCGTTACCTTTTAGGAATAATCCTAGAAGTTGCTTACGCTGTAAGCCATTTAGTCCATAAGTAGACTTGAAACCGCCATTATTCCAATCGTGGATAATTTGGTTTTCCAAACGGGCGGAAATTTGTAGGACTTTACCTACATTTACTTTATTTAGTGTAGTCATTTTGACCACCTTTCTTTATTGTTATGAATGGAATTCTAGCATACTATTGGGCGAAAATCAACTCGACACGCCGTAGTTTCTAAAACTTTTTTATTTATTTTTTTTTATTTAATTTTTCAATACTGGAAGTATAACACAAAAAATCGCTACTGTCTAGTAACTTAAGACATAATCTCATTATTTGGAGCGTGGCAATTATGACTTACATCACAAGACAAATCGGACATTTTGGACAGGGGCTGCCCCAAAAAATGGCGGGTGTGTCAAATTAACACACCCATTTTTTTATTTTACATCAGGCAATTCATCGTTACCATAACACGCCATCTCAAATCTATTCGGTGAGAAGTTGTGATTATCTTCAAAAAAGAAATCAGAGAAATCACTTACCAAATCTTGAAACGCATCTGGGTGTATTACTTTTTTATTTTCGTTTAGGATATCTGCTACACGAGTGTAATCTTTACGGCTCATCATTTTATTTTATTTCCAATCTTTAAAAATATCGTTTACTTGTTCTAGTTGTTCATCTGTTAGATGATCTAATTGAATCGCATTAGCAAAACCAAAAATATCGTTTTCCATTTTACAAGATCTCCAATTCATCAAATTCATCAACGGGCACGAATACAGACTCTAATTCTGTTTCGTTTAATTCGTCTAGCATAGATTGATATTCATCTGCTAATTCAGACCAGCGGTCTGAGTTGTTATTATCGAATGAGTATGACATTTTAGTCACCTTTCTTTAGTTGTTTATAGGATTATATTATTTTATTTTTTACCAAATATCAAAACCCGCACGACGGGTTGAGATTTTGTTTCTCTCATCATTAGAGAGAGTAGCGAATACTTTATAGGCATTTATTACACTCTCTACATCATTAGAGATAAACTCTTTACCATAGCGAACCGCAATTTCGGTTTCGATTTCTTTATATTTATTCATTTAGTTATCCTTTCAAGATACTTTCTTTTTTTTGCTGACCTGATTATTTGCTTATTTCTAAGGCTCACAGGATTTTTATTTATTTAGTTTTACATTTGGAGAGTATTTCCATCTCCGCAGTTATGACAGTTGAACTTGATTTGTTCACCTGTATTAAACTCATAGTCTACGAGGATTTCAATTCCGCAAGTTTCGCAGTTAGCGAACTCTAAGTAGAACTCATTTTGGCATTCTGTATGAACTGAACAGATTTCGTTTTTTACTACTAGTGACATTTTATTGTCCTTTCTTTTTTTTCTATCTTTATTTTGTTATACCTTAAGGATACACGAGAGCACTGACATTTTCAACTTAGAAATGCGTACAAATTGGACATTTTGAAAAGATTTTTTGTGACTTAGACCACATTTAGATGGACAAAACATAACAAATCGGACATTTCGGGCGGACTATTATTTTTTCGATTTCTAAAAATTTTTATGTATCATACAAAATAAATACCCATTCACATTTTGGTCAAATTTAAAACTGTGAAAATGCTGAGAATAGGATCCAATAAGATATAATTAAAATATGACGAGAAGCTGCGGGACTTGTACAAAATGTTGTGAAGGTTATGTTGGAGTTCCATTTCCATCAGAGTCACAATCATGCTTAAATGTAATAAAAGGCGGGTGTGCAATATATGACATTAGACCAGATCATCCTTGCAAATCTTTTAGATGTGGTTGGTTAAGAGATGTATCTATACCAGAGGAATTAAAGCCAGATAAAGCAAACATAATAATGTACCCATTTGAAATACAGGGTATTAAGTATTTTTATATTATTTCGGCGGGGGAAGTAAATAAAGATCCTCTGGAACAATATTTTACTAGTAATAACATCAATATACTTTGGGATGATAAAAGAATTGGATCTCAAGAATTTTTAGAAATAGATTTTGAAGGCACTATAGATAAAGCACATGATCTATATTACTGATGAGTAACTTAGTTTTTCCAAATTTTAATAGTCTTTAGAATCTTCTTAAAAAAGTCTTCAATAGCCTTTTCCCATTGATCACTTTTAGCTTTTGGATTATCATGAGGTACTCCAAAATGGGGGGATTTGAATTGACTCTTAGCTTGGTGTCTTGGTGCCATCATATATCTATTATATCACTCTCATTATCGAATTTAAAGGACGGGGCGGGAGCTAGAACTTCTCCAAGTTCATGCATAGATAATAGTTTATTAGCATCAGCACCTAACTTATCTGCAATAATCATCAACATATCATAATTTCTCTGCTCCTGGATAAATATAGCTCCTAATAGCTCTCTTATATTGGCTAACATTGGCTCTAATTCATTCATTGGCTTCTCCTAATATATATTCTGTTATATGATCCCATTTGTCATTCTCCATTCCCGCCGAGTTGTTGATATGTAAATCACCATTTTCGGCGTTATCGAGATGTATCCATGGAATATTGCGATCTAATTCTACTTTTCCAGCATATATGTGATCATCGTCACATTTAATATGGATCAAAATAGCAAAATTTTCCTGTTCATTCTCCCCAAACGGCTCAATGTAGGCTCGTTCAGTGATTATTTTCGCCATTTGCGTGTGTTTCTGATAAAAGTGGATAATCTTTATCCATCATGTTGTTAAATTCTTCATCTCCAAGCCAAAAAATGTTCTCTAATACCCGCCATGAAAAGTTTTCTCCTCTTGACATGTAATATTGAATAGCCCAAGACAAAACTTCTGAGTCCAACTTCCGTCCCGCCTCAATAATTTTTGTATATGTTTGTCCATTTACGGTGCGAGTAGAGAAAATAGCTCCAGAGTTGCTTGGCTTGAATGATTCTGGCATATCGGGATTAGTTAACCAGTCACATTTAAAGACCTTACAAGGGATTGTAGGGCGTTCTGCATATGCCCCACATCCTTCGCCTATCTTCAAAAAGCCACATGGGTGTAATTTGCCATCTTCTTCTTGTCCGATCCATGATTCACGACCATCAGATAGCTTAATATCGCCTCTTAAATGCCCTTCACAGCATTTTGTGCAATCTCCACATGATCTTCCATTGACAATAGGCAAAAGGTCCATATTTCCTATTTCCGACTCATTTTTCCGTGATGCGATATGCCAAGTCTTTAGGTGTAACTAGGGCATGAGGCTTTTTTGATAACTTTATGTGTGCTGCTGAAGAATAAGTCCAAGCAACAAGTTGTGAACAAATGACGCTATTCTCGTCTTCCGCTCTTTTTAGGCTAGGAAACCATCCAAGGAAAAGAATTTTAAGTGCAATATTTATAATTGACCAAAATCCGTATCTATCCTTAACAAAATCCAAAGCACGATGCTTGATTCTGTTTCTTTCCTCTTCTGTCAAAGAAGTATCAACCTCTGTATTCCAGATAATCGGCATTCCATCATATTTTGATAGTTCACTTACTGTGACTCCAATTGGACGAGCCTCAACAATCTTGCCATCGCCAATATAAATACCAGCATGGTTCCATTTTGAGCCAGTACCGATTCTTATTAGCCATCCAGCCCAACCATTTGTTCTAACAACAAAGTAATCGCCAATATTAGGCATTTGATATCCCCTTCAAAAGATTCTCGTATAGTTGGATGCCAGCTTTCTGCTCATACCCACATGCTGTACAGTATAGCACGATATTATCGTCTATAAGCTTGTGAACTAGCCAGTAGTTAACATCTCTAAATGAATAATCACTCTTATGGTTTGGGCAGTACAAAGGTTGTACTTTGCCTGCCCTTGCCAAATTGTAGTATTGTGAAAAAACCTGAATTTTCAAAATGCTATGTTCGCTTTCTGAAATACAGATGCCACATACTCATAGAGAGTAGGGTTGCCTGGAACTCTAAGGTTCCAAGTTTTCATATTCCCCGCTCTCGATGGATATAGGTGTGCAGCCACAGCCTTAGGCCAACTATGGTACTTTGCATAGGATGCTTGTAGTTCATCCGTCATACGAAGATCCTGCACCCATGAGGGAGCATCACAGGCATTTTTGTAACCCATAAAGTTCCCCCATGATTCTGGCATGTACTGATAAGCACCACATGCACTGCTTGAGTAAGACGCTCTCAAATATTCGCCAACGCCCCCAGTTTCCTGAGATTTAATTCCGTTAGCCAGTCTTGATATTATAACCTGCTTTGCTACTCTTGATTTTAAATTTAGCTTTATGCTATAAGCGGGTAGTGTAAAAGTTTTTCCAGTAGTAAGATCATCAACTATGAAAATTTCATTACTGTTATTCTTTTTATTATTATAATCTATATTAATAATATCTTTAATATTAACTAAGTTAATAAATTTATTAATATATAATATATTTTTATTATACACGATTTGAATTGCTGGTAATGCGTGAACTTCAGAATTCGCACCAAAAAATAATGTGAGAATCATCACACCTACCATTGTCCATGCTGTTCTTATCCTTGCTATGTTCTCATTGTTCATTTTGAACCTCCTGGGGTAAAGAGTAGTAAACATAATCGTATCATGATATACTAGGAAAAACAAGTGGGAGCGTAATTTTGGTATGAGAATTTCATTTACTGGTGATGCAATGCGTTACATGACTAAAAATGCAGGATATGGTCAAGCAGCAGAAATGATATACAGATCTTTTATCAAACTTGGTATAAATTGTGGATTTGAAATACCTAATCCAGATATTGAGATTTCTTGGTCTGATCCATGGAACCATAAATTTAAAAATAAAAATGCTTACAAAATTGCTTACTCTGCTTGGGAGTCTACTGGATTAACAGAAGAACAAATTAAAAATTTTGAACAAGCAGATGAAATCTGGGGAACTTCTCCTTGGGTAGCAAATATTTTTAAACATCATTTTCCAGATAAGCCCGTATTTTATTATAAACACGGAATTGACGAAAGGTTTGTTCCAAAGAAAAGAACATCTGCACATGAACCTTTTACATTTTTACATATAGGTGAACCATTTGCTAGAAAAGATGCTCAAATGCTTACAGAGGCTTTTATAGAGCTATTTGGTGATGATCCAAATTATAGGCTTATTATGAAAGCAGCAAGAATGAATACTGTTAAAGTAAAAGATAGGTGGGGCTATTGGTCTTCCCCGTCCTCACTTTACAAAAACATAATTTGCATTGACACATTTTTTACAAACGAGCAAATGCTTGATCTATATAACCTTTCAGATGTATTTGTTTATCCATCATGGGGGGAAGGTTTTGGATTTCAACCTTTAGAAGCACTAGCAACTGGAATGCCAGTTATAAGTACAACAGATTGGGCGGATTACAAAAAGTATATTCCATTTGTAATTGAAACAGAATTATCAACAAACCCTTGGCAAAAAATTCATCCTGGATTTATGTATAAGCCAAGCAAAAAAAGTTTAAAAGAGCAAATGGTTAATTGCGTAAATAATTATAAAGATGTGACGCAAACCACATTTAGAAAAGCTTTTGAAATTCATCAAGAATACGATTGGCTGGAAGTTACAAAGCCAGTTGTTCAAAGGCTAAAAGAAATATATAAAAATCTTTAAATTTTGATTTTAAAAGAACCGATATGGTACACTTAAGACTCAATCTAAAAAACTAGGAGAAGTAATGTCTAATACTATTGAAAACCCATATGAAAATTTTATTGCGTTGTCTCGATATGCAAGATGGCTTGAAGATGAAAATCGCCGTGAGACATGGGGTGAAACAGTAGATCGTTACTTTAACTTTATGGTTAATCAACTTGAAACAAAGCATAACTACAAGCCAGATCCAAAGCTTGTTGAAGAGTTGCGTGATGCAGTATTTAATCGCAATGTTATGCCATCAATGCGTTCTGTTATGACAGCAGGACCTGCACTTGAAAGAGAAAATGTTGCTGGATACAACTGTTCATTTCTTCCAGTAGATAATGCTCGTTCATTTGATGAAGCAATGTATATTCTAATGTGTGGCACTGGTGTTGGATTCTCTGTTGAGTATAAGTACATCAACAAACTTCCCGCCCTTCCAGAAACCCTTGAGAAGTCTTCTACAGTAGTTATTGTCGGAGACTCTAAGGAGGGATGGGCTAAAGCTTATCGTGAACTACTAGGACTATTGTGGGCTGGACAGATTCCACAAATTGATGTAAGCAAGGTTCGTCCTTCTGGTGCTCGTCTTAAGACAATGGGCGGAAGATCATCAGGTCCTCAACCATTGATTAATCTTTTTGATTTTACAATTCAAGTATTCAAGGGAGCACTTGGTCGTCAACTAAAGCCAATTGAATGTCACGATATTATGTGTAAGATTGGTGAAGTTGTAGTTGTTGGTGGTGTTCGTCGTTCAGCAATGATTTCACTTTCAAATATTAATGATATTGAAATGGCACAAGCAAAAGCTGGTAATTGGTGGGAATCAAATTCACAACGTGCACTAGCAAATAACTCTGTCGCATATTCACGTAAGCCAGATATGGCACAATTTATTGCAGAATGGAAGTCTTTATATGATTCGAAGTCGGGCGAAAGAGGTATCTACAATGTGGCAGCAGCCCAAGCACAAGCAGCAAAGTTTGGAAGACGTAGTGCCGATATTCACTATGGAACTAACCCTTGTTCAGAAATTATCCTACGTCCTTATCAGTTTTGTAACCTTTCAGAAGTCGTACTTCGTGAAAAAGATACAGTGGAAGATGTTACAAATAAAGTCCGTCTTGCATCCATTCTAGGAACATGGCAATCAACACTTACAGATTTTAAGTATATTCGTAAGATTTGGAAAGATAATACTGAAGAAGAACGTCTACTTGGAGTTTCTCTTACAGGACAATTTGGGCATAAGTTCTTTTCTGGTCAAGAAGGATTAGATAAGCTAGCAGATATTCTTTCTAATCTTCGTCAATGGGCAGTAGATGTTAATATTGTAGAGGCAGAGAAAATTGGGATTCCCGCCTCAGCAGCAGTAACTTGCGTTAAGCCTTCGGGCACAGTGTCCCAATTGGTCGGGGTGTCTTCAGGAATGCATGCATGGCATTCAGATTACTATATTCGTACAGTTCGTGGTGATAAGAAAGATCCTATCACTCAGTTCCTTAAGGATTCAGGTATTCCTGCAGAAGATGATGTAATGAAGCCACATGATACAACTGTATTTTCATTTCCAGTAAAAGCACCAAAGCATGCTATTACTAGAGATAAGTTGACAGCAATTCAGCAACTTGAAGTTTGGCTGACATATCAAAGATATTGGTGTGAGCACAAACCATCTATTACTGTTTCTGTAAAGGAAGATGAGTGGATGGAAGTTGGAGCATGGGTTTACAAGCATTTTGATGAGGTTTCTGGAATTTCATTCCTGCCATACTCAGAGCATACATATGTTCAAGCTCCATATCAAGAGGTTGATAAGGAAGCATATGAAGAAATGCTTGCTAAGATGCCAAAAGAAATTAACTGGTCTGCATTGTCTTTGTATGAGTTGGAAGACTCAACAACTGGAACTCAAGCATTAGCTTGTGTATCAGGAGAATGTGAGATTGTAGATATCGGTAAGAACTGATATAATTTAATTTAAGAACCCCTGTTTCTACGGCGAATACGTGGCGGGGGTTTTTATTTTGCTGCTTCTTCTATAATCAAATCGTATATTTTAGACATATACTTTTGTTGAAATGTATCAACTGGATGAGGACCAATTTGAGGTGTTTTATCTGCAGTCAGTTGATCTTGAGTTAATCCTACTGCTTTAAAAATTTGTTCTTGAGTTATAGGGTCTTGAAGTTTAAAATCTTTTGAGTATTTTTTGATAGCTGCAATAACCTTGTTATTTTGCTCTAATCTTTGTTCAAAAGGGTATTCTTCGTGAAGACCTTTTTCTTTCATAAGCATATCAAGAAATTGAGGTAATGGCTCCATAAATCTAATTTCTGTGTTTTTAAAATATTCCAAAAATCTTTCCATGCATCTTTTGATAATTTCATCAGCATTATCATATTTTGGCAGATATTGTCTTGCGTCAACATAACCTATCCAGACAATAATTAAATCTTGATCTTTTATTTCATTAAACCTTAAAAACAAAGATTCTCTAAAGGGTACATATATTGGTTGGGTTTCTGTAGCAGAGCTTTTTTCCATTCTTTCCGCCAAAATTTTTGGATCTGAATGCCAAGCACTAGTTCCACCTTTACCCCATGCTTGAAAAGCAACGGGACAGGTTTCTGGATTCCAATGCTCTAGTATTCGGGCTGTATGACAATCACCTATTAAAGTTACTTTTTTCATAAATTAAGTATATCATCACTTTTCTATGATTTGTGGCATATAAGTGTTATAATTTAAATATAATTCTGGGGGTGTTATGTCTAATTCAATAAATTTTGAAGTAACTCAGGGGCAAACATGGTCCCTAGATATTGCGTATACAGATAATCAAAATAATCCAATCAATATTTCTAATTACACCATATTGGCAGAAGTAAGAGACAAGCCAGGCGGTAAAATTTTATGTGCTACATCTACAAATGGTGATGGTATAGAAATGGTTAACGATGGAAATCATAATCGCTTTATTCTGACTTTTGATGGAACCAAAACAAAAAACTTCAACTACCCGAACTCAGCCTACGAAGTCAAGGTTGTGGATATAGAAGATATTGTAATCCAAGGTTGGTTCAAGGTTGATGCGGGAGTAATAGAGTAATGACAAGTGTATCTACTCAAGTTGACAAAATTGTAACAGTTTTAGAAAAAGACAAGATCGTTGTAAGAGCACCAGGACTTGCTGGTCCAAAGGGTGATCAGGGTGCAATGATTTTAACTGGTGCAGGAGAACCAGAAAACTCAGTAGGTAAAGTTGGGGACTTATACATAGACACCACAAATAAAAGGCTATATGGGCCAAAAGATGTATCTGGCTGGTCTTTGAATCAATACACAGCATTTTCTGGAAGTTCTTTTTTTGCAGGGTCGGGAGTTCCGAGTAACTCTCTTGGTAATACAGCAGATACATATCTAGATACAAGTAGTCTAGTTCTTTATGTTAAGCAAAACAATGTTTGGGGTTCTGGCGTAGAAATATTGCCAGTAACCAAATTTTCATTTACATATGAAAAACAATCAGCAGGAAGCGTATGGACTATAACACATAATTTGGGCTTTAACCCAGCAGTATCGGTTATGGATTATAGCGAAAATAATATAGAATGTGATATAGAATACATATCGGAAAATCAGCTAGTTTTGTCGTTTATTCAAGCGGGAATTCCAGTTAATGTTTCAGGATATGCATACTTGTCGTAAGTCAAAAAAAAATAAAATAAGGGGTGTGAACAACACATGGCAAAAAAGTTTTTAACAAATATTAATCTAGCAGGAAATCAGCTACTCAACGCTGCAATTCAACCTTCCGCCTCTGCTCCAAGTGCTTTGTCGGCAGGTCAACTTTACTACAACACCAATGATGGTATTTTTTACTTTTCAACAGGAACTGGAACAGGAAACTGGGAACCAGTTGGCGTACAATATGTTAAGTCTGTTAGCGGAAATCTTTCTGTTGATGGAAATGGAATCCTTTCTCTTGATGAAGCAGGTTTAGCTAATGATTTAGCATCTGGTTCTAACTTCATTACAAATTCTGGTGTACAACTTAATATTAATCTCTCATCACTCGAATCACAACTTGTTGCTGATGGATTCTACACATCATCAGATCTTCCAGCAAATTACATTACATCTGTTTCGGGTGACTTCACAGTAAGTGGTGGAGAACTTCAGATAAATCCAACAACATTTGTTTCGGATCTTGCAAGCGGATCAACTTATATTGAAGCTTCTGGAAGCACAATTGATGTAAATCTTTCTGCTCTTGAAACACAACTTACAAATGATGGATATGCTCATACATCAGATATTCCTTCTCTTTCAGGTTATGTAACTGAGACGGGAACAGAAACTCTTTCTAATAAGACAATTCAAGGCCCATTATACTTTAATGATAACATTACTGTTTCTAATGAAGGCGAAATTGTTATAGATTCAGGAACAAATAATTTCCAGGTTATTGCTATTACAAATGATTTGGACCTTGTATCTAATTCTGGAAATATTATACTTAATGCTGATGCTGCTGTATATGTTACTTCTGCCACCGCTGGTAATGAAGTTGCTACACAAGGTTTTGTAACTGGTCAAGGCTACATCACATCTAGTGGTCAATATATTCAATCTGTTTCTGGAGACTTTACAGTTTCTAATGGAGAGCTTCAAATCAATCCATCAACATTTGTTTCTGATTTAGCTTCAGGTTCAACATACATTGAAGCATCTGAAAATACGATTGATATTAAACTTTCATCTCTTGAAACACAACTTACAAATGATGGTTTTGTTCAATCTGTAGATAATGCAATCACATTGGGCGGCTCTGGAGACTTTACAATTGATGCTTCTGCAAACATTGTTTTGAACCCAAGTTCTGGAGATAATGTATATGTAGGCTCTGCTTCAAATCCAAATAACGTTGTTATAACAGTTGGATCTCTTAATGCATTACTACCTGCATATCAAACAACTTCAGGACTTGATTCCGCAGTATCAAACCTAGGATATGCTAAAACTTCAGATATTCAAGCTGCTCAAGCAGGACTTTCTGTTAAGGATTCTGTAAAAGTTGCAACAAATGCAGCAATTTCACTTACCTCAACATTTACCTCTATTGATGGTGTAACACTTGCCAATCTTGATCGTGTTCTTGTTAAGAATCAAGGAACTGCTTTAGAAAACGGTATTTACACATACTCAATTTCTACAGGACTTCTTGTACGTGCTGAAGATCAAGAATCTCCAAAAGAAGGAGATTTTGTCTTTGTTGAAGAAGGAGATTATTCCAACACTGGTTGGATTGTTCAGTCTGATCTAACATGGGCACAATTCTCTGCTGCTGGTGAATATACATTCAATGGCGGACTAAAAAAGGTTGGAACAACAGTATCTGTTGATTACACTTCACTAGAATCACAGCTTGTTTCTGATGATTTTGCTAAAAATGCAGATTACTCAACAGTAACTCGTAAATATGCAAGCTCCATAACTGGAAACAGCACAGATTCTACATTCTCATTTACACATGGTCTTAACTCAAGAGATGTTGTTGTAAGAGTTTATCAAACATCATCTGGAGCAGATCAGTATAATGATGTTGAAGTAGATGTAACAAGAACATCTGCAAATGCAGTTAGCGTATCATTTGCTTCCGCCCCAGCGACAGGTGAAGCATACGCAGTAGTAATTGTTGGTTAATAAAACAAATTAATCAAAAATGTGGGGGTGGGGTAACTCCTACCCCCACAGTATTATGACAATGATGATATAATAGGGGTATAATGTCAAAGAAATTTTTAACACCGATAGAGTTTGTTAGTCTGCCAAGCGATCCAATGGGTCAAGCAGGAGCAGTATATTTCAATAGCTCTGATAAAGTGTTAAAATATTATGACGGAACTACTTGGAACCCGATTGGATCTGGCTCTGGCTCTACCAATGCTGGTGACTTGGATGGCGGAAACGCATATTCAATGTATTTAACAAATATAGATGGTGGAGGAGCATAAAATGTCAGACGCAGTTAAAATTCAATTAAGAAGAGATACTTCTACAAATTGGTACGATGCCAACCCAACTTTAGCAAGTGGTGAAATTGGTATTGAAACAAATACTTTAAAAATTAAAATAGGTGACAACTCCACAGCTTGGCGTGATTTGGATTATGCTACAGTTACTCCAGGAAACCTTTCTGATGCAATTAATGCAGCATTGACGGGATCTGTAGATGGTGTTTTTGCAACTATCACAGATTTAAATAATGCTATTTCTGAAGAAGTTTCAGATAGAAATTCTGCAATTTCTTCTGAAATAAACAATGCAACAGAAGGCCTTCAGTCATATGCCAACACTGCTGCAACAAATGCTGAAAATGCAGCAAAATCTTATGCAGATACAAAAGTAGCAAATCTAGTTGCTTCGGCACCAGAAACACTAAATACTCTTAAAGAATTGGCTGATGCAATCAATGATGATTCTAGCTTTAGCACAACAATTGTTTCTGACATTGCGACGGGAGTTGCAAATGCTAAATCTTATACAGATGATGCAATTGCCACAGAAGTAACCAATAGAAATAATGCAATAGATAATGCTATCGGTGCAAGTCAAGTAGAACAAGATACAGCAAATGAGAACACATATGTAAAAATAGTTGACGGAACCCTACATAATCCAACAATTACAGGCACATTGACTATTCCTGGAAAATCTATCACAACTGCAGATATAGCAGATGAAGCAATTACAAGTCAACAACTTGACAATAATGCTGTTACTGTAGATAAAATTCAAGATAATGCAGTAACTACTGAAAAAATTAATGATGCTGCAGTTACAAATGCAAAAATTGCAACAGGTGCGGTGGATTCATTACAAATTCTTAGTGATGCTGTAACAAATTCAAAGATAGCAGATCAAGCTGTAGGATCATCAAAAATTGCAGAAGCAGCTATTACATCGTATCTTATTGCAGATGATTCAGTTACAAATTCTAAGATAGTTAATGAAGCAGTATCTAACGCCAAGATAGCTTCTGGAGCAATTACAAATGATAAAATTGCTGACAATGCTATTTATTATCAAAAAATTGTATCTGTAGCATTAAATTCTGTAATAGGATTATCAGATTCTTTAAATGAACTTGCTCCTAAAAATGGTCCAACTTTTACAGGAACTGCAACTTTTGATGGATTCGTAGTATTGCCACAAAATACATCTATTGGAGATGTTACTTCAACAGAAATAGGATATACTCATGGAGTAACAAGCTCAATTCAAACACAAATTAATAATACTAACACTTCACTTTCTAATCATGAATCGGCAACAACAAACGTCCATGGCATTGATGACACATCAGCTTTGGCAACAAAAGATTATGCGGATAATGCAGCATCTACAGCACAA
>Ga0208504_1000110_pt1 | contig 21124 bp, 28 predicted proteins | sample CryBogCBH05Oct08_FD_184595 | JGI IMG/M metagenome (GOLD analysis project Ga0208504, IMG submission 184595) | Freshwater microbial communities from Crystal Bog, Wisconsin, USA - CBH05Oct08 (SPAdes) | ecosystem: Environmental > Aquatic > Freshwater > Lake | place: Crystal Bog, Wisconsin, USA...
GGTGGAAGTAATGTAATAAATACAACCACATCAACACCCATTCAATATGCTCCAGCTCCTTCTTTGCCCAAAGGTGTAGGCGGCAATACAGGCCCTTCTGTTTATGGCGGCGGCACTACCATCAATCCCAACGGCACAGTCACCGAGTCTCCTGTTGAGCCTGGCATTCCTGCTGGCGGCTGGACGGGCATGGCCAATCTCAAGAATGAATACACCGCTAGAGGTGGCAGCTTGGGTTATACGAATGCAGCTCCAACTTCGATGGATCAATTCAATCAAGAGTTCAATACGATGACTGGCGGCTCTGCTGCTGCTTATAACTTCTTGATGGGTAACACAACTCAACCCAAGACGCCCTACACGCCAACCGGCCAAGTTGCTATTCCTTACGCAACCGCTGTGATGGGATCAAAGGCTTACATCAAAGACCCCAATACGGGTAATTATGTGCTGGGCCAGGTTGGGGCTAAAGACAGCAAAGGCAATCCAATCATTGGGTCGAATGGAGTTCCAGTTAATGCAACGTATGATCCAGCGACCGGGTACTATATTGATGCAACCGGTAACATGTATACCAATCAAGGCGTCAACATTAGCTCTGGTTCATCCGGATCATCTGGGTCATCGACCGCCAATACATCTAACTCATCCAAAGTTGGAACCTCTATCAACGTAAACGGCGGGAAAGCTGTTTATGATCCTATTTCAAGTTTATATGTCCTGAATGGTCAATATTACAATGCAGATGGCAGCCCTAACAGTTATGTGGCAAATGCAAACGCCAAAGCTGGCGGGTTGATGGCGCTTGCTCATGGGGGCCGAATAAGAGGTTATGCTGGTGATGCTGGGTCTTTGGTAAACAATGCTTCTGAGGCTTATGAAAACAGCAATTTAAATGAAGCAGGCGCATACCAAAACGATCCTCTTGAGGCTTTTTATAAAACTGTACCAAGTAGCGTGATGAGAACGCCTACTGGAGCTGGTTTGGCTGCGGCCCTATATTCGCCAGCCTTAAACGTTGGCGATCAACAGCAGATGGATGCAATTAGACAGCAGATGCACAGCCCTACTTCTCAGTATGTCAATGGAAGGATGCGTCATACTATGGGAATGGCGGCTGGCGGTATGTCTGTAGGACATCTAGGAGGATATTCAGATGGTGGACGTTTACTCCGTGGCCCGGGCGATGGTGTCTCGGATTCAATACCTGCTACTATTGGCAGCAACAATCCTGAGCCTGCTCGTCTTGCTGATGGCGAGTTTGTGGTTCCTGCTCGCATCGTTTCTGAGCTCGGCAACGGATCTACTGAAGCAGGTGCTCGTCAACTTTACAAAATGATGGACCGTATACAAGCGGCCCGCTCAAGGACGGTTGGTAAAGATCGCGTTGCGACCGACACCAATGCGGCCAAATACTTACCAGTCTAAGGAGTCATCATGGCTTGCGGTCCACAAACAGTTAATTACAACACAGTCACGATACCCTGCTACGCTGCACCATGTGTGCAGACTATGTTGGGTAAAGCCAATATACTGACATGTTATAGCGTTAACCCATACATGCAGTATCAGGGTTGCACGATTGCTCAGTTCTCCCCTCTCCAAAAGCAGGCGTTTCAAAATGCGGCGATGATGCAGACTGCTCCTCAGTTGCAGTGCGCTTCTGCGATGGCTGGAGAAGCTGGTCTTGCTGGATTAAATACCGGATACACCTATAACCCATATCAAGCCCAACAAGCGCTTGGCACCAATGCTGCTACGGGAAAGAGCAACATCAGCTCTTACATGAATCCTTACTTGCAGTGCGCTCTTAAACCACAAGAGCAATTGCTGGCCCAACAACAAGGCGTTCAACAAGCTCAGAACCAGGCTCAAGCTGTCGGTTACGGCGCGTTTGGTGGAGCTCGTTGTGCCGTCTTGACTGGCGCACAGAATCAAGCCAATCAGCTGGCCATGAGCAATCTCGTGGGTCAAGGCTATAACACCGCATATAACAACGCTCAATCTGCTTTTAACGCACAGCAAAGCGCTTGTCAGGCTGCTGCTAATCTCAATGCTCAGCAAGGGCAGTTTGGCGCCAATCTGGGCCTGCAAGGTCTTAATGCAGCCAATACAGCCGCAGGAACGCTTGGCACATTGGGCAATGCTCAGTACAACCAAAACATCGGTATCACAGGTTTGCAGGCCACAATGGGCGGCACACAGCAGCAGCAAGCCCAGAACGTGCTCAACCAGCAGTATCAGTGCTTCTTGAACTATCAGAATTACCCGTACCAACAGTTAAGTTTCGAGTCCAACTTGTTGCGTGGTCTACCAATGACGAACACGACCAGCCAGACGTATACAGCTCCTCCAAGCTTGTTGTCTCAAGTGGCGGGTGTGGGTTTAACTGCCGCTGGATTGGGGGCGTTTAAGACGTCTAAAGAAGGCGGGCAGATCAAGGAAAGCAAGCGAAAGTCTAACGGCATTATTTGTTTGGCATTACAGAAGATGGAGTCGCAATGAGCCTAGCACCCAGCAATATCAGCTCTACTCTGCGCATGATGTCGGATGCGCAGTTGGCGCAGTACGCGCAGATGCATCAAAACGACCCATACATTTTCCCTCTTGCGTTTCAAGAAAGCCAAGACAGAAAAGCCATGCGCTCAGAACAGATGGCAAAACAGGCTGGCCAAGCTCAACCTCCAGTCGTTCAGCAAGACCTGGCTCAGATGATGCCCCAGCGTCCTATGCCACAAGGTATGCCGCAAGGTATGCCCCAAGGCGCTCCTCAAGCCCCTCAAGCTCCTCAACAGGCTGCCCCTCAACTTCCTGAAGAGCAGGGTATCGGTACTTTACCAGCCCAAAATCTTCAGGGTATGGCGGGAGGCGGGATTACGGGTGAAGCTAAACTTGAGCATCATTACGCTCAAAATGGATTTGTACAAGATCCAAACAGATATTTGACCGTTACAACGCCTGGAGCAATGGGTGGCGCTCAATACTATTACGATATTCCTAGCAACCCAAGATTGCCAGTTGATCCAAGCGTTAGGGCTCTGCAAGGCCAATACTTCCCAACCAGGGAAGCCGCTTTGGCTGCCGTCGGTCAGCCAGCACAAGCACAACCTTCTGTTTCTACAGCCTCTCAAGGAATTGCAAATTTATTAGCGCCTGAGCAGCCAGATCAAAATCAAACCGCAATCAATAATACATTCCCTGGAGCAAATTCTGGTCAAGAACCTCCAACAAATGAATCTGTTTGGTCGCCCAACATTGAAGCTCCAGAAATAAAATCAAGTGGAGTTGCTTTAGGTCCAAAGCCAACCGCTGAAGCAGCAAAGGCAAGGTCCAATATTTTCTTCAATCCTGATGAGGCAATTAAAAACTTCAGGGATGATGTTACTGAAACTGGAACTGTTAACCAGCAAAATGCAGCTGCGTTGGCAGAAATGATTGCAAACCGCCCCAAGCTGGGCGCAAAAGCCGAAGCCAGATTGAAAGAAGAAGAGTCAAAAGAGCCGCAAAAACTTGATGATTTAAAGAGCACAAGTATGCTTGAGGCTGGTCTTGCAATGATGGCTGGAACTTCTCCTTACGCATTGGCCAATATTGGAAAAGGCGGAGCAGAAGGCGTTAAATCATACAAAGAAGGTCTCAAAGAAATTCAAAAAGCTCATGATTTACGTCAACAAGCATTTGATCACATTGATGATATGCGTGACGCACAAACAATTGGCGATCAAAATTTATTTTACAGATCAAAAGAAAAAGCCAGCGATAAAATGTTGGCTGCTAGACAGCATGCCACAACCGGTATTGCTAGTGTGCTTGGTATAAGCGGCCAAATGTCATCTCACGCATATGAAAATGACACAAACAATTACATGGCCAACCAAAGAACCAATGCTGAAATGGCTCAAAGAGCAGTTTTGGGCAATGCTCAATTGCAAATAGAGGCGGCAAAAATGAATAAGCCGCCAGAAGCCATCCAGACTTATTTGTATTTGGGTAACGGCGATATGAATCTTGGTATGCAAAAAGCCCAAGATTTGGCTAGAGATAAATCTGGCGTAGCAGTTGTAACCGAGTTCGAAAAAGTTAATAATGAGCGAAGAAAAAATGGAGATACGGAGCTCAGTATGGACGATTTCTTGGCACATTTAAGGCAAGGTATAGCTGGCATGCAAGCACCAAGAGTGGTGAATAGCGCCGCACCAGGATCAGTATTGTCTAGACCCGGCATTTAAGGAAGCATATGCCTCAATATGTAGAGCTCCCAAATGGGCAGTATTTTCCTTTAAAAAAAGGTGAAGACCCCTACACAGCCTTGAACGAGGCGCAACAGCTTTATCCAAATATATTTGGTATCAAGCCCAAAGAAAAACCACCAGAAGAGCAGCCTCAATCTGGATTTGTTCCGGCATTTAAATCCAGCGCGTCTGAGTTAAAAGGCAATCTGGCTTTACTTGCTGGCAAGACTGGACTAATTTCTCCAGAGAGAGCAGAAGACATTGCTGCTGAAGAAAAGAAATATCAAGAAAAAACATTTAAACCTACAGAAGAGGGCTGGACTCAAGCGCCTCTTACGAAGTTTAATGAGTTGTTGGGTGGCTCATTGCCATACATGGTTGCTCCAGCTGTGGCTGGATTGGGCGCACTTGCTATTCCCGAGGAAGCTGCGGCAGCCCCTGTTATCGCTGGTGGATCTGCGCTTTTAGATGCGCTCGGACTTGGAACGGTTGGACAAGCTTCAGCGGCAGGTCTTGCTGCGCTTCCTAGTGTGGCTCAATATCAAGGATCTAATCTGGCGGCTCAAATGGCCACCGGTAAGAGCTTAGATCAAACCAGTTTGCTAAATGCGTCATTGGCGGCTATACCGCAGACTGCGTTTGATATTGTTGGCTTGAAAATGATTCCCGGAATCAGGAATATTTTTGAAGAAGCTGGCCATAAGATTACCGATGCAGAAGCAAAGAAAATTGCTGAGCAAGGACTTGCTAAAACGGCTCAAGATTATCTTGTCAACACCGGCAAGGCAATGGGCGCAGAAGGTTTGGCGGAAGCTGGACAGCAGTTTTTTGAACGCTTGCAAGCTGGCCTAACCCTAACGGATGAGGATGCTAGGGATGACTATTTCCAGAACTTCCTTGGCGGCGCCGTTCTTGGCGGTGCTTTAGCGCCTATTGGTAGATTTGGTGAACGCGCTGCTGCAAAGGCGCAAGCCAAAAAAGCAAACGAAAAGCCAGCAGAGGCCGCTGAAGCGCCAGCCCAGCCAGAAGCTCCTATTCAGGCAGCACCTCCAGTTACGCCGCCAGTTGCTCAACAAGCTGCTCCACAAGCAGCAATTCAGCCAGCTGAACCAACCGCTCAACCAGAGCAACAACCAGCCTCTCCGCTGGTAATATTACCAGAAGAAAAAAAACCCGTTATAAATCAACAAGTTACAGAGCCCGAAGAGGGGGGGTCGCAAAATACTCAAGCCATGTTGGATGAGCTGGAGGGTAAAGAAATAACCACCGCGCCATCATCTACGGATACTGCCAACCAAACTATTGCTCGCACTGAGCCTCAAGCTGCGCCCGCTGCCCAACCTGAACCTGTTCTTGAAGAAAAGCCAGCTGAGCAACCCAAGCCAGTTCTTGAGGCGCCCAAAGTTGAAGAGCCAAAGGTCGAAGAAAAACCCGCTGAAGCACCCAAGGCTGAAGAAAAGCCAAAGAAGACATTTAATGAAAATCTGTCTCAAGAATTTCAAGATGTTTATCAACACCATTTAAAGTCCGCTGATGCTGCAAATAAAGCCAGGACTATGGTTAGGGCTGGAGTTATAACGCAAGCTCAGGCGCAGCCATTTATAGATCAATCAGATAAAGCTCGCGCCAATTTGTATGAGGCTTTATTCAAAGAAAGAGACAATCTCAGTCCAAGCAATAAAGAAACAATTGATCTTGCCCAAAGAGCGATTAACGCAAATCAAAGAGGTTTTGCGGAGGGGATGCTAAACAACGTTATAAAAAATAAAGAAGCCACCGATAAGGATATGGAGTTTCGAAGAGGCAGGATATTGGATTTTGAGACTCAAGCAAAGCCAAAAGAAAATGCTCCCATCAAAGAAACTCACAACTTAGAAACGCTGTTACAAAGCCAGCCGCTTGACCAAAAACGTTTGGAGAAGTTTGGTAATTTTGATGACCGAACAAAAGATGCTGTTGCCAAGTCAAATGAGTATTTGCAAAAGCTGACAGATGCCATCAACGCCAAAGGCTTCACCGTTTTTGAGTCCAACAAAAACTCTATACCAGAGGATGTTAGGAATTTAAAATCTGCATTTACAAATCTGTATGCTGGTACAACTCGTCTTTTGTTGGATACCCAACACGTTTCGGGTAAACAAGCCAGGAAAAACAAAAAATCTCCTGGCGAGCAAAATGTAGAAATTCAAAATGCTCAAAAGAAACTCAATAAATCTCACATTGAGCATGGCAAAGATATTGAAGCAGCCAGAGATTTGTTGGGTGAGATTAAACGCAAAGGGCCCAAGGCTCCCGTTGAGGCAAGACCAGAGTTAAGTGGTCCTCCGCCTGAGCCACCAGAAATTGTTCGCGCTCGCGAAGAAGTTGACTATGCTGAAAAAGAAGCAAAGAAAACAAAGAACTTATCGTATAGTCTGTGGACTGCTTTGGTTGGTGAATTAACGCCCAGCAATGTTAAAAATTTAGGAAAAGGTTACACACCTTTGCAGGCCGGTAAAGGCAAGAAGGGGGCGGACATATCGACAAAAGTTAGCGACAAACTGCTTGATGATTTTTTGCCGTTTGACAAGCGTCCTGGCGCAAGCAATTATGACGAACAAGAGGCTGTTGAATATATTTATTCAAAATTAAAAAGCAGAAATTACATTACGTTTGCTGCCGAAATGGAAATAGAAGGGCTTATGGGCTCCGTCCGAGAAGCGGAAGAGTTAATTCAAGAACACTTAAAACTGAAAGAAATCAATGAACTCATTAACGAAGCCGCAGATGAGCAAAGAGAAGCTGAAATCAACTCTCGCATTGTTGAGCCCGAAGGCGAGGCTGGAGCTGCTCCTACAGGCGCGCCAGAACTTACCCTTCAAGGCGAAACCCCAGAAGAAGTAAGAGCCAAAGAAAAGGAAAAAGAAGACCGCGCCAAGGCAGAGAAAGAGGCCGAGAAGAAAGCTGAGATTGATAAGGGTGTTGGCGAGTTTACTTTGACCGGTAGCAATCGTCCTGCCGATATTGCAGCCGCTCAAGGTCAAGCTGGATTGTTTGACACAGAACCAGAAGTTAAAAAAGAAACCGGCGTAGTCGTTACTCCAGACAATGCAAAATTAAGTTATCCAATCGCAAGAGGATTGGTTAATGATGGCTACAAAGTTTTGGCGCTGAACGATCCAAAAACATATGTTGACAAGGGCGGAGAACCGCATCGTACGTTTGAAAAAGATGGTGTAAGGCTATCCGTTTCAACACAACTTGTTTTATTTCAAAATAAAAACAATGTCCAAACTGGTATGGGTGAGCCAGATCAGATGGTCATTAACGCTTTGTTGGTTGATAAAGACAAGAGAGGATCTGGCTTGGCTACTAAAGCCCTCCAGGAAATCACAGATCAAGCAAACAAAAACGGCGTTACTCTTTATATTGAGCCAGCTCCAATTCTTAGCGCGCAAGAAACTGGACTCAATCACGGTCAACTTGTAAATTTATACAAGAAATTTGGATTTGAATTCCAAGAGGGATCTGACAAAGTAATGGAGCGCGCTCCACAGATTACCTTGACGGGAAGCAATCGTCCTGCCGATATTGCGGCCGCAAAAGGACAGGAAGATCTATTTGCCGCCCCCAAAAAGGAGGCAAAGGCGCATCCTGAGTGGGCAACAAACCATGAGAAAGATGTTGCTGGAAATATTGTTTACTCAAACAATGGCGCAGCTTTACTTAAAAGCCATTCGGCTTTAACCGGCGCCAATGTTTATGGTGGTGTGTCTGAGAAGGGTCAAAGAACTTTAATTGATATAAATAGATACACAGGCGATTTATTTACTCCAGAGCAATTGGCTGATCTTAGACAAGCCAGGGATCGCATTGATGCCGAAGACAAGGCCAATCAAGCCAAGTTTCCAGAAGGCCCGTTCCAAGGGAAAGGCAATGTGGTTGGCACAGAAACAGTAGATCCAAAATACGTTTCATATCTTGCAGATTTACTCAAGTCTATTCACTTGGGCGATCTGAAAGTATTTCTATTGCATCCCGAAGATGCCAGAGATAACGCTGAAAAATACCACTTGTACGGCGATTATGCGTCAGCCACATCTGCCGGCATGAGTTTTACTGAAGACGGCTCCACAAGATTGTTTGGACCCAACAGCAAGTACGCCTATATCTCTTTCAAGCCTGGCATGAGCGAAGGCAGAAGCATTGAGACAATTGCTCACGAGGTTGGCCACATCATTGAAAAGGTTGCGTTTAAAAATGCTCCTGCTGATGTCAAAGAGGCCATCAAGGAAGAGCACAAAAAGTGGCTTGAGAAAAACAAAGGATCACTGGCAAAAGACTTTATCCGTGATCTGAGAAACCGTGAGTCAGGCGAGGCTCATGCCGCCAGTGTATTTGATACAAAGAAGGCGTCTGATCTTATAAACTACTGGAGAAGCTTTGACGAGTGGTTTGCTGATAACGTTTCTCGCTGGGCAACCACCGCTGAAAAACCCGTTGGCATTGTTGAGAAATTCTTCTTCGAGTTGGGTAAAAAACTCAAAGAGTTAGTTGGTTATCTGACTGGCAATAAATTCCTGCCCAATCAATCTGTTGCCAAGTTTATTGAAAGCATGGGGCCGGGACTTACCGAGGCGTGGTACAAATCCAAAGAGCCTGGATCAACAAAAGTTAGCGAATCAAAAGCTGTCAACTACGCGGGTCAGCCAGCCCCCAACTCTACGTTTCAATTAAGCGATGACACCAAGCTAGAGAAGTTTTTACACGACTGGGTGGACAAGTATAAAGAAATCAAAGACGTCATCAAACTGATTGCGGCGACCGGCAAAGACATTGACGATAGATTTAATCCCTATCAGAAGGAAGAGCTCTATCATAAGAAAGTTGCGACAAAGATCAAGATATTCTTGAACAACGAGCTCAGGCCAATCATTATTCAGATGGCCAAGAACAAGGTATCTGTTGCTGAGCTCGAAGAGTTTTTGCACATGCGTCATGCTGAAGAGCGCAATGAGTTTATTGCAGCCAGGAATCCAGCCATGCCTGATGGCGGATCCGGTATTGAAACCGCCGACGCCAGAAAGTATTTTGCCGAATTGGCCAAAGATCCAGCCAAAGAAAAGGTGCTCAACGAGCTTGGCGAGAAGATTGACAAGATGGTTTACAACAATCAAGAAGAGCTTGTCAAAGGCGGCATTGAAACGCAATCCACCATTGATGCACTCAGAAATCAGTTCAAACACTATGTTCCTCTTGAGCGTTCGGACGTTGAGTTTGCCAATAGCGGAACAGGCTTGGGACCAGGATTTGCCACCAGAGGTTCTTCATTCAAGCATGCGTTTGGTTCTACCAAGGGTGTGGTTAACATTTTTGAGAACCTGGCTTTACAACGCGAACGCTCCATCATTCGGTCTGAGAAGGCTGTTGTTGGTCGTGCCGTGTACGGTCTTGCTTTGAAAAATCCCAATCCCAAGTTTTGGTTGCCTATCAATCCAGATGCAATCAAAAACAAAGATGCATTCATCAAAGAAATCCTTGCTATGGGCGGGACAAGGGAGGATGCCTATAACTTGATGCAAGAACCCAAAGTGGCTGGGTTTGATAAAGATGGCCAGGTTATTTACCGCGTTAACGCAGGGCTCAGAAACAGCCGCAACGTCTTTCCCGTCCGCATCAACGGCAGAGAAAGATACGTCTTTTTCAATCCCAGCGACCCCAAAGCCATGCGTATGGCTGAGGCTTTAAAGAACCTCGACACCGAGCAGCTTGACATGGTGATGGGTACGATTGGTAATATTACCAGGATGATGGCTGCGTTCAACACACAGTACAACCCTGTGTTTGGATTGTGGAACTTTTCGCGTGATACCGGTGGCGCTGCATTTAACCTCACAACAACGCCTATTGCTCACAAAAAAGCACAGGTGATGAAAGATACATTGCCTGCTCTCAAGGGTATTTTTCAGTATCTCAGAGACGAACGCAACGGTGTTACAAATCAGCCCAACTATAAGCCATCAAAGTGGGCTGCTGCGTTCAAGGATTATCAGGAAGCCGGTGGCGGAGTAGGATTCAAAGAGCAGTTCAGTCGCGGTAAAGGAGACTTGAGCATCATTGAAAAAGAAATGAAGAATCTAAACAAGGGCAACGTCAGAAAAGTTGCCGATAGTTTCTTTAATCTTTTATCCGACTACAACGATGCGATGGAGAATGCGGTCCGCTTGTCTACGTATCAAACCGCTCTTGATGAGGGATTGAGCAAGGACAAAGCCGCCAGCATCTCCAAAAACATCACGGTTAACTTCAACCGCAAGGGCGCTAAAACGCCTTATGCGTCCGCTTTGTACGCTTTCTTTAATGCATCTGTACAAGGTTCTGCTCGCCTTCTAGAAACGTTACAAGGACCTGCTGGCAGGAAGATCATGGTCGGTGGATTGGCCGTTGGCGTTGTCCAGGCAATGATGTTGGCGGCAGCTGGATACGATGATGATGAGCCACCAGAGTATTTGAAAGACAAAAACTTTGTCATTCCTTTACCCAATGGTAAATATGCTTTGATCCCAATGCCTCTTGGTTTCAATATGTTCCCAGGAGTTGGGCGTATTGCGACTGAATCAATATTCAGGGCTTTGGGTGTGACATCTGGGTCTGAAAGCGCCGCAAAGAAAATTGCCAATGTGGCCAGCTTGATTACGGATACATTCAATCCTCTTGGATCAGGAAGTCTTACGCAATCATTGAGCCCAACAATCACAGATCCTTTGCTTGCTGTTGCTCAAAACAAAGATGCGTTTGGCCGTCCTATTTACAAAGAAGATCGCGCAACCAATCCCACGCCTGGATACACTCGCAGCCGTGAAGGCGCCAGTGCAATCAGTAAAAACATCGCTCAGTTCATGAACTATGTAAGCGGTGGCGATAAATATAGGAAAGGCGAAGTGAGCCCAACGGCTGATGCGCTTGATTATCTTGCTGGTCAGTATGGTGGCGGTGCTGCCAGGGAGGCTATGAAGGCTGTAGAAGCAGCTGCATCTCCTGTAACCGGACAAGAAATACCATCCTATCGCATGCCTTTGGTTGGGAAGATGTACGGTGAAACTCAGTCTCCTGCCGCCATTCAGGACAAGTTTTACAAGAACGTCACGATGATGGCCGATCATGAAAATGAAATCAAGGGATTGATCAAGGACAAAAAGAGCCCGGCTGAGTACATGAAAGACAACCCTGAAGCCAGATTGTGGTCATCTGCAAATAGTCTTGAGAACAGAGCGAATGCTATGAATAAGCAAAGAAAAATGCTGATTGATAAAAACGCTCCTCAAGAGAGAATTGATGAAATCAATCAGCGCAAAATTAAAATGATGAAGGATTTTAATGACCGCGTGGCGAAGCAACAGGTTCAAGGAAGCCCCGCTCAATTAACAGCCCAATAGTTTTGCGATGGGCCTCCTCGAACATATCAATCCTCTCTTGTTTTGAGAGATTTGATCCCTGGTCTAATTCCATGTGACAGGTGTAGCACAGTGACGCAACACGGTAATCGTGGGCCTTTAGCCCGCGTCCTTTGCCGTCTCTGAGTTGGTTAGAGTGAGCCGCAATGACGGTCCCGTCGATGGTGCCGCAATGCTGGCAAGGCAGCTCACGACAGGCGTTCAATAACGGTCTACTCCGATACATTCTTCTTCCTTTTCTTGAGGGCTACGATCCCCTCCGTTGGTTCTAATTCGTCCAGTAAAGCATCGGCAAACATGACGGCGTGTTTTGCAACCTGAGCTGCTATTTCTTTATTGCGTTCTTCATTGGGGTACTGCGTGTGATGCATATACGCCAGTCTATTGAGCGCAAACATGGACGCAAGAGCCCTAAAGTTTTCTCTGTCTTCCATCAGTGCATCTCCCCTATAGAGTCGGCTAGAACGTCCTTGTAGACGTTTTTAATGAGGTTCATGGCGTCATCTTCAGGAACACCCATGCGCACCCCCATGCTGCAAAAGAGGCCAGCAAAAGCCAAAAAGACTTCTGTTGGCTCTTCCAGAATTGCGTCCTCCAGCTCGCGTGAGATGAAGACGGCTATTGCATGAGCGGTTCTCATTTGTACAACTTCAGCATTTGTTTTGTGAGCACATCAGACACTTCACCGTTCTTGACGGCCAGGTGTTTAATGTCCTTGTTGTCTTTGATCACCTTGATGGCGTCTCTGACACACTTGTTGTACCCAGCTTTGAACTCATCGTCACCGTCCAGGATCATGCAGATGGCGTCTCGGATGAGACCAGAGGCCTTTCTCTCTTTGGCCAAGTGCTTGATCTTGTCGTAGTATTCCGACGGCAAATAAACGCTGTACGGGATTAGTTTGTCACTCATTCTTTCCTCCAATGCTCAAAACTTGAGCGTAACTGGTTGAACAAAGTACGCGCTTCCTGATTGGTTTTGAGCTCTTTTCTGGACTCAATATCAAGATAGGAGCACAGCCACTCTGCACAAGCGGCCTCGTTCTTCTCCATCAACCATTCTTTGCGATTGAGCCATTCCCAGAATTCTTTGTCCCGACACAACATGCCTGCTATTTTCACAGCCATGTCGCCTGGGAACTCGTCTTCTCGAACCATTGGCATCTCGTTGTCACCCAGCCGGACCATCACAACAACATACCTGGAGCCAATAAAGTCTCTCATCAAGTCGTCGGGCAGGTCGTCCGGGTGAACAGCCAAAGTGAGTATGTACCCATCTTTGGACTGCTTCAAGGACGTTTTAATTGCTTCGAACTGAATTGGCTCGCTCAAGCTTTTCCTCCAAATATTTAATAACTGCACGTTGGTCTATGATTTCGGACATAAGACCGTTAATTTGATTGTGAAGAGAAACAATTTTTCTTGCCTGCTCCAAGATGCGGTCCTCGTGATTCACGTTTTCTTCTACCGCGAGCTTGAGTGCGCCCTGCAAGTGCTTAATTGTCCCAGGGGTCGGCGATTGGGGTTTGTTGCTTTTTCTCATAAGTATTTACTTTCATTGAAACCATGTGATTGCCTTCTTTGTCCTTGCGCTTCCAGCCATCAAGTTTGATCTTGACTTCATCGCCGTCGGACTTTTCGATCAGGGCCAGTAATAGGTCCTTCTCGATCTCGATGTAACCGTTGAAGTGCGGGGACTTCTCGTTGAACATCTTCTTGGCTGTGAATAAAGTGCCACTGTTGGGGTAATCTGCGCTCATTTAAGTGCTTCCTTTCTTGTTTTAAATAAATCTAATAACTCTGTAAACTCAACTGGGAACTCGGTCTTTAAACGCTCGTAAACCGCTTTATTGACGCGGTATATACTCTGCACGTCCTCGGGTGTCTTTGTGAGCTCTATGGTCATTTTGGTGGCTTGCATGACGGCTTCCTTCCATTCTCCGTCTTTAACCTCTTTAATGTTGATCTGCCACTCAACCATCGGCTCGGCCACGCCAATTTCCTTCAAGCCGGGGAATTCTTTGGATTCTTTCGGCATAGTTGGTTTGGGGTTCTCAACTTTGTACTTTGTTGGTGGCTCTGGTAACGTTTCAAATTTTGGTACTTTTACCAGTGGTTTCTCTACCGGTGGGCTCGAGTCGATAGGATCGTTCTCAACGAGCTCCATCGCTGTCATCCACAAGTAGCGGCGTTGATAAGTCTCAACAGCGCCCAGGTTTTGAATGTCGTGTGCGCCTTTGAGCTGGGCGGTGGCCATCGGGGAAGTGATTCTGATGGTTGTTCCGTCGTCCGTATCTGTGATGCACAAGCTCGCATACTCATTGTCGTAGGACACGATTCCGCAAAGCCCGAGCTGTTCAAAGATCAACTGGACGGCAGGCAGGAAGTCCCCCAACTCAAAGTATTTGTAGCCTGCAAAACTGTTTTTACCAGTCTTTTCAAGCTTTGCCTTCATCGTCATGATTCGGGCATGCATTAGTTTTTTATAAACTGACATTTTTAGTCCTTGTGTTGCCATGTAACTGCTTTGACTGCCCACATCTGCGCTGTTTGCGTTTCAGTGATGGCAACACTCAGCATTCTTAGAATCTCTTTGTTTGGTGGTGATGAGAAACTTTGAACGTCTCTCAATTGAGCTAGTAAATCCACTATTTCAGCATATTTTCTCTTGATGGCGTCAACGTCTGGATTGTTTCCAAGATTGAAAGACACGCCACACGCTTTTTGTCCGTAAGTTAAATCACTCATTTACTTTCTCCTTGTACTCTCTGTATTGGTTGCAAAATTTATTAACGGCGCAGAACGTCTCGCACCGTGTTCTTTCTCCCGGCCGGACCACGATCTCGGCTTTTCCTTTGACAGTCTTGAGTGCCTCTTGAGCCTCTGCTTCTGTCGCATGTACGCTTGTGGCGCGTTTATTACCGTCTTTCATAACGGCGTAACTGGTTGGCTTCTCCCATGTCTGCTCGGGCGTGCAGAGCGGTAGATTCTCGCCCATTTCAACGTCCATCTCAGCGTTGGAGTGTTCTTTTACTCTGTCGATCACAAACTGTTCTCTCTGCTCAAAAGACCACAGATTGACCGGTATGACCTTTATCGGAGCATCGGGATAGTTCTGCCTTGTCTCGGCCTCCCTGCGGCTCCAGTCTCGAATGATGGCCACGATCTCGATGTTCCTGACTGGCATTTGTTTTACCTTCTCCACCAGCCATGCGTAGATGTTCAATTGGTATTCCCAGTCGATCTTCTCGTTCATGACGGCCCAAGCACCGGTCGTCTTGTAGTCGTTGATGGTCACAGAGCCGTCTGCGTTGATGATCTGTAAGTCGATAGCACCGGAGATCCTCCAGCCCTCTACACTCGTATGGATGCGCTCCTCCACGACGTGATTCTCTGCCTTTCCATGCTCTAGGATGCCGTGTATGGCGGTCCCAAAGATAGACCAGACGTTCTCAGTCACATCACTCTCGAGCTCGTCCATGTGCGCCTTACGCAGCTGTACAAGCCTGGGGGCAGTGATCAACTCAGTGGCGGATAAGTGTGCTTTGCCCTTGCTGTAAGCAGGGCGCTGCATGATGTTGACGAACGTCTCGGGGAGGTTGAACTTATTTGTTAGTTTCATTGCGTACTTTCATCATTGCGTCTGCCAATGTGTATGCGTCTAATGCAATAGATATTGATGACACATCTTCATAGTCAGGACGGCTATTCATTGACTGCATGGCAAGACCGGCAAACCAGTCTCTTAAATCCATTCCATAATTAGTAGTGTGTGGGAATGCTTTCATCTTTTCTCCTGTAGAATAGTGGTTGTTGGCAACACATTGTAACAACACTAATTCATGTCTTGCAAGGGGACTTATGGCAACATCCACAACTCAGCTCAGTTTGAAGCACATGCGAGAGCGTGGGTTCTATGCGGAAGTCGTTGAAAGATTTAACTTTTTTACCAAACGCAAGAACGATTTCGCAGGGTTTATCGACATACTTTGTTTGTCAGATGGGGTTGTAATGGGTGTGCAAACAACGTCTTATGGCCACGTTAGCACAAGGGTTAATAAGATTTTGACGCATGAGAACTACGCTGTTGTGAAGGCATCGGGCATCAAGATAGAGGTGCATGGTTGGCGCAAAGTAAAAAACCGTTGGCAAGTGAGAATAGTTGAGTTATGATGCAGGCGTTTCTTCTGTAGTTGCTACTTCTTTGTGAAGTTTTATCCCGGCCTGGTGTCGGGATTTTTTTCCTGGTAATAGTACCAAGATGTATGGAGATTGAGGCGATGCATAGCTGTGGGACATGTTCCGACTTTAAGTGCAGTCTCCATTCATGTTGATGAGCGAGGCCACCTGATATAACAGGGAACCGTAGGGATGGACTTGTTTGTAAGCCTGAACCCACCCCGTCACCAACAATCAACACGCATGGGGATTGTTGGGTGTGCACACCCAGTTGCTTTGCAATTCCGCAAGAGCAGTCCCCAGCCGTGTTGGTGTACAACGGGTTAGCGCCGTTGAAACCTCCTTTCGAGTTTGGAACATAACCACTGCTTCATGTGAGCGCCAACAACTAAGCACCTCTCGGGGTGCTTTTTTATTGCCCGAAATCGGTTTGTAGAAACCGAAATAGCATAGCTTTATGCATTTCTACACGCCCAAAAGCCGGCTTATGGCGGTGCTAAAAATGCAGAGTAAATGCAAGACTACATTTATTATTACTTGACACGTTTTTTTATTTTTTGATATACTGTGGCCATCAACGGCCTGGTAAACCGTTGTAGCACAAGACATGCGAAATCCCGAACCCTTACTGAAGGAGCGGGCTTCGTCAAAGCTATGTAGAGTGGTCTTGCACTCTATGTATGCGGCAACCAAGCCTAAAGCTCGTATCTTTCAGTAAGGGTTTTTTGCTTTCTGGCCCACCTTCTCTAAGAAGCTATCCGCAAAAGGATGACTGGAAGTTTTAGGAAGCAAGTAGCTGTACTGCGTCATGGCATCAGCAAAAGCGTAGTGATTCTTCTCCTTGTCCATACCGTTCCGGCTTAGAGTGATCGCATCATGGAAGACGCAAGATGCAATGGGGGCATTCACGCTTTTGTTATCCACCGGTTCAGATCTGGTGGGGGAATGACGAGAGCTGCCGGGTCCCAGCAGACGCCGCAATGTGGTGGAAAGCTCGGCAAGTCAACCTAACATGCTATGAGTTGACCCATCTGAAAACCTCAACGAAGGGACCGGTTGGAAAGTGTGCTTAGCTCGCTTCGGCGTGCTAGGCATTCCTACGACCACCTACTTCCTAACTCAGCTAACCGGTTGGAAAATATGCGAATCAACTTACAGTGCGCTTATAAGGACAAGGACAAAGTGAAAGCGCTCGGCGCTCGATGGGATGTAGCAAACAGGGTTTGGTACATCATTGACGTTGAGGACTTAACACCATTCATGCGCTGGATACCACCTTCTGACGCTGATAAAAGGCCCGTAGAAGAGCTTATTACTCTTGAAGATTTCTTAAAGCGTTCATACACAAAGCACATATCGCTCACGATTAGATCAGCAAAAGCGTTTGGTATACCTTACCCTCTCGAGTCTGGATGGGCTCAAAAATACGCTAAAAAAACAGCGCTCGTTAAAAGACTATCTGTTGGTAAAAAAGCCAAGCGTTAGGGAAAACCCCTAGAGACATTGTCTAACACATGATTCAAAATTGTTTCCATGTCTTACAACACAAGGAGCAACATGGAAGACTTAAATCCCACCACAAGACGTTACCCTCGCACGCTAGAGGAGGCATTCCCAGGTTCGCCGGACATGGCTGAATGGTTCTTCAGAGACCCGAATCCACACCCGGTTGGTTGGTACATGATTGCCACCGTGGCAATTGTTTTGTTTTTATTGATTACTTTACTTGTGAGGAACATATGCACCCTGTAATCAACGCGCTGACTGAGCTGCATTACAAACTCGAGGAAGCACATCAGCTGCTCGAGAAAGTGGCAGATGAGTACAACATGATACTGAAAGAAAACGTACAGCTCAAAGACAAGCTGTTTTGGCAAGATGACACTGACGATGGGAAATGTTAATGACTGAAGGACTACAAACATTTAAGCAGCCAGTTCTGGTGCTTAATGACATTATTTACTTACCGCCTTACAACAGACCGCCATCCAGAATCTTCTGGTACGGACCTGGTGGCAGAGCCTATAGCACCAAGGAGCTTTTGGACGCCGGAGCCCGCGTGATGATCATGGATCTGTGGGAGAGATACTGGTTAAGGAGCATGGTGAAGATGGAGCCCAACGCAACAATAGGAGAGATCAAACGTGCCTATCAAAGACTTTTCGGAACTATTTAACGAGTGGAAGAAACAACAGGAGAAAAAAATGTTTAAACCTACAAACAACGTAACAAAAGAAACTTTCAATTATGTGGTCAGTCACCCAGGTTGCAGATCGCATGATCTTGTAACTTACATCACGAGCATTGGATTAAACCCAAGCTCTGCTACTGCGATATTGACGGCTTGCGTGAAAGAGAAAAAGATCAAGAGAGAAAACGGCAAATACTTTGCTTTGCAAAATGTTTATACGCCTCTCAAGTTCAAGTACAAAAAAGCAGAACAAAAGCCTGAACCCGAAGTGGTAAAAGTACCAGAGCCTGCAAAGCCTCCAAGACTGTCTGCTGAATACATCGTGTCTCATATTCCGGTGAACGAAGCAAAGGCGTTATACATCGAGCTCAAAGAGATCTTTGAGAATGTATGAAGTCACCAGCTTCATATTGGTTTGCATCGCATTGATCTGTGCTCTCATGAGCGCGGGTCTTGTGATGTTGTGTGTATGGATAGGGTATATGGTGATGAATCATGACTAAAGAAGAAATCATAGAGATGGCTAAAGAAGCTGGATGGGAGATGGATGACAGCCTTGTGCTTGAGCCTGAAATCGTTTGGTATATCTGCCAAGGGCAACTTGAACTCTTTGCCAAGCTGGTAGCAGAAAAAGAACGTGAGGCGTGTGCAAAGATTGCAGAAAACAGAATATTGCATGATGAAAATAAAGATATAAAAAAAGGATATTTGTTTGCTCAACAAAGCATTGCTCAAGATATCAGAACAAGGAGACAAGAATGACTGAAGAAGAGATCATTGACTGTTTAAAAACAACTGGCTTGAACGAAGAGTTTGTTGTTGAGTTTTATGAAGAGATGGAGTTGTTTGCCAAACTGGTGGCAAAAAAAGAACGTGAGGCGCTTGAAGTTGAATTGCTAAAGATGAAGCAAGGCGTTGTTGCCAACAGCGATTACATACAAGGGCGATGGGATTTGATTGGAGAGTTTCAAGACATCATAAGAGCAAGGAATAAAACATGATTGACGCTTTGAACGATGCTTTTATACTGCTGATGTTTGTATTTTGGATGTGGGCAATATTTCGATAAGGAGAAAAACACATGACTCAAGATGAAATTATTCCTTTGCACATAGAAGATGAATATGTGCGAAATTACTTGTGGGAACGTGCTTTGATTGCTATTGATGACCCATGTTGTCGTAGCCATCCGCATGAAAACATGAGCAAGTATTGCCAACACAAAACCGAACTTGCACGATTAATGAACCAAAATTCGCAAGGAAAAAAGAATGACACAAGATGAAATCATTAAGATGGCTCATCAAACCAGCAAAGAATGGCTTAAAGAATTTCCAACGCCAGAAGAAACGGCGCACCCAGTGCCTAAACGCTTTTTGGAAATCTTTGCCAAGCTGGTAGCAGAAAAAGAACGTGAATGGTGTGCTTCTTTCATTGAGGATTTGGATGAAAGAGGGTTTAAAGAACTAGCAGGGCTAATAAGAGCAAGGGGAAAATAATGATTTACACAACATTTAAACAATGGGTCAAAGGTCGATTTCTTGAAACAGGAGAGCCACGCAAAAAAGCATATTCAAAAGATGAATTTGCCTTGATAGAGATGGGTTGGGGATATGGGTACGACGCTGGTGTAATGGTAGAGCGTGAGCAATGTGCCCAGATTGCAGACGAATACGCTAATGGGTTGGAACGAAACTACTCTGAAATAATTGCTGAAACAATCCGAGCAAGGGGAAATAATGAATAAATTTGGAATGGCAGAAGTAAAAGGTGAGGGTGAGCCAGTCTTTGGGCATGACTTTGTACCGCCAGAAAAAGAACCTATGAACGCATACGATGAATTGATGAATTTCTTAGAGGACGGTGAAGTCGTAGAAGGTATTGTATTTGGTGAGTACGGTTGGGGTGGATATGGAGAAGAGGAAGACCACAAGGTTCAGCAAGAGCACCAAGGCAAGCTGATGTCGATTGAAGAAGCCAAGCCACTGATGGACGGCTGGTCTTTCGATGGGGGATACGGGGCGCCTGAGTGCAATGCAACTTACATATGGACAAACCAGCGCTGTATATGGGTGACTCAGTACGACGGTTCCACGAATCTTGACTCAATGCCAAGACATCCTATTGACTGCATGCCTAATATGCCAGGGGGTTGACATGACTAAAGATGAAACATTGAAACTGGCGCTTGATGCGTTGGAAGGTTTTATACCTTATTTGCCATTGAAAGATGAAGCGCAATGTAATAGTTACGACAAAGCCATTACTGCATTACGTCTTGCTATTGATGCGCAAAGCATGGCATCTAAATCTACCTATAAAGAACAACTAGAAACAAAAGATGAGCCTGTGGCATTGGTAGCAGAAGTTCACATAAGTCGCTATACCATTGAATGGACAAATGGACCACTGCCACAAGGTACAAAGCTCTACACCACACCACAACGCAAGCCTTTGACGGATGAACATATTGACGAAATACCCTTTGCTTTATTTGAGCAAGACCAAAACGGAATTTCTGCAACAGAGGCATTACGAGAGTTTGCTAGAGCAATCGAAGCCGCTCACGGCATAAAGGAATAAGAATGACTAAAGATGAAGCATTAAAACTTGCATTAGAGGCGTTGAAATTGTGGCTCAATCATAAACTGGATGAAGATACCGCATGGGAGGCCCATAACGCCATTAAAGAAGCACTAAAAATAAAAGATGAGCCTGTTGCATGGGGTATGGAAAAAGACGGAGTTATCCTTGATGTAATCTGCCCTGCCGAACATGAGCGTGAAGAAGGTAGCTATACAGTACCTCTCTACACCACACCACAACGCACATGGGTAGTACTGACAGATGAAGAAAAGGCGCAATTTGTTGTTGCGTATTACCCATCAAACTGGGACAGAAAAACGGCAGTATCTTTAATGAATGACTACGAAAAATACCTCAAGGAGCGCAACACATGAGACTAACACGAACTTTTAATGCGGGGCACGACAACCTGTATCTCAACAAAGATGATGTTAACCGACTGCTCAAGGGGCAGATGCTTAAAGAATCTTCATTGATTGTCCAAATGGAAAATCCTGAGCGTGA
>Ga0208504_1000121_pt1 | contig 20287 bp, 36 predicted proteins | sample CryBogCBH05Oct08_FD_184595 | JGI IMG/M metagenome (GOLD analysis project Ga0208504, IMG submission 184595) | Freshwater microbial communities from Crystal Bog, Wisconsin, USA - CBH05Oct08 (SPAdes) | ecosystem: Environmental > Aquatic > Freshwater > Lake | place: Crystal Bog, Wisconsin, USA...
TTTGTTCCGTTTGTTCCGCATTGTTCCATGTGCATGGAACAGGGTTTTTGCAGTCTAAGTCCTTGATTTATATAGAGTTAGTTAGTCTATATATATAATTGTTCCATTGTTCCATATATATACACAACTACATTCTCATGCGAGGACTTGACAAAGTAAAGTTTTAGTTTATTCTCGAGAAAAAAGGAGTTCTTTTTCAAGCGTCATATTGCTGGAACAATGGAACAAAAGTCAATTTTGTTTTCTAAGTCGTTGTATCAGTTAAACTTTTCGCCGTTTTTCTTTTTGGAACAAGCGGAACAAAACAGCACTTCGCTGGAACAAGCCTTACAAAGTAAAGGAGAATCATCATATGGAAAGATGTTGTAGGTTATGCGGTGATGAGATAGCAGTCGGCAGATGGGAACTCGGCTACAAGTTCTGTTTGTCATGCGGTGATGAAGTAGCTAAAAAAGTAGTCCGTTGTGTTGTGCCAATGCACAAGTCTAACTATGTGTTGGTAACGGATCGTGATTTATTAACAGGTGTTAATACGAAAGGCGGGATAGTGAAATGATGGATTCAGCGTGGTTACTGTGGTTTATGTTGGTTGTGTTCATGATTAACTTAATTGTGGGGGTTATATGAGTATGCGTTCATTTGGCAAGGTTGGTAAAACATATTCTAGCTATGACGAAGCATTTAAAACGGCTGATTATGCAACACCGATTTGGCGGTGCGAAAACGATTATGACAGAGCAAAGCCGATATTAAGTTTTATGGTGGCTTTGATTATATTCGTCATGATTATGTGGGGATTTATTGAGGGGTTTGCAAAATGGATAAGCTAGGCAAACTAATTGATAGAAAAACAGGTCGGCAATTACATAGCGGTGATTGGTTGTTGCGTAAAGACTACAAAGGATTTACTCGCCATTATGAGTTGCTATCCCTTAACGAAACCAATACTAGGGTTCAGGTCAGAGAGTTAGATGGTGAGGATCGCTGGCTATACCATAGTTTTCCCCTAACGAAATTAGGATTGGATTGGGTGATGCTATGAGCCGACTTTTACAAAGGAGATTTAGTTATGACGGAAGAATTGATGTGGCAGTTGGTTGAGCAGTATGGCAAGGCAAGAGTGTTAGAAGTAATTAAACAATTTAAATACGAAACGAAAGGGTGCAAAAATGAGCAATACTTTGATGAGCAGTTACGAGTATTACAAGAGCAAGTGGGAAAACACGAAGCGGATTAGAGGTCGGGCGGTGGATTGCAAGCCGTTGGGTGATCGCCGTAGAACCCACGAAACTGTGGAAAAGCTAGATGGTGATGTGTATGCGTGTCGTTTATACAACACCGACTGTGTGAAGTATTACCCTGATGGGTCGGTAGGTATTCGGGTTGGCAGTTATGCAACACCCCTGACGGCGGAGTTTATCTATACTCACAGCCCCTTTAATTGCTTTAAACAATATAACAAGGTGTGGGTAAGCGTCAATACTACTGATACCAATAACACTATTAAATACCCTGTTCCCACAGGTAGCGGTGAGTTGCGGTTGATCGGTCGGGTTGAGGGCACTCAAGTTCTGTATGAACCAAGCGAGCCTGTTGTCATTAAGAAACAAGTTGTGGATAGAGCTAGGGCAAAGGAAGCTAGATCAAAGATACAAGGCTTTGTAGATTGGGCTAAGACTTTCAATAAATTATCAGATGGTTGGATACATAACGAAACGAGAGAGCAGTTCGGCAAATGCTCAGGTGGTTGGTGGCGAGCTAGTTGGGATTATGGGTTACCCGAAGGTTTGGTTTATAGCCAATGGGGTAGTGCCAATATAAATGTGGAGAAGGCTTACCAGTTTCTACAAACTTGTGATGATGATGGGTATATGCGTTTATATCTATCTATGTTTAATAATGCGGAACATGCAGTAGGAAATCGTATGGTTAAACAAATCCAAGCACTTGATGACAAGGGTAACCCAACAGGCAACACTATAAATTTGCATGACTTTCAATATACATGGGAACATGTCAAGCGGAAGATATATCAGATTGCCGACAATGCGGTAAATATTATGAAGGAAGTAGAAGTGCAAGCTGGTAGCAAAACCTTAACGAAGGTTGTGTAAAAGCTTGACAAAGATGTTGATAGATGTTATAATAGTTGTATAAGTTGTAGATGTATCGGTGTTTTATTAACAGTTGTTTATAAATTAGAAAGAGAGTGCGTATGTCAGTTATTAACTTTGGTCATTCGGTATCGTTGCGGGAGTTCGCACAAGGTATCGGTGTTGTAGGTAAAGATGTAACTATCATTGGTCAAGGCGAGCCGGGGATTGGTAAAAGCTCAATGCTAAAGGTGTTGGCACAAACTTATCCCGACTATGAGATAGCGTATGTGGATTGCACGCTATTGGACTTAGGCGACTTTGCCTTGCCATATACTGAAACTCATGGCGACATGAAGGTTACTAGGTTTGCCCCTAATGCTCGGTTCAAGATGCACTATGACAAGCCTGTGATTGTTATGTTAGACGAGATCGGTAAAGCTATGAAGGCGGTCAAGAATGTGCTATTGACTCTCATGCTAGAGCATAGGATTGGCGATAACTATTTACCCGAAGGCTCTATGGTGTTCGGCACTACTAACTTGTTATCAGATGGTGTCGGCGATATGTTAGAAGCTCATGCCCGTAATCGTGTGGCTTTGGTTACAGTTCGTAAACCTGATGCAGATGAGTGGATCGATTGGGCTCTCAAGAATGATATTGCACCCGAGGTTATTGCATGGGTCAAACAGTTCCCGCATGCCCTAGCGTCTTATACAGATGGCAGTCAAAAGGACAATCCGTATATCTTTAATCCTACTCGGGCTGGCATGGGTGCGGTTGTTACCCCTCGTTCATTGGAGAAAGCTAGTCATATTGCCAAGCGTAGGGCAGACTTGGGAGATAGCTTAACTATCAGCTTATTGACAGGCACGATCGGTGAATCAGCAAGCCGAGATATGCAAGCGTTCTTTACTGTGGTGGACAAGTTGCCAACATGGGAAAGCGTGATCGCAAGCCCAACGAGTGCCAAGTTGCCTGACGATGTGGTGGCTAAATGTATCTTGGTGTTTAGTGCTATCAGTCGGGTGGACAAGGAAACTCTCAGCAAGTGGATGCAGTATGTCAAGCGTATGGACATGGAGTGGCAAGCCCTGTTCGCTACAAGCGTGATGAAATCCCCTAAGCAAGCGTTCTGTGTCATGAATGGTGAGTTCAAAGATTGGGCTCTTAAAAACCAATGGCTATTCTAAATGTTGGTGATTATGTGCTGGTGGCTAACGATTGGGTTGGGGTTATTACGCAGTTAGGTTTTAACCCTAAGTATCACTTGGTCTTTCCTTTAGATAGAAGTAGTCCTATGTCTTTGCTCAGACACGAAAGCGAACTAACCAAGATTGATCCAGCGTTCAACAATTTATTAACAGATGTTTATAAGGAGAAAGATAATGGCTAAGTTATCAGCCGAGCAACGAGTTCAGCGTGCTCATGTGCAGTTGATGAAGAACCCCAATTATTGTTTGTATTCAGGTATCTTCATGATCGGGCAGACCGAAGTCAAAGATGATGTGCCAACAGCTTGCACGAATGGTCGAGATACATTCTATGGTCGTAGCTTTATCGACAAGCTAAGTGAGGTAAATGTGCGTGGTGTTATCTTGCATGAGAATCTACACAAAGCCTTCCGACATACGACAACATGGAAACATCTTTACAAAGAGCATGCTCAGTTGGCGAATATGGCATGCGACTATGTAATCAATCAGATGATCGTAGACTCAGACCCGCAAGCGGTTGAGGTTGGCTTACCCCCCGAAGGGTTGCTTGATCCGAAGTATCGGGGTTGGGATGCTGGCTCAGTCTATCGTGATCTCAAACAACAGGCAGACAAGGGTTCAGTCCATGTCAAAACAGTTGGGGATCAAGAAGGCAAGGATGTGCCTGTGCAAGAAGGTAGTGGCATGGGTGGCTTTGACTCGCATGATTGGGAAAGTGCAGATGGTATGACAGGCGAGGAGAAAGAGCAGTTGGCTAAGGATGTAGACCAAGCCTTGCGTCAAGGTTCAATACTCGCTGGCAAGATGAAGGGTAATGTGCCAAGAGAAGTTACTGATGCGTTGCAGTCTAAGGTTGATTGGCGAGAAGCCTTGCGTGAGTTTGTTAATTCATTCTGTGTGGACAAAGACGAATCGACATGGCGCAGACCATCTCGTAGGTGGATTGACCAAGATGTTTATATGCCTAGTCTTATCGGGGAAAGTGTGGGGCGTATCGTTGTGGGAATTGATATGTCAGGCTCTATCGGCACGAATGAGATCGGTCAGTTCTTGGGTGAGGTGCGTAAGATATGCGAAACAGTTAAGCCCGAAGGTATTGACCTGTTGTATTGGGATACTGATGTGTGCAGTCATGAGAAGTATGACCAAGACGACCTAGACAATCTACTCTCATCTACTAAACCAAGAGGCGGTGGTGGCACAGACCCCGCATGTATGCCTCGGTATATCAAGGCTCATAAGCTCAAGCCCGAGTGTGCGGTGATCTTAACCGATGGCTATGTATCTCAATGGGGTGATTGGGATTGCCCGACATTGTGGGGTATCACAACAGATGTAGTAAGTGCGGTAGGTAAGACAGTAAGAGTGCAGTAATTTATTAACAGGTGTTTATAAGGAGAGTGCGATGATTCAAAACAGTAGCATGTTGATAGACCTAAACATTTCGGTGTGGACTGGTCGCAAGATGGACAAGAAAGTGTCCGAGGAGATTGATGCAAGCAAGGGCACGCATGCTCGGGCTGGCAACTATCATAAAAAATTATTGGCTGGCACGCAAAAGCTCGATGAGTTAAACAAGCTGGTCAATAAGATTAGGACATGGCATTACCAACAGACCTTGCCATGGAGTGATGGTGGCAGTCGCTTGTTACCAATGCCAAACTTCTTTGACTATAAAGCGACGCTAGGTGATTACCAGATACAGTATGACGAAGCCGTTGATGAGTTCCTAGCTGATTACCCAACACTTGTGTCCGCAGCCGCATTTCAATTAGGTGATCTTTTTGACGGCAGCGAATATCCCGATGTCAGTTTGTTAAAGGACAAGTTCAAGTTCAAGTATGTGTTTTTACCTGTGCCTGATGTGGGGGACTTCCGTATTGATGTGGGTGAAGCATACAAAAACGAGTTGATGGAACAGTATCAGGGTTTCTACCAAACCAAGTTAAATGATGCTATGGCAGACGCATGGAATCGGTTGCATGATTGTCTAAGTCATATGAGTGATAAGTTAGCTGGCGAGGAGAAGCAGTTGTTTAGAGATTCATTGGTGGGTAATGCGGTGCAGTTGTGCGATTTACTTACACGATTGAATGTAACTTCAGACCCTAAGCTAGAAGCATGTAGAAAGAAGTTGGAGAGTGCGCTTTCAGGGCTCGGAGCTGATGACTTACGGAAAGACGATGATGTGCGTCTTGATGTGAAGTCTAAGGTTGATGAAATTCTAAGTATGTTCTAAGGAGAAAGTGATGGGGTATAGGTCGGTTGTATCGTTTTGTTTGAAGGTTAAAGAACCTGAGAAGTTTGTAGCATTGGCTAGGTTAAAAGACGATAGAGTAATCCAAGAAATACTAGAGCATATGTATTACGACGACGAAGGCTTGCTACATTTCCATGCGGATTATTGGAAGTGGTATGACGAATCCGAGAGTGCCATGTCAGAGTTGATGTGCATGGCGGAAGACTATGACGGAGATTTCTGTTGCCGTTTTGCTAGGGTTGGTGAGAATACTGAGGACATAGAGGAAACAACATATGGCGATGATGGTTGGGATTTGGAATACCCATATGTAGTAAGAACTGTGGAGTCAGGGGTAACCAATGAAAGTAAGAAAGTAATTGATTAACAGGTGTTAATAAAAGGAGAGTGCAATGCTGTTGATAGAAAACCTAGATGATTTAGAAGACGCAGTATTAAAACAGTTGCTCATGGACTTTCGTAAGGTGCAAGTGAGTCGCTATCCGCTTAAAACTAAATACACTAAGAATAGTAATGTCATGGGATTTGTGGATAGCCGTTTTGAAACGGATAGATATAACAAAGAGAACATGCCAGCAATGATTTGGTGGGAAGAAAAAGATGGCAAGATACAATACACAGTAGAGTCTAGGCTAATTCAGAACGATAAATATGCGGCTTATAACGACGACTACCATACCCGCAGAACTAGCGACCCCAAGAAGTTGTTTAAGTATATGAAAGAATATGTCAAGCCATTTACTGCCCAAGAGATTGCCAATAGAACCCTGAAACAAGCAGACCAAGCATTTGATGCGTGGCAGTCGGACATGTATAGGAATGTTAGACGCACAGTAAACAATATAGACTTCGACGATATATTAGAAGAAGTTTGTAGATTAAAAGCAATCGGGGTTCAACCACAGACAGAAAGGTTTAAAAATGTATATGACAAAGGTGTTGAAGCATACCAATCGTATAAAGAAATACGCAACAAGAAGTTTAGCCGTATCCATGTATTTATCTGTAATGATGATTCCGTTACAATCACAACCCTACCCAATGCACCAAGCAAGGATAGCGGGGTGCAGATATATGAATCCATTGACAAGTCCCCTACCTACATACAGGAACAAGTTGGTATGTTACGCATGATGGATGCCGGCAAGATGGTTCCTCATGTCGGATTCAAAGCCAGCGATAAAGAGTTTTGGATTGAGGGTTTATCCCAATAAAATTTTCTACAAACCCCTTGATGTTTTTATGAATGTGCTATATATTATGGGTAAAGTAGGAAATAAAAATGACAAGAAAAAATTATACGCTTGGTGTTAATGTTGATGAAACAGGGAAGATTCAATACGCAATGCTGAACAATAATAGCAGTTGTGAAGCTACCTTTTTGGGCTATGACCACATGCCCCTCTTTGTGCATGAACGCATTGCACTCCTCAAAGTAATGGATGTTTACCAAGCCGTAATCATGGGCATAGGTAGAAAGTTATTTGGCGGTATGTATACGATTTATCTGAATCCAAAAGAATATAACGAACTATATAAGTTGAGAAAGAGTGCCGATGACACCCGAGAAGAAAGTCAAAAATGAAGTGGTCAAAGCCCTTAAAGCTGTGGGAGCGTATCACTTTTATCCTGTTGCTAGTGGCTATGGCGCCAGTGGGGTTCCTGATATTGTTGCTTGCCTTGCTGGACGCTTTATTGGTATTGAGTGTAAGGCGGGCAAAGGCAAACTTACTGCGCTACAAGAGAAGAATCTCGCAACCATCATGAACACAGGTGGTATTGCCGTTGCGGTCAATGAACATGGGATAGAACATTTAAAGATGCTACTCAAAATAAGCTTACCTCAAGCTGGAATTATTTACGATTTATTAAGGAGCAATGATGAGCGAGCGTGATGGTGGAAAAGGTGATGCGCCAAGACCTTTAGGTGTGCCGATGGAAGTATTTGATAAAAACTTTGAAACAATTTTTTGTAAGAAAAGGAAAACAAATGACGATTCTCAAGGAAGCCCACAACATAATCTATGGGGACAGGGAGAAGACTTACGGACACCCGAGTAAGAACTTAGGGACTATTGCGACCATGTGGAACGCATATACAAAAAATACAAACAACAGAGAACTCAACGCTAAAGATGTTGCCGCTTTAATGATGTTAGTTAAAGTTGCACGCTTTGCCAATGACCCCGACCATAAAGACAATTTAATAGATATTTGTGGATATGCGGCTTTGATTGAAAGATGCGACGAGGAACCAAATGGAAAGATCGAAGCCGAGTGATGGAACAAAGAAGCGTTTGATTCGCATAATGGGCGAAAGGTATGCGCTTACGATAAAGGGCATGATGAAGTTGCTTAGGTTAAGCGAAGGTCAGACCAAATGGTATATAGCTGAGTTGAAGCGGGACAACACAATTTATATTAAATATAGAACAGGGCATGTTGCTCACTACGCATTAAGGAGAGAAGAGTGAAACTAGAACGATTTGTAAACAGAATTAAAGCGGTTCAGGATAAATACGGATTGAACCCCATGACTTTGCTGGTGCTGGACTTTGTCCTAACGCAAGAAGGTGAGGCTACTATCATGAAAATTTGCGAAGGCTTTTGGCGAACCACGCAAGTTACCACAAGAAAGCACATCAAAGCTTTGCTTGACAAAAAGATTTTAAAGATTCATCAAATCGATGGTCGTAGTAAAGAGTTGGTCAGAGGCGCTAAGTTTGAAGAGTTGTCTAAATTTATTGGAGAGTAATAATGAATGATGGCATGAAAATAATTCTCGAACGAATGAAAACTCACCCTGAGGAATTTCAACCTGATTACAGTAACCCACGCACGCAAGGGAAAAACAAGTGGGAAGTATTGATAGACAAATACGAAAAAAATCTAAACCCCGAGGATATACATGCTTTTGCAGAAGCTTTTGATGCTATGCGTCAAGAACAATTTACTGCCCAAGTAATGAAAGAACTTATGGGTTCAGAGGAAGACGAGGGTAGCTTGGGAAAGCAATGGTTCACCAGCAATCGGGGAAACGTTACACTTTCGGCTGGTCAGACCCTAGGGCAATTTACGACAACACCGTATAGCACCTCAACAGGAACGATAACTCTTGAAGGTGCAGAACATATGAAAGCCCACTTGAAAGCGTTGCAACAAGAATACGCCGACGTATTTGAAAAACCAAAAGAACACAAAACCTTATTTGGAAAGCTTTGGAACTATTTATGAATTGGCACTATCGCAAACCATTTGAGCAAGACATACACGACAAGTATGATGAACCCGCTAAAGAGGCGGTAGCTAAATTTGTTTGGGAGAAGTGTGATGTGGAAGTTATCCCTAACGACGATCAGTATGGTGTAGACTTGCTTGTGATGAACGGCGATAAACAGATTGGGTCGATTGAAGTTGAAGTTAGGCAATGGAGTCCGAACTGCCCCTACCCAACCATCCATGTGCCCGAAAGAAAAGAAAAGTTCTTTGGAGACAACACTTTATTCTTTGCGCTGACTAAAGATATGAAACATGCGTATTGGATAGAAACGAAGTTTATAAAGCAGTATCCGTTGCGAGAAGTAAGAAATGTAAAAGTTGCATCAGGGGAAATGTTCTTTGATGTTCCGACAAACGAGTTTAACTATGTGGAGTTGTAAATGATTGAAACTTTAGTACCCCCACGAACACTAGACAACGATGTTGCGGTAATGAAAATACTGCAGTTGATGGGTCAGTTAAGTCCTAATGATATTAAGTATGTACTAGAAGTAGCTAGTCAAGTTGCAAAGGCGGTGGAAGCATGAAAATACAAGTAACTAAAGTAAAAGAAAACAAAGATGGTAGTGCCAATGCCCATGTTGAATTTGACAAAGAGGGATTGAAGTTGCTATTGGAATGGGGTTTAAACGCTATGTTGTTAAAGGGATTCAAAGCGCAACAAGAAGCGGAAGAACTTGACATGGATGGGCGGTGCTAATGAACGCAAATGAACCATTAGCGTGGACTGTTTGTTTAGATTGTGGGCAAAGAGTTACAGGCGATTCTATTCACACTTGCTCACCACAATTAAAGACACTAACAGATGAGGAAATATGGCAGATTACCGAAGATTTTTGGAAAAGAGATTGGACAACGCTTGATGTTGGGTTTGCTAGAGCAATACTAAGAAAGGCACAAGAGAAATGACTAAATACGACTTTATGGTGTCGGGTGATGCAGAAGATTGGACTGAAGAAGAAAAGCAGTTAGTCATCAAACGGCATGAGCAACGTGAAAAATATCTTAGGAAAAACTGGGAAGGAAAGAAGGTGGAAATTGTCGGTAATTTCTTTGCTATTAAAACAGAAAAGGCACAAGAGAAATGATATGCCTAAGTTATTTAGAAATAGTTAGTGTATTGCTTGGAGGAATCATTGGTGCATTTCTTTGCGGATTCATTCAGGCTTGGTTTGAACATAAAAAGGCACAAAAAAATGAACAAAATATTTGATTGGTGGTTTAGTGGTCGTTGTTTACGGCATCCAATGGTAGTAGCCATTGTGTTTTATACGATTGGTTATTTTGTTGGTAAAAGTTAAGAAAGGCACAAGAGAATGGCTGATTATTTAATTATCGCAATTCGTTTTTTGGCTTTGCTAATTGCTTTGATGTGTATAGCTTTGATAATAGAGTGCAAAGATATATGAGAGATACGCAAACCGATTTGGAAGTAGTTGCGGTACAAAAATCTAGGGTTGATTGGCATCCATCTTGTGCATATCCAGCAATCTATACACAACATGGTTGGAAAAACCCCAAAACTGGTGAAGTTAAGTGGGAAACAGTAACCATTGAACCGCTAAGAAAGGCACAAGAGAAATGAACCAAAATACCTTTTGTAAATACTGCCATAGGATTCCTAGTCAATGTAGTTGCGTTCCAGCAAAAACACTAACGGATGAGGAAATACGAAAGGTAGCAGATGAAGTATTTAAAGACTACAAGAATTGGCATCACTACCAAATAGATTTTGCTAGAGCAATACTAAGAAAGGCACAAGAGAAGTGAACATCATTACGATTGACTTTGAAACTTATTACGACAAAGCGTTTAGCTTATCTAAGCTGACGACTGAGGAGTATATCCGTTCGGATAATTTTGAGGTCATTGGGTTTGCCTTGCAGTTAAACGATGCTAAACCCCTATGGTTTAGTGGGACTCGTACGCAGTTGCGTACGGCTTTGCTTGCCTACGATTGGGATAACTCTTTCATGCTTGCCCACAACACTATGTTTGATGGAGCGATTCTAAATTGGCATTTTGGTATTAAACCTAAAGGTTATCTAGATACTTTGTGCATGGCTAGGGCAATTCATGGGGTCGAGGCTGGCGGTAGCCTAAAGGCGCTGGCTGAACGCTATCAGATTGGTGAGAAAGGCACGGAAGTAAACGATGCGCTGGGCAAACGCATAGTGGATTTTAGACCTGAGGAGTTGGCTCAGTATGGGGAATATTGTAAGAACGATGTGGTGCTGACTAGAAAGCTGTTCGATATATTACAAAATAATTTCCCAACAAAGGAATTAAAGATTATCGACTTAACTCTAAAGATGTTTATACAACCTACATTAGTCTTAGATAAGACCTTACTTGAACAGCACTTAGAGAACGTCAAGAAGTTAAAGGCAGACTTATTAAGAGAAGCTGGTGTAGAGATAGAAGACTTAATGAGTAACCCTAAGTTTGCTGAGTTATTAAAACAAGTTGGTGTCGAACCCCCTATGAAGATTAGCGGTAGAACAGGAAAGGAAGCATATGCGTTTGCGAAAACGGATGAAGGCTTTAAAGAGTTGCTTGAACACCCCAACCCAATCGTGCAGGTGTTGGTATCGGCGAGGCTGGGTAACAAGACCACACTTGAAGAAACCCGTACCCAACGATTCATTGACATATCCAATCGAGGGCTGATGCCCGTACCCTTACGATACTATGCGGCTCATACAGGTCGCTGGGGTGGCGACGATAAGATTAACTTACAGAACTTGCCTAGTCGTGGGCAGAATGGTGGCAAGTTAAAGAAAGCTATTTGTGCGCCTGATGGCTATGTCATGATTGACTGCGACTCATCACAGATCGAAGCTAGAACTGTTGCTTGGCTGGCTGGTCAGAACGATTTATTGGAGGCATTTGAGAATGGCGAGGACGTTTACAAGATCATGGCTTCGGCTATATATGGCAAGAATGAAAAAGAGATTACGGCGGAGGAACGCTTCGTCGGGAAAACCACGATTCTCGGATGTGGCTATGGCATGGGGAGCAAGAAATTCCAAGTCCAGCTTAAGACATTCGGTGTGGAGATTGAGGAAGATGAAGCCTCTCGTATTATCCAAGTCTATCGAAGCACTTATGACAAAATACCCGCTCTTTGGCAACAAGGACAAAGATGTTTAGAATCAGTTCTTAATAAACAGTCGGCCCCATTCGGTGTAGTGGATACGGTTAAGTTTGACCCAATCAGGGGTGGCTTTGAGTTGCCTAGTGGATTATGGCAAAGATACGATGGTTTGGAGAAAGTCTATGATTCAGAAGGCAAAGCACAATTTCAATACAAAACCCGCAGAGGTCTTGTTAAAATCTATGGTGGAAAACTAGTAGAAAATCTATGCCAAGCGGTTGCACGATGTGTGATTGCTGAACAGATGTTACTAATTGCCAAGCGGTACAAGGTGGTGCTGACGGTACATGATGCGGTAGCGTGTCTTGCCCCCGAAACAGAAGCCAAAGAAGCGCAGTCGTATGTAGAACAATGTATGAAGACTAGACCTTCATGGGCTAGTACTTTACCTTTAAGCTGTGAATCAGGAATGGGAAAAAGTTATGGAGAATGTTAAGGAAGTGTTTGATTATGCAGACTTTTTAATAAACGTGAGAAAAAACCTAAATAAATTCGAAACTTGTATGAATAACAGACACTTTACAAAAGCCCAAGAACATATGCTCAAAGCTTTTGCCGATGCCAAACTTTTAACCCATATTGCAGGAGAGTTGTGTGAACGAGAATGATTTGAGGGATTGCTTTGCGATGTTTGCATTGAATGGGCTTATATCTGCGGCGGACGGTAGATTTGATATGGAAGCCGTTGCCATTAGTGCTTATAAACAAGCCGATGCCATGCTTGAAGCTCGTAAACCCAAAGCCGAAGAAGGCATTGTAGCTATTAAAAAACGTGTTAGAAAGACATGAAGCGGTCTAAAAAGAAACAGAAGTGGCAAGCCAAAACTTTAGCGGAAATGTTTGCCAATATACAAAGAGGTCAAGAATATATTACAGTTGTAATGCAACGTGATAGTTGGGAAACATTACAATGGGCGATAGGACTGGCACTTAAAGAAGAGGATAAGTATATGGAAACAAAGAAAAAAATTGTAGCACCCGCAGTTAAAGATAAAAAGACTGGGGTAATTATGGAAGCTCCATCTAAAAAATGGGCACACGACCAAATTGAAGTCAAGGAGCATATTAAAGATAAGAATGCCAAGCGTGGATTCGTTACAAGCGAAGACAAATTTGTTGGTAGAAAGAAAGCCGCAAAAATTGCCAAGAAAGCGGGACAGATTAAGAAGGACGATGTAAAGAAGTTACACTCTAGTGACTTACGTAAAGCTGGTGGGTTAGCCAAAAAGAAACTTAAATAGGAGAATTTCGTGACAACGTGGACTACGCAAGACAGAATTGAAGCAGAAGAAGAGTATCATGGCATACCTTTCTTTGGTTGGGTAAAAGTTCAGGACAAAGAAGATACTGAACGGATGCTTAGAGAGCAGAATCAAATTCTTCAAGCGGAGTGCCAACGACTACGAAAGAAACTTCATGCCGCAGGAATCCACGATTAAGTATAGCTGGTCATACTCCAGCCTAGATTTATTCAAGCAGTGCCCACATAAGTATTATCGGTTGCGTGTAATCAAGGATATTACAGAACCCGAGTCTGAACACATGCGGTATGGCAAGGAAGTTCACCTTGCGGCTGAGGAGTTTATTAGGGACGGCAAGCCCATTCCCGAGAAGTTTAGCTTTATGCGTGAGCTACTTGAGCCAGTGCGTCGCATCAATGGCAAACATCTTTGTGAACATCGCTTGGGACTTACCCGGGCCCTTGAGCCTTGTGAGTTTTTTGGTAAAGATGTGTGGTGGCGGGGCATTCCTGACTTCCTAGCGATTGATGGGGACAAGGCTACCTTGCTTGATTACAAGACGGGCAAAAGCGCTAAATATGCCGATACTAAACAGCTTGATTTGCTAGCTCTAGCTATCTTTAAACACTTTCCTGAGGTGCAGAAAATTAAAGCGGGGCTACTATTTGTAGTAGCAAATGAGTTTATTAAGACTAGATATAGTCGTTCCGAACATGAGAAAACTTGGGTAAAATGGTTGGAAGAAACTAATCGGCTAGAACAAGCGTTGGAGTTAAACGTATGGAACCCCAAGCCAAACTTTAGTTGCAAGTCGTGGTGCGTTGTAACAGACTGCATCCATAATGGAAAAGGAAGTTATAGATGACTAAACGTAAATACGCAAACGCAGTTAAGTATGAAGACACTCCTGAGCAAGTAAAACATCGTGAAGAACGTAACAGGCTGCGCTATAAATTACTCAAAGAAGGTAAAGTTAAAAAGGGCGACAAGAAAGATGTAGCACATAAAGTTGCGCTTGACAAGGGTGGTTCAAGCAAGCAAGGATACTTTGTGCAAAGTAGAAGTGGTAATCGTTCTTTTGATAGAGATTCAAAAGGTAATTTGATTAGCGAAATTAGTCCTAAAGAACGCAAAAAGAAGTTGACAAAGTAGTAAGTAGTATTACAATAAGAGCAACGATTCAAAACTTCGGTTTTGGTCTATAAGCTATTGGGAAAACGAGTGCAAATAATAGATAACAAAGCTTTACTGCTTAAAGTTAGAGAGCCGCAACGTATTACCACAGTCATACCTAAATCTAAAATATTAGATTCGGGTGAAGTGCTTGTGAAATGGGGGCTGGAAGAAGCGCAAGTACTTAAAAACTTGCGTATAAAAGACGTGCCATCGCCTATCAATGCGCACTACAACTGGCCCGGCCTCTATAAACCTTTTGAACATCAAAAGACTACATCATCTTTTCTTACTTTGCACCGCCGAGCATTTGTATTTAACGAACAAGGTACAGGTAAAACGGGTTCAGTTATTTGGGCAGCAGACTATCTAATGACTCTTGGGATTGTTAAACGAGTATTAGTTCTATGTCCTTTATCTATTATGCAATCTGCATGGGAGAACGATTTGTTTAGGTTTGCCATGCATCGTACTTGCGCTATTGCACACAGCTACTCAAAAGAAAAAAGACTTGAAGCCGCCAACAGCAACGCAGAGTTTGTAATTTGTAACTTTGATGGTTTAGATATTATTAAAGGTGCCGTAGATAAGTTTGATTTAATTGTGATTGATGAAGCAAATGCTTACAAGAATGTATCTACAAAACGTTGGAAGATTCTAAACTCAGTTATTAAACCTACCATGTGGGTATGGATGCTAACAGGAACACCAGCTTCTCAGTCGCCAACCGATGCTTATGGACTTGCCAAGATTATTAACCCATCAGGAGTACCGAAGTTCTTCGGTGCATTTAGAGACCTTGTAATGCAAAGGATTACAACCTTCAAATGGGTACCCAAAAATAATTCTGAAACAGTTGTGCATGATGCACTACAACCAGCAATACGTTTTACCAAAGAAGAATGTTTAGACTTACCGGACATGACGTACACCACAAGAGAAGTTCCACTAACATCTCAACAACAAAAATACTACGAAATCATACGCAAAGATATGCTAGCGATAGCGGCGGGTGAGGAGATAACAACTGTTAATGCTGCCGCAAATTTAAACAAACTACTTCAGCTTTCTTGTGGCGCTGTCTATTCGGATAGTGGAGAAGTAGTAGCGTTTGATGCCAAGAGTCGTATGTCCGCACTCATGGAAGTTATTGAGGAAGCAAGTCACAAGGTGATTGTGTTTGTACCTTTTCGCCATGCTATCGAGATCATAGCCGAAGAACTTAAATTCCAAGGTGTTTCCTGCGAGGTAATACATGGTGGTATTTCTGCAACAAAACGTACAGAAATATTTAATAAGTTTCAGAACGATCCAGACCCACATGTTTTAGTTATACAACCACAAGCTGCCGCACATGGCGTCACGTTGCACGCCGCAAACGTTGTTGTCTGGTGGGGTCCTATTACATCCATAGAAACGTATTTACAAGCAAATGCTCGTGTGCATCGTGCAGGTCAACGCAACCCGTGTACTGTTGTGCATATACAGGGTTCTCCCGTAGAAAAAAGAATCTATAAGATGTTGTCAGAAAAAGTAGACATTCATTCTAGACTGATCGACTTATATAAAAATATTGCTGAAGATACTTGACAAAGTAAAGAATAGGAATAACATAGTAGTTATAAATAAAAGGAGAGTGCAATGAGTGATATAAATGCCGATAAGCTGGCTAAGATATACGTCAAAATTCGTGAAAAGCGTTTGGCTTTAGAAAAGCAAGTTGCCGAACTGCAAGAGCAACAAGATATTATTTCCAAAGAAATTCTTGAACTGTGTAAAGAACAAGGCACATATACCATGCGTACAGAGCATGGGACTATTTCTCGTCGAGTATCTAAAAGATATTGGACAAGTGATTGGCATTCGTTTTGCGACTTTGTTAAAGAACATGATGCTTTTGCGTTGCTACATCAAAGAATAAACAACTTAAACATGGAACAGTTTTTAGAAGAAAACCCCGAGTTGCATCCGCCGGGGTTAAATGCGGATCAAAACCAAACTATTGTTATAACCAAACGTTAAGGAGTAGTGCAAATGAGTAATGAGTTATCTGTATTGGGAAGTGGTCTGCCTAGTTATTTAAAAGAGACCCAGCTTGATGAAACCACAAAAGCCCTGATGGGCGGTGGTGGTAGCACAGGTATGAAACGTATCTCCATCAAAGGCGGTGTATGGCGCATGATGGTTAACGGCAAAGAAGTTGCTAAGAACGAAGAGCGTGCAATGAATGTAGTTATTGTTGCTGCTTCACCAAAAGTGTCCCGTACTTACTATGCTAAGTCTTTTACTGAAGGCGAGATTACTGCACCCGATTGCTGGTCAGCAGATGGAGAAGTACCAAGTTCTAAAGCAGAGAACCCACAATCTAAGCGTTGCGTGGATTGCCCACAAAACCAAAAAGGTTCAGGTCAAGGCGACAGCCGTGCTTGCCGTTATAGCCAGCGCCTTGCGGTTGCATTAGCTAATGATATTGGTGGAGAAGTTATGCAATTAACTCTACCAGCGTCTTCAATCTTTGGTGCGGGCGAAGCAGGTAAATGGCCTCTACAAACTTATGCCAAGATGATTGGTAGCAAAGGGGTTCCAATTACTGCGGTGGTAACCGAAATGCGGTTTGATACTGAAGCGGCTACCCCCAAAATTACCTTTAAGCCAGTACGGGTATTAGATGCCGACGAGCATAATTTAGCTATTGAGCAAGGAAAAACTGCGGCAGCTCTCTCAGCGATTACAATGACTGTTGCAGAAGTAGATAAAGCTAAACCAGCACCAAAGCTTGAGTCAAAAGCACAAGTAGAGGTTGCCGAGGTAGCTGAGGTGGTTGATGAACCCGTAAAGCGTACAGCTAAAAAGGAAGAAGCTCCAGCCCCTAAAAAAGACTTATCTAAAATACTAGCGGATTGGGATGAAGAGTAATGCCCAAAGGATATTCCATCCTGCTAGCAGATCAGATAAAAGCTGCTGACCCAACAAAATTGGGTGTGCGACTAGCTAGGGTTTGTATTAATAAGGATATACCCGTATCCGATGTAGCAGAGTTCTTCAAAGTAAGTAGGATGACTGTTTACTCTTGGTTTCGTGGAGAGGTAGCAGTCTCTAAAAAGTACGTAGAGAAGATGGAAAAGTTAGTTGCTAGATTGAAATAAGCTTGTGAGGGGGGCTAGGTTAGCTACCGAAAAGAGTGTTCGCCGTCACACTCCTGCCCATTCCTTTTTATAACAACGACGGCGACCTTAGGACGGCTATGCTTTCAAGAATAGAGTTTCTTTCTTTAGTATTACCACCCCTACAAAAAGGGGAGTGTTATTGCAGTTGGGGCAACGATGCCCAAGGCGATATAAGACAAAAATTCGTAACAAGTATTGAGGAACTCAGTGCCGAAGCAGATAAGTTAGTTGACGATAACTTTAATTCATTTTTTGCATTGGCTAAGTTTGCCTCTGCAGATCAGGGACGATATGCTACTAATGCGGTAGCTTTAAAGACTTTTTTCCTAGATTTGGATTGTGGTGAGGGTAAACCCTACCCTGACGTAGCGGCTGGTTTAGAGGCTCTTAGCGCCTTTTGTATGACGTCTGGTATGCCTAGACCTACCGTTATTAAATCAGGTCGTGGCGCCCACATATATTGGATTTTAAATAAGGAAATTGCTAGAACCGAATGGAAGCCCTATGCTGAACGTTTAAAACAACTTTGCGTAGAACATGGGTTTCAAGTAGACCCTGCCGTGCCAGCCGATGCTGCACGTATTTTGCGAGTTCCGGGGACTATGCACCTTAAGGATATTACCAATCCTATTCCCGTAGAAGTGTTACATGTAACACAACCCATATCTCTAGGTGATATAGAAACAATCTTAACTCCAACAGACGAGATTCTTAAAGCAATCGAAAAGTCTGAGTTTAAGCGCCCCATGGATCCGCTTACGCTTGCCCTTATGGGTAGTAGCCAATCACGGTTTAAAACCATAATGCTCAAATCTATTGAGGATAAGGGCTGTAAACAACTACTTAACATCTATGAGAACCAAGCTACAATAGAAGAACCCCTTTGGCGGGCAGGGCTAAGTATTGCCCAGCAATGTGTGGATAGGGATAAAGCCATCCATATGCTGTCTAAAAATCATCCTGAGTATTCGGCAGAAGAAACGGATAGAAAAGCCAACGAGACTAAAGGTCCTTACACTTGCGAGACATTTAAAAAATTAAACCCATCAGGTTGCGAAGGGTGTCCGCATAAGATTACTTCTCCTATCCAGCTTGGCAAAGAAATTGTAGAGGCAGAGGGCGAAGAAGAAGTAGTTGAGATTGAGCCTGTAACAAACGAGATTAAGACTTATACCATTCCTAAGTACCCATTCCCATTCTTTAGAGGTAAGGGCGGTGGCATTTATATGCACACCAAAAACAAGGAAGGTGAAGAGTATGAAGAGATTATCTACCCCTATGATTTCTATGTAGTTAAGCGGATGAATGATCCCGACCATGGGGATGTAATGCTGTTAAGACTGCATCTACCAAAAGATGGTGTGCGTGAGTTCATCATGACCGCACGGGAGTCAATAGCCAAAGATAAATTTATGAATATTGTTGCTGGACACGGCATACAAGTACTTGGTAAGAAACAGGATGCACTTATGAGTTATGTAACAAAATGGTCAGAGGAGCTACAAGCAATTTCTCAGGCAGAAAAAGCCCACAAGCAATTTGGATGGCTAGATGATGAGAGTGCCATTCTTGTAGGGGATAGAGAGATACGTGCTACTGGGACGGTATATAGTCCGCCTTCTGCACCAACGCTACCTATCATTCCATTATTACAACCGAAAGGAGATTTCCATGTTTGGAAAGACGTCATTAACGCATATTCAAGAGAAGGTATGGAAGCGAGAGCCTTTGCTTTCTTCATGGGTTTTGGTTCTCTTCTTATGCGCTTCACTAACTTGGACGGGTTTTTGCTTAATCTACTTAGTCGTGAGTCAGGTTCGGGTAAAACCACCGTACTACACGCAATTAATTCCATATACGGCAGGCCTAAAGAACTCCTTATGTCTCCTAAGGATACCTACAATTTTAGGATGCAAAGACTAGGCACCTTACAGAACTTATGCGGTACGATTGACGAGATTACTAATATGCCCCCCGAGCAAATGTCTAACCAAGTGTATGACGTGACCTCAGGTAAAGGCAAAAACCGTATGAAATCTCAGGAAAATGCGGAGCGCCTTAACCATACCAAGTGGTCGCTAGGCGTAGTAACTTCATCTAACAGGTCCGTAACCGATTCGCTGCTATCTATAAAGAGCTTTCCTGAAGGCGAGCTTATGCGTATCCTAGAACCTCAAATCAAGGTTGACCCATACGACGACCCAACTTGGTCTAAGAGCCATTTTGGTAAGTTAATGAATAACTACGGACATGCTATTGAGCCGTATGCTGCAGCGTTAGTTGGACAGCTACCGATGGTGCTAGCTAAGATGCGTGAGATTCAAGAGAAGGTTGATAAAGAAGCACAGATTAAGAATACGGAACGGTACTGGTCTGCCATGGCTACAATCGCTATTACAGGTGGCACGATTGCTAAGACTTTAAAACTGCACGATATACCAGTCAAACCAGTCTTTAACTATGCGGTTAATCTAATTAAAGAAACCCGCCTTCGTAATCGTGAGTATATGTTTGATAGCGATGACTACTTGGGCGGCTTCTTACAGCGCCATTTCCATGAGACTCTAGTTATTAATGGTAATCGGGATGGTCGCACAGGGCTTGAGCATGGTCCAATACGTGAGCCAAAAGGAGCTTTGACTATCCGCTACGAGCCCGATACAAAGGTTATCTATGTGGTAGTTAAGAGTTTCCGTGACC
>Ga0208504_1000124_pt1 | contig 19869 bp, 14 predicted proteins | sample CryBogCBH05Oct08_FD_184595 | JGI IMG/M metagenome (GOLD analysis project Ga0208504, IMG submission 184595) | Freshwater microbial communities from Crystal Bog, Wisconsin, USA - CBH05Oct08 (SPAdes) | ecosystem: Environmental > Aquatic > Freshwater > Lake | place: Crystal Bog, Wisconsin, USA...
GCGCGTAAATTTGTGACCTTTTTTCTAAATTTAAGTGATTGTAACCTGTTGGCATGATAAACTCCTTCAATTTTAATCTTGAGGCTATCCTATTTTTTTAACTCAGTATAACTAGTTTTTTAATTTATATCTCAATAATGCAGTTCGCGGGTGAAGGGGCCAATTAAAAAAATGACTCTATTGTTTCACGTATTTTGCTAATTTCTAGGGATTTTACTTCATCAAAAATAGATTGAGGAATATGAACCCATCAAAGCAAGGCCTGTAGCATTCTAGGAATAGATGAAAGAACTATTCAGCGATGGAAGCTATCAAAATTAAGCGAGGAGTGCCTTAAGGCCCACTATCCCACCAGCATCTTCGTTTTCTCAAGAAGAACTTCAGGCTATTTTAAAGTGGTAAGCTTCGAAGTTTTGCCACAAGAACCTCCGACTTTCGGAGTTTGGCTGAAGGGTGTGTATCTAGGATCTGAATCGATGATAGAACGATTACTTAAATCTGAAAAATGAATAGCGCATCGCATTAAAAATCTTCCTCCAAGAAAAATCGAAGTGGTGAGCACCTCATCAAAACTCGATCATGTGATTTTAGTGGGATATCAATTACTTGCCTAGTCCTTGAAATCTGTTACTATCTCTATGTGTTCAGGGCATTTTTTCACGCAAAATGGTGAGACATACAGTACACGAAACTGAATTTATGAAAAAATCTGCATTATCGAAAATATCCAAAAAAATCAAATTATTATACATGCGTGCAAAGGCAATCCCCATGAAGGGCTGTACCATGCTTGTAACCTTGCAATGACTTGGAATTATATCTTCGGTCAGCAGATCTGGGGTTAGTAGCTTCCTGCTCAGAGTCACTTTTTAAGACGATGAGGGTTCATCCTAGCAAACCGTTTCAAAGTTTCGAAAAGGGAAACTTAGGTCAAAGGGTTTGTAGAATGGTACTGAATTTACACAGCGGAATTTCTTTTACTACAGCAAATTTAGGACACGAAGGTGAGGATTTAGAAATTTTGAAAAGAAGGCATAACTTTTATCAATAAGCTCAAAAACAAATCCCTTTCTTGTGGTCTGGACAAACTAGAAAAAAAATAAACACCGTTGAATTTGATGGCTTTAAATCGGTCATTTTGTTAGACCCAATGATGTAGGGTGCTCCATGATAAGGGTACTGAATCTAAATGCTGAAAGTTCATTCATCAAAGGAGTAGCTAATCCATGATGTAGCGAAATTTAGCTGCGAAAGCAGTAAGGAATAAACTAGCGAATCTTAGCGGGCAGGAATGCGAAAGTGTGAAGTGATTGAGTCACGAAATTATTGGTATTCCCAATGGACGTCCTTGGTCCTGCACATGGACGTCGAAATTTCAAGATCGTTTTTAGTGAGGTGCAGGAACTGGGTGGGGTCTGAGAACCTGGCGCGCAAGGAGAGATTTGGCAATCAACATGGGGGAGCCTACTGTCTCGACATGAGTTCGTACGCAAAAACAAAGGATAAAACGAAAGGATTTTCGGAAGGGCAGTAGGAAGTCTTAGGGATCATAGTGCTGAAGAAGTGAGTAATGGCATGGAGGGAAGGGTCCCAGTAACTGTTAAGCAAGCAGAGGGAACAAAACGACTACCAGTAATTATAATTTTGAACACGAAATCAAGCTGCGTAGAGGAAGGATCTTGGAACGTCCATGAATCAATACCCGAACATCGAGTATCGTAATGACTGGGAAAAGCCTAGATTGTACTCTCAGTTTATATGGATCGAAAACTGCTAGAACAGACAGCTACGTAGAGGAGGTCTTTTGTGAAACCCTTCCCGAAAGAACAGATCATCACGAAAGCACCTGCTTGTGATTGTTTCTCATTCAAAGACAGTAGGATAATCTACTGAGTGCCTGTGAGGGAGTTTCTTAATAGGGCAAGCACGGTTCTAATGGGAGCAGGCGTCGTAAGACGCCTGTCGTGCGCCCGTTATGCGCAACAACTAGCTGATGGAATGCCAGTTCCGGCCCTGAAAGGAGGGAATGGATAGATCAAAATCAAGCGTGCCCAAAGAAATCAAGTTGCCTGAGGAGGGAATAACAGTTTGAGGGATGACGGATCTGAAGAAAGATGAAGTCTGTGGCCCAAACGCAAGTGAACCTCTGTAAGGCAGGTCTTTGGGGTCGAGTAGCCATAATTATGAAAGCCAAAAATTCTTTCCGTAATACAGTGCAAGTAAGTGGGTAACCAGAGATTGAGTGGTTAGGGAATCCAAAGCAAATATTTAACCCATTAATAGAATTCATACATATATCGCATTTATGAAGATTCAGAGAACGTTTTAGTTTACTTAAATAGGGTTTAAGTTCTTTTTTTGTCAGAGACACCCCAGTCTCATAGACTTTTTCAAGTACATGTACGACAGGCTTTATGCCTTTCCAGGTCATAGATCCGGCCCATCCAACAGCTTTACTGATTGAATCTAACATTTTCGGCGCATGATACGTACGACACGTATATTCTTTGGGATCGAAAAATCGCACCATCGAGTATGGAGATTTGACCTGAAAAGCTAAAAAATTTGAAGAATAGATCAAAACAAGATCGACTTCGACAAGGTCGCCGATAAAATAAAAAAACTAGATCGGGAAGCTGCAGCTATGAATAAGAAGGCTAGGGTCAACTATGAGTAAATTTTTTGTCTGGAATTCCCTTACTCCTTCGCAGTCTCTGTCTGGTCAGCCTATAAAAATAAACCCCATACCACTCTTCTACAATCACAACCCAAAATGAGTCGAAACGCGCCATGTTCTTGTGGCAGCGATAAAAAATACAAAAAATGCTGCTTAAAAAAGGAAGGGGAAGACTCCCATTTCTCATCGAAAGAAAATAAGATCGCGTTCAGCCATCGCATTCTTCCCAATTTACTCAGAGCAGAAGACAATGCCGATGGCATAGCAAATTTAGTAAAAATCATCGAAACTCATGAAGCTTTTCAATCCGCGAGGTTCTCCGTCGATAAGATGATGAAATTTTTAGCCAAAAGCTCATCAAAGAAACTGGATACCGAACCAAAAATACATGAGTTAGCATTTCAATATATAGACGAATCGGGAGAATACCTTGGTTTAGATTTTTTTGAAAAAAAATTTTTAGAGGCTGCAGAGGACGCAATAAATGAAGAAGAACTAAAAGCACTTGCTTTTGGTTTTGGAATCACCACAGTCTATGAAGAAAATAAAAATATCCATGAAGAACGCTATAACCCTTTGTATGTAGTCTTATTTTATAAAACAGTCAAAGAATGCATCACACTTGATTCCTTCACGGATGAGATCATCGATTCATTAGAGAGAGAAAATGGCTTCGAAAAAACAGAAGACTCAGGCTCTACCACTGCTGTCATTCAGAAATTTTCTGGAAGTGAAACAGAATGGCTCGAGAAGCAATGAGCTCAACCCACAGAAGGACCCGAAGATGAGCGCATCCAGATGTAAACATGGTACTGGCCATTTATGATGAAAAATTTTCAGTAAAACTGCCATTTGCAATCGCTCTTCCCTATATGATGACTTTTTCGAAAAAATCGAGGATGATAGCAAGGAATATGAAAAAGAGATTATTCGAGCGATAGAGCATACCACGCAATTGATTCGCGAGGATGAAAGCCTCTATCTCAGCGTCCTTGAAGCATGGAAGATAAAAAATGGATGAATTGCGCTCAAAAGTTACGTGACTCCATCAAGGACGATCTCTTCTATGAAGATGTGGATGCATTGTTCCAAATATCCTTCCTAACAAGTCACTATTCTACGATCCATCCAGACGAAGAAAAAACAGACTATAAAGAGTTACTCTGCACTGAAAACATACAAAAATAGGGGATTTTCTTGAAAAATTAGGCTACCCAGAGATCGCGAAAAGAACACGTAAATACACCAATTTAATTGAAAATAACTCAATTCGTGTCATCGTTCATTGCAAGACTTCTGAACCCAAAGCCACCCTGAAATAATGCATAGAGTCATTATCGCCTGCTTAGAAGAAAGCAAGATCCCGTTGCACCGTAAAAAACATCAATTAATTTGATAAATAAGTCTTTGACAAGATTTCCTGAAACAAGTATGGACTGAAGATGGTTGCGAGAACGGGAATCGGGCTTTTGAACCTAAGCATCATCTTTGCTTCAACCCTCTGCCATGGCTCCTCTCGGCCTTCGTTTGCGAGCGCCAATAGCAACGGCATGTCTCCCTTTTGGAAATGGGAAACCTTAGAAAGTCCTCATTTTAAAATTTCCTATCCCTCAACCCTTGCTGAACCTGCAGAAAAAATTGCACAGTACTTTGAACAAACCCATGCTGCTTTAGCACCCTTATTCGCATGGGAGCCTCTCAAAAAAACCCAAATCATTTTACTAGACAACCAAGACTCAGCAAATGGAATGACCTCTCCCATTGCACGCTATGGAATCGTGCTCTGGATCACCCCTCCCGATCCTCAGATGGGCCTTCAAGTGTATGACGATTGGTACAAAATGCTCGTCATTCATGAGTACACACACCTTCTCAACATGGATACCACGCATGATTTATGGAAAACTTTGCGTTATGTATTTGGAGACACATTGCTGCCTAACTCTGTTTTGCCGGGCTGGATGCTTGAGGGACTTGCAGTTTATATGGAAACCCGATTTACCCAAGCAGGAAGAGGAAGAAGTGCTTATTACCATGCCCTACTACGGTCTGCTGTAGAACAAAAAGTCCTTGGCACCCCCGATTTTATCACTTTAAACAAGCTCACCGGAGGAAATCCTTATTTTCCTTCAGGAGATACCATCTACCAATTTGGCTACCACCTCATGTATGAAACCACTGAAAATGCGGAGGAAGATCAAAAAGACCAAAATTTCGGAAAATTATCAAAAACTTCTGGAAAAAGCCTTCCTTTTCTTATTGACAACTACATTACCCAAGTAAAAAAACGCTCCTGGCAGGAAATTTGGAATAGCTGGATTCAAAAAGCCACGAAGCGCTCTGAAGAAGCACTCCAAACCCTCCACGCTCAACCTACCACGCCCTCAACACCCCTTCTTACTCATGATTGGGAAACAAGCAATACCATCTCAGGCATAAGCGCCTCTTCTGACGGAAAACTTCTAGCTTACACCTTAAGTTCAGCGGATCGAAGAAGTGGCTTGTACTTACAAGACACACAAAACCACAAAAACACGAGACTTTTAGACAAGAAACTGGGAACAGGCTCCTGCTTCAGCGTATTTTCTTTAATTTATAGCCGGTTGCATCAAATAGGACAGTATCTCACTTATTCTGATTTAGAGGCCTACCATCTCAAAACGAAAAAAACCCATTGGCTCACCCATCAATTAAGAGCACGTGACCCAGCGCTTTCTGCTGATCAAAAGCACCTCACTTTTACACTCACAGAGCATCAAACCACAGGACTTGCACTCGCAGACTTACTCGAAACCGAAGACGACTTACGATTAGAAAACGTCCGCACGCTTTGGATGCCCAAGCAATACGAGCGTGTCAGTAACCCTGTCTTTTCTCAAGAAGGAACGCGTATTTTTTTTTCCCACCATCCTTCCAGCAAACCCGAAGAAAACATTCTGATGTATGATCTAAAAACTCAAACGACCACCGTATTAGTTTCCAATGGCCATTACAATCGATTTCCTACCATCCCTCCCTCCCAAGATCCTGACCGCTGCCTCTATTTTGTTTCAGATCAAACGGGAGTAGATAATCTCTACCGCTACTCTTTCGAAACCGAAAAAACTTTTCTCATCAGCAATGTCACAACAGCATTAAACTATCCTCAATTCAGGTGGAACGGTAAAAACTCGGTTCTTTACGCGGGCATCTTGTCTTATACAGGATGGAATCTTTCAGAAGTCTCTATTCCCGACAGAAAAGAAAAATCCCTTCCTACTGAATCACTGACCTTAAAACCACCACCGGCGCCCTCGAGTAAAAAACTGCCCGACCTTCCTGCTCCCGAGTTCTCTAAGAGCCCTTACTCTCCCTGGCCAAGCTTATTGCCTCGTGTCTGGGGACCCCTGATAGATTATCAAATCGGAGGCTTTCAAGTAGGTGCTGCTGTCTTGGGATTTGATGCCATTGATACGCACCGTTACTCACTAGGAGCAAGTTACAATACCCATACTCAATTTATGGATTGGCAAGCTCTCTACTCAACACGTGCCTTAGGTCCTAACATCACATTCTCCAATAGCATGATCAGTAACTACGCTAAATTCACTGAGAAATCGCTGGTTTTTGAACGCCAATGGACTAACACCATCAGCCTTTCCTATCCTTTTTTGAAAACCTACTCGCACTTAACTCCCAGCATTGCTTACAATTTCATTCGATTCGAAAAGTACCAAAAAATAAACCAGACATCCTCCACTTTTGTGAGCAAAACACCTTTTGCCCAAGCCGCAGATCTCTTATGGACTTACAGCAATCTTGAGACCTCCCCTCTCGGCATCACGTACGAAGCAGGGCACAAGGTACAATTAGCGACTCGAAACCTGATGCTTCCTGGTCAGATGTCTTGGAAAAATTTCTTCCTAGGAGACTCGTATTTCCGATTGACCCCTCATACCATTTTAAATCCACAAATCAAAGGCCTCTGGGCAACCCAAATCAATCCCCACTTTCCTCAATCAGGAAGTTACTTGCAGGGAAGGGTTCTAAAAACCCTATTTAATGCCTTACCTTCTGATAATTTCAACCAGCTTTCGATTCGAGGTTATCCTAATTTGTTAAGTAATCCTGCTTTCTTTGCTGGATCAGGATCCATTGATCTTTCTTTTCCTTTGGTTCGGATCTTCCAGGGCTGGGGAACCATGCCTGTTTTTTTGAAAAATCTCTATGGATGGGTTTTTGCTGAAGCAAATTACGTCCAATCCATCCCGGTAGCCCTTCCTTCTGCAGGACTCGGATTGAGATTAACGACTGAAGTTTTTTACCTTCCCCTCACCCTGTCCACAGAGTACCACCGAGGCTTCCAGGAAATATGGGGAGGAAAGAACGATTTATTTTTTCAAATACTTGCGAGTAATCTACTCTCATTTTGAACTACAAAAAAAATCGTGATGTGTTAGCATGCCCCGGATATGGATTACTTAACTCGCGCTAATGAAAGCTACATCGAAGAGCTTTTGAAAGAATACACGAAAGATCGTCACTGCATCGATCCCTCCTGGTCTTACTTTTTTGATGGGGTTTCTTTAGGGTCTCAAGCCCCCTTAAGTCATCCTGAAGTTGCTCCAGCAGATGAGCTCGAACCGCGCGTCATGAAACTCATTGAGGCTTACCGATGCCTCGGGGGAACGACTGCGCATCTATGTCCTCTGACAGTGCCCTCCCCTAACCCTCTTTTAGAGCTTTCTCAGTTTCAAATTCCTCAGGAAGCCCTGAGTCGCGTTTTTCAAGCCTCTCGATCCATCGGAATGCAGCCTTCTTCTCTCCGAGAGATCATCGCTCGATTGAAAGATCTTTACTGCTCTTTTGTTTGGATGGAATGGACCCATGTCAGGAATCCGGAAGAAAGAAATTGGCTTCAGCAAAAAATAGAACTTTTTTTTCACTCAGAACAACGCAAAAAGAGCCTCGATGACCCCACACGCCTTTGGATTTTAAAACGACTCATTCAGGCTGAATCTTTTGAGCGCTTTTTGCACACGAGGTATGTGGCCCAAAAGCGCTTTTCTTTGGAAGGCAATGAATCTCTGCTTCCCGCATTAGATAGCATTCTAGAATCTGCTCAAGCGGACCATATTGTCTTAGGCATGGCGCATCGAGGTCGATTGAATGTTCTGGTCCATCTGCTTCAAAAACCGCTTGAGTCCCTTCTTACGGAATTTGAAGCCAAGTATAGCGTAGATCCTTCAGAAAAAGACATCGAGGGCGATGTCAAGTACCATATGGGATTTTCTACTTTCCGTAAAACCCGCCAAGGCAGGGAAGTTCACGTCTCGATGGCATCCAATCCGAGCCATTTGGAATTTGTTTATCCTGTCATGGAAGGAATGACTCGAGCTTATCAGAAGCATTTTCGAGATACCGATCGTAGCCAGGTGATTCCTATTGCCATCCATGGAGATGCTGCTTTAGCGGGGCAAGGCATCTGCTATGAGACCCTCAATCTTTCTCGAATTCCTGCCTATACGACGGGAGGAACGATCCATCTTGTGATCAACAATCAAATTGGATTCACTACGAGCCCTACCGATTCCCGATCTACAGGACATTGCACTGATATTGCTCGTTTTCTGGATGCTCCGATATTCCACGTGAACGCAGACCAGCCCGAGCTCGTTTGGCAAGTAGCGCAGCTTTGTACAGAATACCGGCAAAAATTTAAAAAGGATGTTTTTTTAGATCTCGTGGGATACCGCAAGTACGGACATAATGAAGGAGATGAACCGGCCTTCACCCAACCTCTTTTGTACCAAAAAATTCGATCGCAGCCTTCTGTGGTAGAAAGCTACTCAAAAGCATTAATAGCAGAAAAAAAAACGAGCACTCAGGAAACAGCCAAGCTCGTAGAAGTAGAAATGGAAAGGCTCACTCAGGCTCAAGTCAATACTCGAGCAGAGAATCCGAAGCCTTCTGTGAGTACTTTTGAGGGTCGATGGAAAGAGTTTCATCGTCCAAGCAGAAAAGATTTTTTCACGAAGGTCAGCACACAGGTGGAGTCTTCCAGACTTCGCAACCTAGTTTCAAAATTAAGTCAAGTGCCTGAAGGATTTAAGATGCATCCGAAGCTGCTTCGGCTTCATGAAGCTCGTCAGGAATCCCTGGAAAAGAGCCTCGACTGGGCAACAGGTGAGGCTTTGGCTTTTGCAACCTTGCTCGAAGAAGGACGTTCCATCAGGTTATCGGGTCAAGATAGCCAAAGGGGAACTTTTTCGCATAGGCACTGTGTTTTTCACGATGTGCAATCAGGAAAGACTTACACCCCTCTGAACCATCTCACTGAAACCCAGGGTTTTTACGAAGTCATCAATAGCACTCTTTCTGAATCGGGAGTTTTAGGTTTTGAATATGGATTTTCGGTAGTACTGCCTGAAGATCTTGTGATTTGGGAAGCGCAATTTGGAGATTTTTGCAATGGAGCTCAGGTCATCTTAGATCAATTTCTTGCATCGGGGGAATTTAAGTGGCAACGCATGAGTGGTTTGACCTTATTCTTACCGCATGGGTATGAAGGGCAGGGACCGGAACATTCCAGTGCGCGCTTAGAAAGGTTTTTACAGCTTTGTGCTAAGGATAATATGAGCGTGATGCATCTGACTACGCCTGCTCAATTATTTCATGCCCTTCGACGTCAGGCGCTACGCCGGTTTCGACGACCGTTGATTCTCATGTCTCCTAAGAGCTTACTCAGACACCCTCAGGTGCTCTCGACTCTGAGTGATTTAAGTGAGGCAGAGTTTCAGGAAGTCTTAGATAGTGATCTCACACAAGAAGAGAAAAATAGGGTGAAGAAGGTTCTTTTGTGCTCAGGAAAGGTCTATTACGATCTTCTTGCCGCTTGGAAGGATCCTTCGGTAGCACTGATTCGTGTGGAACAGCTTTATCCTTGGCCTCTGGAGAGACTGAGGACTGTTTTAAAGCAATACCCTCAGGCTTCTTTTTTCTGGGTTCAAGAAGAGTCTCGGAATATGGGGGCCTGGAGCTTTGTCTTACGTCTTTGGCGAGAAGGAGAAGAAGATCAAAAACCCATCATGGAATATTTACAGCGTGAGATTGAATACATAGGAAGAAAAGCAAGTGTAGCGCCTGCAGTGGGTTCGCGCTTGATGCATGATTACGAACAAAAAGCTTTGGTGAAGGAAGCATTTTTATGAAAAATACCATTGTAGCCCCGAGTGTCGGAGAATCGGTTACCGAAGTAAGTATTCTCAAATGGGCCGTCCAAGAGGGAGATCAGGTCCAGACGGGTCAGCTTTTACTGGAGATTGAATCGGATAAGGCAACGGTAGAGATAGTCTCTGAGTTCTCAGGAGTTGTATCGATTCTGAAATCAGAAGGAGAGCGCGTTGCTGTGGGGGAAGCTATTGCGAGCATTGACACAGAAGGCGTTGCATCGAGCAAGAAAGTGCCTACTGAAGAAAAAAAATCCGAGCAAAGGATGCCAGGACCCGCTGCTCGTAAAAAGGCGCAGGAGCTCGGCATCGATTTGCAGAATTATCCTGGAACGGGAAAAGACGGTCGGGTGACTAAAGGAGACTTACCGGAGGCAAGACCGAAAAAAGACATTGCCTCAGGAACGCTTGAGACAAAGCCTTCAGCACCTGGCAGACGGGTTCCCATGTCACACCTTCGAACCAGAATTGCAGAACGCTTGGTGCAGGCTCAGCAAACAGCAGCGATTCTAACTACTTTCAATGAAGTCGATATGACGCGCGTGATGGAAATTCGAAAAAAACACAAAGCTGCGTTCGAATCTCAGTATGGAGTGGGCTTAGGGTTCATGTCTTTTTTTGCTCGTGCGACGGTAGAGGCGATGAAAGTCGTACCTGAGATCAATGCCTCCATCGATGGAAAAGAGATTGTGTACTACGATTCTGTGCATTTAGGCATTGCGGTAGGAAGTGAACGGGGATTAGTCGTGCCTGTGATTCACGAAGCACAGAACTTAAGCTTTGCGGAAATTGAGCAAAAATTAGCCGCACTTGCTATCAAAGCGCGTTCTGGGAAACTTTCTATTGCGGATCTTTCTGGGGGAACTTTTACTATCTCCAATGGTGGTGTTTATGGTTCACTCATGTCCACCCCTATCCTCACACCTCCTCAAAGCGCTATTTTAGGCATGCATAAGATTCAACCTCGCCCTATTGTTTGCGAAGGACAAATAGAAATTCGTCCTATGATGTACCTTGCTCTTTCTTACGATCATCGGTTGATTGATGGAAAAGGGGCCGTGACATTTTTAGTGCAATTAAAAGAAGGTTTAGAAACACCTGAAAAGATTGGCTGGAGTTTATAATGACTGATTTTGATGTAGTGGTAATAGGCGGTGGTCCTGGGGGTTATGTAGCAGCGATTCGTGCTGCTCAACTCGGAATGAAAGTAGCTTGTGTGGATCAGCGTAAAACTTGGGGTGGAACTTGCTTGAATGTGGGATGTATTCCTTCTAAAGCTCTATTAGAATCAACAGAAAAGTGGGTCTACACAAAGACCAAACTCAAAAAACATGGAATTTCAACGACGGGATGTAGTTTTGATCTTGAGCAAATGATGAACCGTAAAAATGCGATTGTCGAGCAACTCACGCGGGGCATTTCAGGACTTTTCAAAAAAAACAAGGTGCAACCTTTTTGTGGAAGGGCTCAAGTTTTATCGGGAAATGAAGTTGAAATTCAAATGGATCAAGAAAAAAAAATCCTGAAAGCCAAGAAAATTATCCTTGCTATGGGAAGTCAACCAACCGAACTTCCTGCACTTGCTTTTGATGGAAAGATCGTTTTAAGTTCTACCGAAGCATTAGAGCTTTCGGAGGTTCCGAAGCACCTCATCCTTGTGGGAGCAGGAGTGATCGCTCTTGAAATGGGATCAGTCTGGTCTCGATTGGGTGCTCAGGTGACTGTTGTGGAATATTCAGATCGTGTTTGCTCAAGCTTGGATCCTCAGATCGCAAGCTTGCTGACACAATCTCTGACTCGACAAGGGTACCAATGGAAGATCAACCATGAGTCCCAACAAGTAAAAACTTCCGATTCAGGTTGTCTTCTTTTTTTAAAAAATCGGGTGACACAAGAAGTCATTTCTTTGGAAGCTGATCGAATTTTGGTGGCAGCGGGACGCAAGCCTTGCACGAAGGGTCTTCCAGAGTTAGGAATTCGATTAGACGCGCAGGGAAGAGTGGACGTAGACGCTACTTACCAAACTTCTCTGCCAGGGGTTTATGCGATAGGAGATTTAATTCGAGGTCCAATGCTTGCTCATAAAGCAGAAGAAGAAGGAATTGCAGTAGTGGAGATGTTAGCCGGACAATCAGCACATGTACGCTATGACATCATTCCCAGTGTGATTTATACCTGGCCTGAGGTAGCATCTGTGGGTATTACTGAAACTCAAGCAAAAGATCAAGGCATTGACTATACGGTGGGAACTTTCCCCTGGAAGGCTAATGCGCGAGCGATTGTGATGGAAGAGACTGAAGGGATGGTCAAGCTCATTGCAGATCGTAAAACAGACCGGCTTTTAGGAGCCCATATTTTTGGTGCTTACGCGGGGGATTTAATTGCGGAAGCAGTCAGTGTCATGGAATTTGGAGGTAGTGCTGAGGACATTGCTCGCACGTCCCATGCGCACCCTAGCCTGTCTGAAGCGATGAAAGAAGCTGCGTTTTCAGTTGCGGGTCGCACGCTACATCTTTAAATGACCAAAAGACGCGATCTCTGGATCCTTCTTTTTGTATTTGTAGCCATATTACTCAGCCTGCTTGCCATGGGCTGGAATTTAGAGTTGATTCGGCATTTTTCTCAAGCTCGAACTTCGGTTCTGATGAAAATGCTGATTGGGACTTTGGGCTTTATCGCTGCCCTCACTCTGACCGTCCTGCTTTTTATCAAGCTTTTAAGAGAAATGCGTTACAACCAATTGCAATCGGAGTTTTTAGCAACGGTAAGCCACGAACTGAAAACGCCCTTAGCATCGCTTCAACTGAGCTCCTCCCTCTTGCTCCCTGAACATTTACGTGAATCGACTTTTGAACCACTTTCTCCCGCCGAAGCCCAGTGCCTTTGGGAGTCCCATCAAATCGAATTAGAACGATTAAAAAATTACGTAGATATGCTTTTAGAAGCGGCACGCTTTCAAACGCACCCTCACATTCAGCAAGAAAACCTGCATTTAGAAACCTGGCTTCAGAATGCATTACCTCAATGGCAAACTTTTTTGGGTCCTAAAGCTTCGTTGCATCGTACAGGAGTGCCTTTATCTTTCGAAATAGCCATGAACCTCCCCGCTCTTGAATTAATCATCAATAATCTTTTGAGCAACGTGAAAAAATTCTCTAAAAAAACACCTGAACTCTGCATCCATACCCAAATGCTTCCAGCAGCAAGATTTTTAACACGATCTACATTCAGAATTTATTTTAAGGATCAAGGTTTAGGCTTTCCTCCAGAAGATGCCAAAAAAATTTTCCAACGCTTTTATCGCTCTGCCACGGGATCCCCTCACGCCATTCCAGGAACGGGCTTAGGCCTTTATCTTGCCAATTCAGCAAGTAAAGCTATGGGCATGCGTCTGAACGCCTCAAGTAAGGGATTAGGGCACGGAGCAACTTTTATCCTCGAAGGAAAAATGCTCTCTTAACCCGATCTCAGACATGACCTAAAACGAAAATCTGAATCCTTCCTAATACTCAGTGAGAATACACGTTAATAGGAGAGAAGGATACAAGTAAAAATCCAACAAAGCCACCTAAACTTTAAAGATGAAATATTCCAGAAAGTAACTACTGCTTTCATATTCATAAAAAAATATAAAAGCAAAGATGTCCTGCAAGAACAGTTGATTATTCGTATCAGAGTATAAAGTTCGAAAGCTTCTGCTCAGGCTTTACACGATCATCTTACATGATAGCAAAATTGCTAAAATACTGAAAATTTTATCCAAGAAAATCCTTAGAAACAAATTTAGGAATCATGGCTTACCCTTGTGCCATGAAGATCTGGTTGAGTTGTCAAGGAAAACTCAATGGAAATTGAGTTTCTTTGTCATAAAAGAAAAAAATCGCTCGAAATCAGACATGTTCTTGTCGTAGCGGTATGAAGTACAAAAAATTCTGCTTAAATAGATAAATCGATACCTTCTCATCTTTCCTCTGAAGAACCCAAGAAAGTTGTTTTCGGATCAGCACTTTTTCCAAAGATAACCCTAGAGGAAGAAACCACAGAACTCAATAAGTTTCTAAAAATAATGCAAACCCATGAGCATTTAAAAGCCTTAGTTTTTCTGTAGAAAATGTCAGATACTTTTTAATCGAACAAACATCAAAAACATATGATCTGAATCTCATCTAAATCTTGGGTAGTTAACATTTAAATATCTTCAGGAATCAGAAGAATATAACGTTTTAGATGGTTTAGAAAAGGAAATTTTACAGGCTGCTGAGGAGGCAAAAAATGAGAATGAACTCAGAGTCCTTACTCTTGGACTTTTCAATATCTATCAGGTAAAAAAATAACTATAGAACTCATACTAGGAACCCTATATATGCCATCTTGTTTCGTAAATCGGTGAAAGAAATTATTTCTCCTTTTGCGGCTATATATCGAGTTATAGATCAAATTACTATTAAAGACAGTATTTCAAATCTTACCTCAGAAAAAAATGAAGAAATACAACAAGCGATCAACGATGTCCTAGAACAACTTCCTGAAAAAGAGAGGATCCATAATGAATGCGGAAGGCGGGATCATGAAATTTTATAAGCAGAATTTCCTATAAAAATTCAATTTGAAATCGCTATTGCTTCTTTTATGCACTTTTTATTCAAATATGATAAAATTAATAAGATTGATCCAGGAAAGTATCGTCAATTATCTCGTCAAGTAAGACAGTAACTGATTGCTGAAAATAAAAAGCTCTACATCAGTATGTTTCAAGCGTGGATCAACCACAATACATTCGAAAAAATATCTGAACATGATCCAAAACAAGCTCATCCGCCTTTAATAAAAAAAACATATGTATTTATTAACAAATTTACATCAACCTATCACAAATAACTTCTTTTATGGTTATGTCAATGACATTAATCATAATCTTATTAAAAAAGGTAAATTTCGCATAATTCATTTAGACCAAAGAGGCAGACAATTCTATTAATTTTGAACTTATGAGAAAATATCCCGATTTTTTGCAAAAATGGGGTTACCCAGGAATCGCACAAAGAACACTTAAATTTACGCTTCAATTGAAGTAACGTAAGTCTCAAAAGACTTAGCTAGAAACGCGCTACTGACCAATGCCTTTGGTTTTATCCCTTCAGACAAAAGAGAAAGAGTAAAAATAGTGACTGAATCAGGCAGTGAATCTAAAAAAAACGCTGATTTTTTGAAAAAATGAAATATCCAGGGATCGAGGAAAAAACAAGTATGCACGCAATTTTAAAGATTTATACCAGAGAATCAATGACTTGATCATGGAACCCTTCCCTTCTGAACTTTCTCTAACACGAGCAATGGCTTTTGAGTTCCTCCTCGTAGAAGGCGCAGATTTTTCAATAACGAGGAACCAAGCAGGATAGAAAAAATCGGTCTAAGTACTTGAAATTCATGAAGTATATCGTAAAATGCTTGCATTTTGAAAAAATGCAACCAGGATCTCTTGCCGAAAAAAGCACAACCATGGTATTCATGGCAATACATGTCTTTTCAAGAGGCCTCCATTCAAGAATCTCCTGTACTGAAACTTGAGGGTATCATTGAGCGCGTGACTTTTCACAATGAGGAATCGGGATACAGCGTTCTCAAAGTCCAAGTCAAAGGAAACCGAGATCTGATCACCGTTGTGGGCTTTGTCTCTTCTATCTCACCCGGTGAAAGTATGACCTCTTTCGGACAGTGGATTCAAACGAAAGAATATGGTCGTCAATTTAAAGCAAAATCTATTCAAACCATTCCACCCTCAAGCTTAAAAGGAATTGAAAAATACCTGGGTTCTGGAAGTGTCAAAGGCATCGGACCTTATTTGTCAAAAAAACTAGTAGAAGCCTTTGGATTTGATGTTTTTGACATTATTGAAAAAAATCCAGAAAAATTGAATAGGGTAGAAGGCATCGGACCTAAGCGAATAGAACTCATCGTATCCGCATGGCAAGATCAAAAAACCATTCGCTCTATCATGGTTTTTTTGCAAGGGCATGGGATATCCACTTCCAAAGCAATGCGCATTTTTAAAACTTATGGAGAATCCTCGGTCAATCGTGTGCGAGCTAATCCGTACCAACTTGCTCAAGATATCCATGGCATAGGATTTCAATCAGCTGATATGATTGCTGAAAAATTGGGCATTGATAAAAATTCCCTGATCAGAGCCAAAGCAGGCATTGCTTATGTACTCATGCAACGCGTTCAAGAAGGAAGCTGTGCTTATCCAGAAGTTAACCTTCTGCAAGAAGCCTCGGAACTTTTAAAAATTGAACCAACGATTTTACAAGAAGCCATAAAAGCTCAACTGAACGAGGGTCAATTCATCGCTGAATTCATTGAAAATGAAAACTGTTTGTATCCTGCCCCTATTTGTCGTTGCGAAAATGAAATAGCACGACTGCTCAAACGCATTAATCAGGCTCCCCTACCCTGGGAGCGTATCGCTATGGAAAAAGCCATTCCATGGGTCGAAGAAAAAATTGGTATCAAACTTGCTGATTTACAAAAAAAAGCCGTAAGCACTGCTTTGTCCTCTAAAATCACATTAATCACGGGAGGACCCGGGACAGGAAAAAGTACGCTCACCCAATCTATAGTTACTCTTTTAAAAGTCAAAAATGTCTCCATGGCTCTTTGCTCTCCGACAGGACGAGCTGCTAAAAGACTCACAGAATGTACCGGTATTGAAGCAAAAACAATTCATCGTACCCTAGGATTTGACCCGAGAAAAAGAAAATTTACCTATGATCGAGACAATCCACTTCCTATTGGACTTCTTCTCGTCGATGAAGCCTCTATGATCGATATTCAACTCATGCATTCTCTACTCAAAGCAGTTTCTGAAAAAACTGCCATTATTATCATAGGTGATGTAGATCAATTACCTTCAGTCGGTCCAGGCACGGTATTAGCAGATCTCATTGAATCAGCGCAATTTCCAACAGTGAAATTAACTGAAATCTTTCGTCAAGCAGCACAAAGTAAAATTATACAAGCAGCACATCAAATTAATACAGGTCGATTGCCTAATCTCGTTCATGATAAAAAATCGGACTTTTTTTTTATTCCTTCTGATGATCCTGATAGTACTGTTTTAAAAATTGTTGATCTTGTGAAAAAACGAATACCTGAAAAATTTGGCTTTAATCCTGTAACAGAGATCCAAGTACTTTGTCCCATGCTCCGTGGAACTTTAGGTGCACGTAATTTAAATGTAACCCTTCAAAAAGAACTCAATCCTGATCCCATTCGAAAAGTAGAGCGCTTTGGTTATATATTTTCTATCGGGGACAAAATTATGGTGATTCAAAACGATTATGACAAAGAAGTTTTTAACGGTGACATAGGATATATTCAAGAAATAGATTTTCAAGAACAAGAATGCTTAATTAATATTGATAAAAAAGAGGTGATTTTCGATTTTAACGAACTTGATATTTTACAGCCTGCTTACACGGTAACCATTCATAAATCACAAGGCTCTGAATATCCAGTAGTTATCATTCCTGTTGTCACGCAACACTATATGATGCTTAAAAAAAACTTAATTTATACAGGAATTACACGAGGAAAAAAATTAGTGATTTTAATTGGACAAAAAAAAGCACTCGCTATTGCAATTAAGACCAAACAAAAAGAAAAAAGATGGACGAATCTGAAATTAAAAATCAAAAACGCAATGCAAGATCAAATGTTCTAACCTGTTGAAAACTTCGTGATCACTTGCTGATCCTGACGCTCTCTATTTTTTTTGCGAGTCATCCTACATCTGTGCATCCAACTAATAGTTTTTTGATTGTATTTTCATCGCATCATAAAAAATACAGATAAAAACCATATGCCCTTTTTCTGACATCATGAATCTCATCCAAAATCATTTTTTTAGATTTTATCAAGTATTTGATCTCTTCTCATCAAGGACTCAAAATGACATCCAATGATCTTAAAAAGTTGATTTTTTATAATAAAAAAATACAATGGTAAGCATGCCTACTTCTACCGCTAATCGAGCTAAAAATGCAGCTCAAAGAAAAAAAAACGACCACCAAGAATCAGTTCATTTAAAAAGAATTTGTGGTTCATTAGAACCTTTATCAGAGAGCAAATTACAAGAAAGACAAAAAGTCAGAATTTTACTCAATGATATTTCACTTTCTGGATTAGGCTTATTTTCTCTGTGCGCGCTACCTGTTGGCGAAGAATTCTTATTGCACTTATCAGATCCTATTTCATTAAAATTAAAAGTAAAAGTTGCTTTCTGTCAAAATGAAAGAACAAGTCCTATTCTTTCAAAAGAATCTTATCATTTTCGATCAAATCTAAAATTTATCATTTCAGAGGAAGAAGAAGAAAACATAAGTTTAATAATAAAAAAAATAAAAACATTAACATAGAAAAAAAGTACCGTTGTATCAAGAAAAAATATTCTTAAAATCATCAGAATAATTTTTTAATTTATTTTTCAGCTTTAAAACAGCTTGAGTATGCAATTGACTGACTCTTGATTCTGTTACATCTAAAATTTTTCCTATTTCTTTTAAATTAAGGTCTTCATAATAATACAAAGAAAGCACTAATCTTTGTTTTTCTGGAAGATCTTGTATTGCATGAGATAAAACTTGCTTCAAATGAGCAGTGTTCATTTCATGAAAAGGAGTAGCATTTTTAGAATCATCAGAATCAATTCCATGAATTGATTCTTTTTCTGTTGAAGTGAAATGAGACAAATCATCATAAGAGAGCAAGGAAACACTTCTCACTTCATTCAAAAGCTCGTAATACTCTTCTTGAGAAATTTTTAATTCACTACAAATTTCTTCATCTGTTGCTTGTCTTCCTAATTGTCGCTCTAATCTAGAATAACACTTTTCGAGTACTTTTGATTTTTCTCGAATCGATCTAGGAACCCAATCTTGAGCTCTTAGATCATCTAAAATAGCACCTCTAATACGAAATTCTGCATAAGTTTTAAACTTATTGTCTCTAGAAGGATCGTACTTTTCTATAGCATCAATAAGACCAATGACTCCTGAACTAATGAGATCATCTAAATCAATGCTAGATGGTAATCGTGCAGAAATTTTTTTGGCTATATATTTTATCAGACCAGAGTACTCAGCAATGATCTTGTCGCTTTTGCTATTTACTGGAGAAATCTCATTTTTTAAGGATTCTTTATCTATTTTTGTCTCATTAATGGTTTTATTGTTACTTTCTAAAAGTGAAACATTAGGATTAGCTTTTGTTTTTTCAAAATGCTCTTTATATTTTTGAAAACCTTCATTAATGGTCATGAAATATCCGCCTAGATTTATTTTATTACTTCACCTAAAAATAATACCTTATTTCTTATAAAAAAAATATTATATGCCTAAAATTAATGAAGCAACTCTTTCAGCACTAGCTTCTTCTATGTCTTCAGGAATTTTCTGACCAGTAGTAAAATAAGCAAGTGACATTCTTGTTTTTTGACTCAAATTATAAATAGATCCAAATAAAGACGCTTCATCTAATCTTGAAATAACAAGTCCTTGAGGGTTAAAAATAGAAAAACGAGATCCAATCTCATAAGATTCAAAATCTCTTGTTGTCGCTGATACTGTCAAAAGAGACGTTACAGAAAAATGACTCAGTAAAGACTCTAATTGTTTTAAAAATTCAGTATCTTTTTGTGAACGGCCAGGAGTGTCAATGAGAACAGAATCTAAATTTTTAAAATCCTGTAAAGCCGCTTCTAAATCCGACAAAGAATTAGCCGAACGAAAGGGAGCTTTAATAATTTTGGCATAAATACCTAATTGTTCAAAAGCAGAAGCTTTATGTTGATCTAAATTAATTAACCCTACTTTTAGATTTTTTTTTGTTATCAAATCTCCTGATAATTTCGCAACTGTTGTTGTCTTACCAGATCCTGTAGGACCAACAACTGCCAAAATTAAAGGATTTAAAACATTTTTACTT
>Ga0208504_1000128_pt1 | contig 19813 bp, 42 predicted proteins | sample CryBogCBH05Oct08_FD_184595 | JGI IMG/M metagenome (GOLD analysis project Ga0208504, IMG submission 184595) | Freshwater microbial communities from Crystal Bog, Wisconsin, USA - CBH05Oct08 (SPAdes) | ecosystem: Environmental > Aquatic > Freshwater > Lake | place: Crystal Bog, Wisconsin, USA...
TGTAGGAACTGCTGCTGGTAAAGCCACAGGAATACCAGGCGGAGGACAAGTTGGTGGTTCTATTGGAAGTGGTAAAGGCGGTGGTGCAGGTGGTGGTAGCTCTAAAGGTGGCGGTGGTGGTAAAGGCGCACCTGGTAAAGTTCCTAGTGTTGCTGGTTCTGCTGCATCAAATCAACTTTCTTCTGCTCTTAAAAACTTATCATCTAATCAATTATTGGGTGGAGCTTTAAGCGGTATTGGTGCATTAGGCGGCTCTGCATTGCAAGCTAATGCTGCAAATCAAGCAGCCCAAACTCAGCAAAATATGTTTAATACGCTGACTCAGCAAAATGCCCCATATCGTCAAATTGGTCAGCAAGCTGTAGGCAACCTGTCTGATCTATTAGGTATTAGCGGTAATACTGGCGCACAAGGTTATGGAAGTCTTACAACTCCATTTAATAATCAAAGCCTAACTCAGCAATTAGCCCCTAATTATCAGTTCCAATTACAGCAAGGCTTAGGTTCTTTAAACAACCAATTAAACGCTACTGGTGGTTTAGTAGGTGGTAACGCTATTCAGGGCGCACAAAACTACGCTCAGAACTATGCTCAAGGTGCTTACCAAAACGCATTTAACAACTATCAGACTCAAAACTCCAATATCTATAACCGCTTGGGTGCGATTGCTGGATTGGGTCAAGGCGCAGCTTCTAATCAAGCTACAGGCGCATCTCAGTTTGGTGGCAACATTGGCACACAACAAGCTGCTGCGGGAACTGCATTAGGTGGCGGAGTAGTAGGAGCTACAAATGCAGCCGCAGGTGGACTTACAAATTCAGCAGCGATTAACGCTCTTTTAGCAGCAGGTCAATAAGGATAATGTATGGCTGATTCAGTAGGGTTATCTGCACAAGCACCCAATTTGGGACAAAGTCTAAGCAATTTAAATTCTCTTTTGGATGTTGCAAAAAAAAGCGCAACCATCCAACCAGAGATTGAAGCCACAAAAGCAGAAGCAGAAACTAAAAAAGTCAAAAGTCGTGGCGAACTTGCACAATTACGAGATAACGTATTTAATGCAATCGGTACTAGCCCCGATGTTTTGGCATTGGAAAAAGACCCTACAAACGATCAATTACAAGCCAAAGTAAAACGTCTTATTACAGATCAAGCAGATCAAGCCGTAGAACGTTTAGGCAAAGAATATCGCCCACAGATTTATGGTGCGATGGGCAAAATGATGGATTTTGTAGAAAACAGACCACAAGATTTTGCACAAAATATCCGTTCTAGAGTTACCGCAGGCGCAGGCAACCTTGTTCAACAAGAATTGCAGACCCCACGTATTCAAATTAATGCCGCAGGTAAATTGGTTAGAACAAATCCTGTTACTAATGAAATTCAAATTTTGGGCGATGCAAAACAAATACTTGGTCAACTTGGTGTCGGTCAAGCTGGATCGCAAAATGCTATGTCTGCTAATCCAACCACAGCAGAAGGTCAAGTATTAGGACAAACAGCTAAAGTTGGCACAGAAGATTGGGAAAATACATTTAAAGATGCACAAGCTGTTCCTACACGTATTCAAGCATTAGAAAAAATCAGAGATTTATCTAAAAAGACAACAACTGGTACTGGTGCGGATCAAATTCGTTTACTAGGCGGTGTTCTTGATTTATTAGGTATAGATAGTAAATCTGCCGCCAATCTTGATGAATTGAAAAAGAACTCTGCTATTTTGCAAATGGGGCCTGCTGGTACAGATATGGCAAGAGCAATTCAGCAGATGGCAACACCTGGCGCACAAATTCAGCCAGAAGCTATTCGCAAAATTAGCGATCAATTAATTGGTTTAGAGCGTAGAAAATCTGCTAGGGCAAATTTTTTATCTCCATATAAAAATAATGCTGATCTTTATCAGAACAAAGCAATGGAATTTAACCAAGTTGCTAATCCAATTTTCTTTCAAGATATTTCGGATGAAGAATACAACAAATATAAAAGAGAATTGCCTGAAGATCGTAGAAATGCACTAAAACAACAAGCTAAAAAGATGCGTGAACTAGGAATTGAATAATGTCAACAATAGCGCAACGACTTGCGGAAGATGAAGATATTGGTTTTAACGTAAATAAAAGTTACGGAACTCCATCTAAAATACTTGACAACTTAATGCAAGTTGAAAGTTCAGGTAATGAACACGCTATTAATAAAGAAACTAAGGCTATGGGGCCTTATCAATTCATGCCAGAAACTGTTGCAGAAATGCACAAACGAGGCGTAAAGTTTAATGCTTTTGATAAAAAAGAAGCTAGAGCTGCCGCAGACTATTATCTTAATCATTTGGCACAACAAAATGGTGGCGATTATCGTAAAGCATTGGCTGCTTATGGCGGATTCAAATCTGTTGATCCGACTGCCTATGTAAATAAAGTAGTTGGTAGCGAACTTTCTCCTATTAAAACAAGCAGTCAATCAGTTGCAAGCCGTTTATTGTCTGAACAAGAGCCAACAGCACCAGCACAACCTGCTGAAAAAAGCAATTTATATACAGAAGAACCAATTTATAGTCCTGAAGGCATACCTTTAACAACTGCTCCTTATGGCGAAGAAGCTACAGGGGCAACAAGGCAAGCTCAATTACTTTCTAATGCTGTAGCTGGCGCACCGATTAAATATGGTATGTCTGTTGCCAATCCAGTTGTTGCAGTTGCACAAAAAATTAAACAATTAACTGGATATGGCCCTGGCGAAGATATGGCTTCTGCTCAACAACAAATTGAACAGGGCATTAACAAATCTGCTGGTGGTTACTCTTTTATACCAAAAGCAGCTAGTTTAGCTGGTGACATTTTGAATCCTATAACTTTAGGTGTTCAAAACAAACTTACTTCTTTAGCAGATCAAATACCTCAAATACCAAAATATGCAAAAAATATTATTGGCATGGCTGGTACTGGAGCTGCATTAAGCGCATTAAGCCCTCAAGAAGCTGGTTTAAGTCCTGAAGAATTTGCCAAAAGAACAGCACAAGATATTGGAATTCAAGGCGCTGTTGGTGGTGTTTTACCTGCTGCAAAGCCAATTATGCATTGGACAGGTAAAAAAATTGGCGATTTGATGGCTGAAGGTTTGGGGTTAACTACTGGAGTTGGTAGCGAAGCAATCAAACAAGCATATTTATCTGGCGTTAATAAAATTCCTGAGTTTTGGCAAAACTTAACAGGTAAAGCAGATAAAACACAAGTTCTTGATGATGCATTGCAAGGATTGAATAACATCCAGCAAAAGCTATCTAAGGATTATAAATTGGGCATGATGGATGTCAGCAAAGATAAAAAAGTTTTGGATTTTGCTGGCATAGATAAAGCTATTGAAGAAGCTCAAAAGAACGCTAAATTTGGCACACAAATTAAAAACAAAAAAGCTGCTGAAGCTGTAGAAGATGCACGTAGCATTATTGATAATTGGAAAAATCTTGATCCAAAGGAATACCATACTCCTGAAGGTTTTGATGCATTAAAACAAGCGCTTTATGGAACTTTGGAAGAAATCCCTTATGAGGCTAGAAGTGCTAGGGATGCCATTGGCAAAATTTACAATTCTGTAAAAAATGAAATTCGCACACAAGCCCCTAAATATGATGAAGTAATGAAGGGTTATAGCGAAGGTGCAGAAACTATCAAAGAAATTAAAAAAGCATTAAGCCTTGGTGAACAGGCTTCTGTTGATACAGGGTTGCGTAAATTGCAATCTTTAATGCGTGACAATGTAAATACAAATTGGGGTTATAGACTTGATTTAGGTAAAAAGCTAGAACAAGAAGGTAATGTTGCATTGCGCCCAGCTTTGGCAGGTCAAGCATTGTCTTCTATTGCTCCTAGGGGCTTAGTGGCTAAAGGCGGTTTATATGGAGCTGGATTGTTAGGCGCTTATTTACATAATCCTTTGGCTGCTTTAGCTTTGCCAGCACAAAGTCCTAAAACTGTAGGAACATTGGCTTATGGTGCAGGTAAAATGATTGGCGCTCCTTCACCTGCAAAAAGCAAATTATCTGATTTATTAACTTTACAATCTCTTGAAGAAGCAAGGAAATCCCAATGAGTTATTTATTATCACCAATCGGTAACGGATTTCAATTCTTTACCACTACTGGATTGCCTTTAAGTGGCGGTCTTTTGTATTCCTATCAAGCTGGCTCAAGCACTCCTTTAGCGACTTATACAGATTCCACAGGTGCTGTTGCCAATACCAACCCTATTGTTTTGGGAACGGATGGTCGGCCTCCTTATGAGATTTGGCTAACCTCTAGCTATTCTTATAAGTTTGTCTTGGCAGATTCTACTAATGTTTTTATTCAAACCTATGACAATATCTATCCTATTCCCAACGCTTCAAGCACAGGTACAACAGTCCCTGCTGGGGCAATTATTATGTGGTCAGGCTCTATTGGATCTATTCCTGCTGGCTACGTTATTTGTAACGGCTCTAATGGCACGCCCGATTTGAGAGATTCTTTTATCGTTGGATCAGGCAATAATTATGCAGTAGGTTCTACCGGTGGTTTTGTTAATAGTGGTGTAATGTCAAATTCAGGCACAAATCAACCGCTTTATTATTCACTAGCTTTTATACAGAAAACGTAATGGAAATTAAGATGTCTGATATTGATCCAATGAAAATAGGGGTAATGTGGCAAAAGGTTGAGGCTATGGAAAAAGAAATGGCTGAGATGCGTAATGACATTAAACAACTTTTGGCTATGGCAGAACGCTCAAAAGGATCATTGTGGGCATTGATGGGCATGGCATCGGTAGTTGGTGGTTTTATTACTATTATTGTTGATGTATTTTTAAATAAAAAATGAACGAAATCTTTACCCACATTCTGACTGGCAAAGACAATCAGACCCACGATATTGCTCGTTGGGCGTGGATGCTTGGCTTTTTTGTGGTGGCTGGTTCGGCAATCTATTTAATCTACGCAGGGCATGAAATTAGCCTTACTGAATTAGCTGGTGCTTTGGGCATCGTATCGGGTTCAGGAGCTGCTGCGGTAGCTGGTAAACACATGAGTGGTGCAGAGCCACAATGAGCTTTTTACTTAAATTACTAGGCGGTATCGGTGGACAAATCTACATTTATTTGGCTTTGGTTTTGGGCGGTTTTGGGGTTGGCTTTTATGTGGAGCATCTGCGCTTTGCTGACTTTAGAGATCAAGTCAAAATTGTTGCAGAAAAACAACAGGCAGAAACGGATGCCAAGATCAAGGAACAGGAAATAATTAATGAAAACATTAAGCAAACTTACGAAGCTCGCCTTACTAGCATCCATACTTTCTATACTGGGATGCTCGACTCTCGTACCCGTAACTTGTCCGCCAGCGACCCCAATGCCACCATCACAATTAATGGTGAAACCCATAACGTATTACTTGTTGCCGAGCAATGCGCCCAAACAACAGAACAATTAATGACCCTACAAGAATGGGTTAATCAACAAGTTAATTTAAAATGAATAACGAACAATTAGCTTCTTGGGTAACTTTAATAGCTACATTTACTTTATGTGTAACTGTATTGGCTATGGTTACTGTGTTTATGTTTGGATTCTTTGATCCTCAGGTAGATAACAATAAACTATTTGAAATAGTTGGCCCTGCATTTCAGACCATTGTTGGTGGTTTTATTGGTTTAATTACAGGCATAAAAATAGGATCAGATAGTGCAAAATAATTTTCAAAAGTGCCTTGACCTTGTATTGAAGTCAGAAGGCGGTTGGGTAAACAATCCAGCAGACCCTGGCGGTGAAACCAATCTTGGCGTAACCAAAAAAGTATGGGAAGAATGGGTCGGGCATGATGTTAAGACTATGAAAGGTCTAACCCCTGCCGATGTAGCTCCTATGTATCAAGCTAAGTATTGGCTGGCTTGTTATGCAAATCAATTACCTTTGGGCGTGGATTATATGGCGTTTGACGCTGCGGTAAACATGGGGCCGGGGAGAGCAGTTAAGTTATTGCAAGAAGCTATGGGCTGTGTTCCTGATGGAGTGATTGGCCCACGCACTATGCAGTTAATTGCCCAAAAAGACCCTAAAGATGTTGTAGATGCCTACAGCAATCGCAAAACTAGCTTTTATGAATCATTGCCTACCTTTGGCACTTTTGGCAAAGGATGGTTAAAAAGAGTAGAAGATGTAAAATTTAACGCATTAAATATGATCGGAGAAACACTATGACCAACTTCAAAATCGAAGGTAAGACACACGAGTCCCCAAAAGGCCATTACGTAAAAGAATCCCCTCACAGAATTGAGAAGGAAGTAGAGCGTCTTGAGCGTAAGCTGGATAAACATATTGCTTTGCCTATGCAAAAAGCACATCACCCTGAGCATGGATCAAGTCAAAAAGAAGCTCCATTGCCCAATATGCGGAAGTATTAAAATACATCTGTAAGGTTTGCAATTTTGAACATGGTAATCGGGACATCGTAAAACATTTCCCCTTTACCAACATAACGATTATGGACTTCTACCAATGGGCAATCTTTTATCAAGTCTGCTTTCAGGTAATAAGCACGATGTAAGTCCTGAGTTAAGGCAAAAAATAGAGTCGGCAGACCTTCCTGAAATAGTTTTTCTTTGCGCTGCGCTACGTGAATACTACGATGTTGGTCAAAACCTAATTGACGAACTTCTACCTCAAGCGCACCAACTGGAAAACCTGATCGAAAGCAGATTAAGTCAACTCCATAGCGATTAGGGTTTTCCCGCACTTCATAACCTTTTTTCATTTGCATCCAAGTAGATACTGCCTGACGAGCAGGCGCATCATAAACATCGTGTAAATCTTGGCTAAATGGCTTATAGGTTGACATAACGCCAAAAGCCGTAACCGAAGATAGCTACAAACATCAAAGCCCCTAAAAGCCCCCAAAACAAGCTGTATTCGCCATCTTCAGGTCGAGTGATAGACGTTGCATACTCAGCATCTTTAAACGCCTCTGAGAGCGTTCTAGGGCTTTTTAGCCATCTCTGGTAATTGTTTACAAAATGTTCATAGCTCATTTGTTTTTACTCCATCCGTTGCATTTGGCTAAAAACTCTATGGCCCTGTCGAACTGCTCTTGCATATACTCAAGGTCATCTGCCTGTTTTCTAAGCAAAGTGGCTGCATCTTGAACACAAACCAAGTCAGTCATATTGTCAGCAATAGCTCTTTGCAATTCTTCCGCTAATTTGTATGCGTTCATTTATTGTCCCTCGCATAAGTTTTCCATAGGGTTTCCATTACTTCTACTGCGCCCATCGCTAATAGTTCATGCTTGTAAAAGAAACGGGCTGGGTATTCGTTACGACCAAACTGATTCACAATCTTGATGCAAGGTGCTACATAAACGCCTGGTTTGGTGTAATGAGGCACGTGTAAGATTCCGCCCATTTTGTAACACTTATAATTGCCAAAGTCAGGGCTTTCAAATTCAGTAGCCAAATCCATATTCCGTTTCCTTTTTAGGTTCGTATTCATATCCAAAAGCATAAAATAATGGAGTATTAGCCATCATAATAATTTTGCGTTTTGCTTCTAACGTCTTGCCTCTACGCTTGAGTAATACTGTAATGCAGGCTCTATTTCTAAAAATCTGTCTGTTTTTCAAGTTTTCCATTAAACGAATAACATACTGAGATTTGTCGATCATTAGAACCCCCAGCCAAACATTGCGCCCAAGATTAGGCCTAGCAGTATTACGCCAATCCATTCAATAATTGCTGTTTTCATAATTCCCCCTTAGTTAAAAAACAGGACAGACTGCTTAGTCGTACACCTTCGGCTTATTGATCTGAAGTATGCCTGCCCTGATAAATGTAACTATAAATATAAAAATCACAAAAAACCATTTTGTGCAAAATATTTTTTATCTGTGGCTTTTAAGCAACATTAAGGTGGGGCTGGAATCCTCACGGAAGGAATTTTGGCGGGGGATCACCAACCCAGCCCCAAAGATATTATACGACCAATCCGCTTTTAATTTGGTAGAAACGTAGCAGATGGAAAAAGCACTTTAAACCCTTTTGCAAATCCGCTTCCTCAATCTCGCAGACCTTGACTTCATTGGTCAATCCGTTGACAAAGACAATAGCGCACCGAGCATCTGACAAGCCTAATAACTCTCGGTAGGCAGCCAACTGCATGATATGATCCTCGTATGGAACGACCTTTTCTAAAGGGACTTCTTTTGTCTTAAAATCTGCAACTACGGGGACAATGCCCTTAACTTTATCGCCTTTAGCGTGTAAGTCCACTTTTCCAGCAAATCCTAGCTCATGGCTACCAGACTTCTCAGTAACCCATAGGCGATTGCCAAACGAGGCTTTTAAAGCGTTTTCTGCATTACGGCAATACTCAGGTATTTCGGGCAATAAAACTTGGCTAAAAAAGGCTTCTAATACGCCATGAATCTGTGTTCCTCTATCGGCTGCATCCCTGCCTTGTGCCTTAGAATCGTTGAGAACTCGGTCTAAGTAATCTTCCTCAGACTCGCCCTCATTGCGTGGTAGCGTTAAGGCTGCAAGGATAGCCTGCTGCTGAAGCCAATTCTGGAGTCCAGGCTTTGCCGCCACACCGAGAATGGTAGTAACGCTCGGTAAAAGGCTCAGCTTCTTTGCATCTCGCAAAGTGGTGTTTCGCATCCCTTTGCCATCTGCTCGTTCGATTGTGTAGGCTGGCTCTCCATCTTTGGTGTACCAATGGCCTGATTCACTCTTTTGTTCCTGCATTTTTTCTTCCCCTTTTTGGTTTTACTTCATCCGTGTGTATATCGTATGTTGTTTCTTGGGCAACAGTTGTAGCCTTTGGAGCAACAGTTATTGTAATGCCTGGTTCTTCGTATTCTTTTGGAATCTCTTGACCGCACCAGTCCTGAGGCATTTTATTAACAACCACAGGATTGAGCTTACAAGCTCCCATCATATCATTTTGATTGAATACAAAGAATTTACATACTTGGCAAGTCATTTAATTCCTTGTGCATAGTTAATGATACGCTCTGAATCATAGTAGTTTTCGCACATATCGGCAGCAACGTGCAGAACCGCCTTAATCACAGACAACAAATCTTCAGGTTTAAAACTAATAAGTTGCTGTTCTTCATCTACGCCAACTGGTTGCCAGCTTAACTTGGCACTTTCGGTAATAAGATTCTTAATTTGGTTCTGCATGGTGTTTTCCTTTAGAACGGGGTACTATCGTCTATAAACGGATCATCCTTTGGTAACTCGTCTGATCCTGCTGGTTTAAATCCTTGTGGGATTTTTTCTTTGCCGATTGATACGCTAAGAAACTTTGTGCCTTTAGTGGATGTCTTAGTCCAGGCAGATAAGTAATGCTCTTTGCCATTGACCATAACTGTTCCAGTAAAGTCAGGATGGTTATCAGAAGCCTTACGCTCATTTTTAAACAGACTTCCTGAACCTTCTTTTGGTGTATATGCCATGTGTTTCCCCTTATAAAATATCTTCTGCTACAGATTTCATTGATTGACTAGACTTCACTTGTTTTGGTGCTTCATCTTCTGGCAAATCCTCGCCAGCGTAGATATACAAACCAATGCCATGCAAAGCAATCGCTTTGACTAAGCATCGTTGCATAGCGGTATTGACATCCATTGCATTAGGATTTTGGATTGGTTTATTGACATGGTTTAGCACCGGAAGCATGGCAGTCATTGACTTGTCAAACGCCTGAACTGTGCAATATACCATCATTGAACCATCGGCAAATATTGTAGGATCGGCATACGACCAAGTAGCCATTGGGTCTTTTTGTAATAACTGATCTACGGCCCACGCCCAAGAAAGATAAGTAAAACGACCCTTACGTTCGGTATGATCGTTGACATTGATCTTGCGAAGTTCTAAGTATTTAGACATTAGAACCTCCAAAGACTTTACCAAAATCTTCAAACACGTTTTGCAATAGATTATTGCGCTTGTTGTTTGGCTTTCCACAAGCTGCACGAATAACATCTACATCGTCTTGCGACAATTCTGTGCCGTATTCCATGTTGTCTAACGCTATTTCCAAGCGTTGCTCCATTTCGGTCATAACTTGATACAACTCATCCATTTAAATTCCCCTTAAATGACATAGCGAAGTTGCTATATCTCCATTATTAAGTAATATTCAAGACTTTGCAATACCTTTGCAAAAATAATTACTTATGTTGTAAGATTGCTAAATGGGACTAAAACTTACAGATTCAGCAATAATTGACTTGCTTGGGGGAACTGCCAAAGTAGCCAAATTAACGGGTGTAAGCCCGGCAGCAGTTAGTTTGTGGCGAAAAAACAACATTCCAGCATCTCAATACGCATTTTTAGGGGCAACTCTTGAAAAAGAGTCGCATGGTTTAATCACACGCAAGGACTTGTTTCCACAATCCTGGCATTTAATTTGGCCGGAGTTAATATGAATAGAGAAGAAATGTTGTTAGATATGCTTAAACAAGCTGATCTAGAAATTAAAGTTTTGCAAGAACGGATTGCATTTTTGACCAACGAAGTCAAAGCGCATCGTGATTTGTTAAATGCACTTGGCCCTGTGGCTTTTTCGGGGCAACACTAATGGAAATTTTAATTAAAAAAATCAAAGAAAATAAAGACGGATCAGCCGAAGTCCACGTGCATTATGACAAGGAGGGATTGCATTTTCTTGTCCAGCAAGGAATGACTTGCACTTTGGTGGAGGCAATAATGATGGAACGTAACGGCAAAATGTTTCATGTTTCAAGCGTTCTGGACACCACTCCCAAGAAAACTGTTGTAAAAAAACAACAAACTAAAAAGAAATAAGCTGTAGTAAACTCTATGGACAGGCTAGGTTCGCAACCGAAAAGTCGATTAGTCACCGATCTGCCCAGTCCACCCTTTTGACTACCTTTGACAAAGGCCGTATGCACTACTACCAACATCACATTGGTGACTTTATAAAAGACACCTCTTATTTAACCAACGAAGAAGTTGGCATTTATCTCAAATTAATTTGGCTTTATTACGATACAGAAAAACCATTGCCTGATGATATAGGCGTACTTTGCACAAAAGTAAATGCTAGATTGCATGATGACTTTGTGAGATCAATTCTTAAAATGTTTTTTGTTTTAGAGGATGGATATTGGAAGCATACTAGATGCGATGAAGTATTGGCTGACTATCATAAACAGTTAGATATAGCCTCTAAAGCAGGAAAAGCATCGGCAGCTAAACGAGCGATCAACGCCCGTTCAACGCCCGTTCAACCAACCAATAACCATAAACCAATAACCAATAACCAATTAAAGACACCTGAAGGTGTTTCTGAATCTTTGTTTAAAGATTACTTAGAAGTTCGCAAAGCCAAAAAAGCTAAATGGACTGAAACTGCTTTTAAAGGATTACAGCGAGAAGCAGATAAGGCTAAAATGTCCCTCTCTGATGTAATGCAGATGTGTTGCGAAAGAGGTTGGGCTGGATTTAAAGCTGAGTGGGTTGCAGAATCAGTTATTACACAAAAGAAAAATCCGTTAATAACTAACGATCAGATTGAAGAAGCGTATAGAATTGAATGTGGTAAAGACCCTAAATTGGCCCGCTTTAACAGCTATTACGAAATGAAGGATTATGTCATCAAACAGCGGGAACTCCGATCTAGAGGCAATACATAAAGCAGGGGTGCGCCAGCTATGTAAATGGCGTAAAGATTGGGGTTTGCCAAAGTTTAGAAAATATATTTCTGACAAGAAAATATCACCAGAATTACTGCATGACTTTGCAATACAATATCAATTAGGAAACCGAGGGGAGTGGGGAAAATGGATAACTTCAAATTAATAGATACTTTTGATCCTGCGCCTATTGCAGCAGAGCTAACAAAAAGTCAATTTTGGGATTGGTTAAACCTACGTAGAAACGATCCTACATTGCAACACTCCAACGTCAAAGATATTGTCTTGCGGTTTCAATCTGTAATGTATGACTCCACCTATCAAACCTTCTTTGAGAGTTTGAAGTGCGAAGATTACTTTTCTCAGCGTTACCATCCCAAAACAATGAATGTAGTCTATGACTTTTTTCCTATTCATCTTTTAGGGCGTGTGATGGTAGCCAATCTTAAACCTGGTGGATATATTGGTTACCACATAGATGAAGGTAATTACGCCAAAAAGCATGACCGATACCATTTTGTAGTAACAAGCAACGACCAAGTATCATTTACTTCTGGTAACGAATCTTGTCACATGAACCCTGGCGAAATTTGGTGGTTTAACAATCAAGCTCTCCATTCTGTAGCCAACGAAGGAACGGAAGATCGTATTCATATTATTGTGGATGTTTGGAAATGAAAATATTAATTATGGGTTTACCCGGCTCTGGTAAAACGACCTTTGCTAAAAAACTTAAAGAACTTTTGGAAGCTAAAGGCCACATGAGTTATGAAAGAGCTTTAATGTTGCCAATCAATACCAATCCTATAGTGACTTGGTTTAATGCGGATGATGTGAGAAAACGTTTTAATGATTGGGATTTTTCTAAAGAAGGGCGTATTCGTCAATCTATTCGTATGGCTGATTTTGCAATTTCGGCTGGTGGTGATTATGTAATTTGTGATTTTGTAGCTCCTTTGCCTGAGATGCGTAATAACTTTAAAGCCGATTGGACTATATGGATGGATACCATAGATGAAGGAAGGTTTGAAGATACAAACCAGCTTTTTGTAAAACCTGATGTTTATGATTTCAGAATCCCAAATTGGGATAATTCATGGAAAGAGTTTGTTGTCAACCATATTGTTAATAATTGCCGTCGTGCAACTTTTTCTTGGAAACAAGAAACTGTTCAAATGTTGGGCAGATGGCAACCCTGGCATAAAGGGCATCGTGCGTTGTTTGAAAGAGCTATTAAAAAAACAGGACAAGTAGTCATTCAGATAAGAGATTGTCAAGGATGGAATGACAGTAACCCATTTAGCTTAGAACAAGTCAAAGAAAACATTAAACGTGATCTTGACCCTTTATATCAAGGGCAATATTACATTCAAGTTGTGCCTAATATTGTCAATATCACCTATGGGCGTGATGTTGGATATAAGATCGAACAAGAAACTTTTGATGAATCTATCACCAGCGTTAGTGCTACTAAAATTAGAAAAGAGCTTGGTTTAAAATGACGGCAATGTTTTTACCTAAGCACAATTTAACTTTTGTGCATATTCCTAAAAATGCTGGCACATCCATCATTAAATGGTTTACCAAATACAAATCATTTTTTGATGCCGACCCTATTTTTATGGGCCATCACGAAAGTCTGCCAATGATTGCTAAAGTAATGCCTTGCATTACAACTTTTGCGGTAGTCAGAAACCCTTACGATAGATTGGTGAGCTTTTATACTTTTGCCAAAGATGGTCAAACAGAGTGGTGCGTAAAATTTAGGCAAGCCAATGGTTTAGAGGAGTTTCCTGACTTTGCCACATGGGTAGATCGGTTAGAAAGCTACGATACTTTGCATTGGTTTAAAACCACCACCAATCAATTTGAATGGATACCCAATGGGGTAACTCATCTTTTGCGAACAGAGAGCTTAGACAACGATTTTAAGCCCATTCAAGACATTGTAGATTTTGGTGTTACTTTGGATGTTGATAACAAATCAGATCACGAGTTGTATAAAAACTTATACACAGATAAGGAAAAAAATAAAGTTGCCAAGTTGTTTGAAAAAGATTTAGACTTATACAAATACACTTTCTAGGGGGAAAGATGCTTGAAAAAACAATTATTGCTGCTACCGGCATGGGCTATCTAATGGTCGGTGTTATGCAATTACGCAAGGGTGCATTTCCTAATGCAATTATTTGGTTAGGTTATGCGTTTAGTCAAATTGGTCTTTGGCTTGCACTTAAATAAGGGGAACTATGAATGAGTTGGCTCTTTTCGCAGGCGCTGGTGGAGGAATACTTGGGGGACATTTGCTTGGATGGCGAACAGTCTGTGCAGTCGAATGGGAAGCCTATCCAGCAAGCGTATTGTGCGCCAGACAAAATGACGGATTTCTCCCGCCTTTCCCGATATGGGATGATGTTCAAACCTTTGACGGAAAACCTTGGCAAGGAATTGTTGATGTCGTATCTGGGGGATTTCCCTGTCAAGACATTAGCGCAGCAGGAAAAGGAAACGGACTTGACGGAGAGCGGTCAGGAATGTGGAAAGAGATGGCAAGGATTATTGGCGAAGTACGACCCAAATACGCATTCATTGAGAACAGTCCAATGCTCACTTTTAGAGGACTTGAACGAGTCCTTGCAGACCTGGCCTCGATGGGGTTCGATGCGGAATGGGGAGTGCTTTCAGAAGCCGATGTTGGGGCAAATCACAAAAGGGACAGAATATGGATTGTTGGAAAAAATACCGAACAATTTAGATTTCTTTCATACTCCTTGTACAACAGGAATAGATGGGGGAAGCAACAGTCGGAAAGCATTAAAGAAAAGAATGGAAGTTTGGCCAACTCCTCAATCAAACGATGCAAAAAACGCAGTAGTAAGGCACAGAACGAAGTCTTTGCAAATAATGTTAGGTGGCGAGATAGCTACGAGAAACTCGGAAGTGATTGGTGGTCATCTGAACCCAATGTGGGTAGAGTGGCTGATGGGGTGGCACTTAGGGTGGACAGACTTAAAGCCATTGGAAACGGACAAGTGCCACTTTGTGCAGCAACAGCATGGAGATTGTTAAATGAAAGACTATGATCCAAACGATGCGATTGATTTTATTTTCAAAACTGCGCCTGCGTATGCAAAAGCGAAGGGTGAGCTTGCGGAGCTTGAGGCATTTAAATCAAGCCTCAAAGCTATTAAAATGTCTGAATCATCGGAGCAAAGTCTTGGGGCGCAAGAAAGAGAAGCGTATCGCTCAGAGGCTTACCAAGATTTATGCAAAGCCATTGGAGTGGCGACAGAAAACGCAGAAGCGTTAAAATGGAAACTTGAAGCAGCAAAACTTAGAGTAGAAATCTGGCGCACAGAACAAGCCAGCAACCGATCAATAGAAAGATTAACGAGATGAACGATTATGCAGACATTATTCTTAAACTTAACTCATTCATCAGACACTATCACGAAGCGGTGCTTAAAGGTAAATATTCACAAGCCTATTTAATTGCTTGTTCTATAACAGAATCAGCGCAAGAGTTAGAAGATTGGACTAGCACCAAAAGTGTCCACTAATCTTAAAGTTTTGCCAATTAAATCAGAAGAAGCTAGTCCCTGGATTCTTAAAAAGCATTACGCTAAAAGACTTCCAAGCATTAGTTATGCTTTTGGTTTGTATGATGGCAATAATCTTGTTGGCGTTGTTACTTATGGAATACCAGCTTCTAATAGCTTGTGTGAAGGTATTTGCGGAAAAGAATACAAAGAATTTGTTATTGAATTAAACAGACTTTGTTTGCTTGACAATGCAAAGAATCAATCAAGTTATTTGGTTGCTAATTCAATAAAATTGTTGCCAAAACCTAAAATTGTTGTTTCTTATGCAGACACAGCACAGGGCCATATAGGTTATGTATATCAAGCAACTAATTTTTTATTTACAGGCACAACAAAAGAACGTACAGATATGAGTGCTGGTGAAGGAAAACACAGCCGACACGCTACTGACCCGTCTATTAGGCAATTTAGAAGCGCAAAACATAGATATGTTTATTTTCACGGAAATAAAACAGAAAAGAAATTGTTGCAACGCAAATTAAATTATGATGTTTTGCCCTATCCTAAAGGTGAAACAAAACAATACAACTCAGGTGGAAAAGTTGAAACACAAGCATTATTGTTTGTATGAAAAAATCCGAGAAAGCTCATTATGATGCCCTGGCGAGATTTGGTTGCATCCTCTGTTACAAACAAGGCAATGAAGGGACTCCAGCGGAATTGCATCACATTAGACGAGCTGGTAAACGAAGTGATGCCCCTGTTATCCCCCTATGCCCCTACCACCATAGAGGCGCAAATACCAGTATTCACGGAATGGGTCGCAAACGCTTTGAGCGAGAGTACGATACTACAGAAGAAGAATTGCTCGAATTGGTATTACAAAAGATTCGTTAGAGTTCCAAAGGGTCAAAACCTAATTCGGTAGCGACTCGCTTTGCTCTACGTTTAAATGTGGCATCGTGCTTTGTCCACGCATGGGTGACTGTATTGGCTCTGCTCATGTGAATCATCTCATGGCATAGCGTTGTCATAACTGTGTAAAGATGCCCACAGCGAGCTTCTGATACTGTAACGATGTGTTCCCAATCTCCGTCATCGTGCAAATATGTGCCCATTGCTTCAGGGTCTGCATCAACAATAAATTTGACTTGCTCTGGCAAAGGCATATTCCATTTGCAATATGGTTCGCAACAAACCATTGCACTATAAAGATTGCGTAGGATTGCGGGTGTTAGCTTCACTTCCAGGTAATCCATTCTTTGTTAAGCTGCTTTTGTTTTCTTTCAACATAAACAGGCATACTAAATGTTAAACCATGTTCAGGATGGGTAATCCATAATGCCTGGCGTGGTGGCTCAAAGCCAAAGTTATTGGCATAAGCATACTCATCGTAACCTTTCAAACTACCATTGACTATAAGGCGTTCTAGCTGGATTAATTGATGCCAATGACCTAATATCATTGTGTCGTATTCCATATCAATCTGAGCATTTCTGGAGCGTTTACGATGATCTCCACGAATGATTGGGCCTAAAGCCCCAATGACACCATCACCCCCACGAAATTGATCCCCGTGTGTAAGTAAATATTTATGTCCGTAGATTGAATAATAGGCATCTGAGCCGTCAGGAATATGAAATTGGATGCGAATATCATTTTCAAACCTCTTTGCTAGAAACTGATAGAGTAACCAATCAAAGGATGTGAAATTTCTGCCTTTTGCCCTAATTTTGTGCGTGTTGCGCCCATGATTACCACTTACGCACGGAACAAAGACATTTCCGAACTCATCGGCTAAAGTTTCAATACACCAAGTCAATACACCAAACAAATCTATGACTGTGGGCATAATCTCCATAGAGTTTGTAGCCATTAGTTCTTCATGAATGTCACCTGAAACCATATCACCGCCCAATACAAACACAATGCCAGGGTAATCGGACAAAGCTACATGGTTTTTAAGCAAATCAATCGTTTTTTCAATCATGACTTTTGCACGATCTTGTGCAATCGCTACGTTGTATTCGTTTACGCCATTAATTTGATTTGGATCAACTACCTCGCCCCAATGCCAATCTGATGCAAATAAAGTAGGAACACCTGCGCTTCTTTTACCTTTAGTGGGCTTAATTAGCCAATTAGGTGGAGATACCACCTTTTTTGACATTTTTAAAATGGTAGTTTTAATATATTCGGCAGTTAATGTATTTTCTTCATGGGCGTGGATCGTAGCCTCAAGTTGTCTAATCTTATTTCTAGCATCATTAAGCTCGTTTAAGTCTTTGTTAAATACATCAACTGTAGGCTTAATGCCTGCTTTGACACCAGCTCTATATCTTGAATTGTAAGTGCCTTCAGGAAGATTAAGAAGTTCGGCTGATTTTCTTTTATTACCAGTCTTTGCAAAAGCATTTACCGCTTCTTGCATATCTTCATGCGATAATGGTTTTTGAGCCATTTCATCCCCTATTGGTGTAAAGTGTTTAGATACTAACCTTTAATTTATTACATTTCAATGACCTATGCTAAAAGAGTTGACTTTAATCATGCGATGCTTGTTAAAGCTCTTAGAGATATGGGTTGTTCAGTCTTTGATACGTCTAGGGTTGGTTCAGGTTTTCCCGATGTCGTATGTGGAAAGAATGGCAAGACGATACTCTGTGAGTTCAAAAGAGATGCCAAAGCACCATATACTAAAGCCCAACAGCTTTTTATGATGAATTGGAAAGGATCAACAATAGCTCGAATCCACGATATTGAAGGTGCGATAAATCTAGTAAAATTGCTTGAAAAATCGTAAAATAGTATTATTATTCGTAGTGTATCAACCCCATCTTAAAGGATAAATCATGGGCAAAATGGATAGCATGAAGGGCGTACCTTCAACAACTGGCGCAAAAGCACCTGCTGGCGCAGCTAAAGCTGACATGAGCGGAGAGCGTAAAGTCAAGCTAGTTGGCGGAGTTGGCATGGGCAAAATGGATGCAATGGGTTCACGCCCACTCTCCCACGCTGGCAACTTTGAAGGCAAGCTCGGTGAGTTGAATGACGGCAACATGGGTGAGCGTGAGTGCTACAGCCATAAGCGTGTCGGACACGATCAAGACGATATGTAAGCAAAAGCCCCAAGCCTCGGTAAAGGCAAGGGACTTTTTGACCAACCAATAGGGTAATATTGAATGGCTGAAGAAATTGTAACTTTTAAACCTCTGGGGGACAAGATTATTGTCCGCCCAGATGTTCGTGTTTTAAGCTCTGTATTAATTGTGAATAACAAAGAAGCCGAAAACATGGGAACTGTAGTAGCGGTAGGCCCTGGCAAGAAGTTATCGGCAGATCGTAGAGAAGCAATGCCAATCCAAGTAGGGGCGAGAGTCCGTTTTGGCACAATGAACGATAATCCCAAAGAGGAATATCTGAAGTTCACAAAGATAGACCACAAGGGCGAGAAATGTTTACTGATGAGCTGGCAGGATATCTGCTGGACAGAATAGGGGAAAAATATGATTGATCGCATTATTGATTGGTTAAGTAAAGTCATCGGCCCAAAGCCAAAACCATCTAATCAATGGCATTTTCCTATTACTGATGATTTTGAACCACGCCAAGCAAGAGAAAAGCGTATCACAGAATTATTGGCTGAAGATAGACCAAGAAAACCCGTAGTAAAGAAAGCAACCACCCGAAAGGAAAAGACTGTGCCATTAAAAAAATCTGCAAGCCCAAAGGCTTTTAAAGAAAATATTAAAACTGAAGTAAAAGCTGGTAAACCAGTAAAGCAAGCTGTGGCAATCGCCTACGCTGAAAAACGTGAAGCAACCAAAGCAAAAGGAAAGAAGAAATGAGCATCGAACAAAAAGTCATCGCATTTACAGTTCAACAGATCAATGAGCTATTAAATGAGTTAGGTAAATTACCCTATATGCACTCTGCTCATCTAATCGCTGGTGTTAAATCTATTGCAGAGCCACAATTAGCTGATGTTGCAGAAAAACAACAGTCTGATGAACCTGCACAAGATCAAAGTGTTGCGTAAATACAACAAAAAGTATTTATAATTCAAATAAATGGAAGAAAAGTCAAATAATCCTGTCGGTGCGCCTATTGGTAACAAGAACGCAACAAAGAATAAGCCTTTTTTAGATGCTATGAGAAGGGCTTTAGCTCAGAATCCACAAAAGATTGGCAGGATTGTTGACAAGGTATTAGATCAAGCAGAAGCAGGGGAAGCATGGGCTGTCAAAGAAGTAGCTGATCGTTTAGATGGCAAGGCAGTCCAAGCAACCACGCTTGAAGATGCAGACGGAAACAATATCGTTACTTCATTAGAAGTCAGGTTTGTAAAGCCAAGTGAGTGAAATCACCCAAGAACTGCGGGAGGCAATATCTGCGGTTGACTTCCCTATCAAGCTGCAATTCCTCTTTGAGCCTATGCGTTACAAGGTTCTTTATGGGGGTCGTGGTGGGGCTAAGTCTTGGGGTGTTGCGAGGGCTTTATTGGTTCTTGGTGTCAAAAAGCCAACCAGAGTCTTATGCGCCCGTGAGTTCCAAAACTCTATAGGCCAATCAGTCCACAAGCTCTTATC
>Ga0208504_1000145_pt1 | contig 18695 bp, 21 predicted proteins | sample CryBogCBH05Oct08_FD_184595 | JGI IMG/M metagenome (GOLD analysis project Ga0208504, IMG submission 184595) | Freshwater microbial communities from Crystal Bog, Wisconsin, USA - CBH05Oct08 (SPAdes) | ecosystem: Environmental > Aquatic > Freshwater > Lake | place: Crystal Bog, Wisconsin, USA...
ATTGAACAGGCACAGCCACTACAGAGCGTATTGAACAAGCGTGGACGACAACTAATGGAAGTAGCCGACAAAGCTAACGGACTTCTAGTAGTTTCTAGCGACTCTGGACTATCTAAAGATGACTTACAAAACCTTACTGGTGACCCTAACCAACGACTTATTATTAAAACTCTTGGAAAATCTACACAAGACATGGTTTACCAAGTACCACCTCCAGTTGTTCCACAGTTCCTATACCAAGACAAGATTGACCTACGAACTCAGGTAGCTAACTTAATGGGTGCTCCAGTAGACTTTTCTGGTATTGACTCACCTGATAACGAGAAAAACACACTTGGACAAACTATCTTAAAGAAGAACCAAGCTTCAGGACGACAAGACCTATACGTACGAGCAATAGACCGATTCTCTACCATGTATTATAACTACCTAACTCAGATGATGGTTGTTTGGTACAACAAAGACCACTACTTTATTTATAACGGTGGTGACGGAAACTACGATCACTTAGTAGCTAACAGATACCTATTTGAAGACGGAATCGCAGTCGCAGTAAAAGCTGGTTCTACTCCTCCACTAGACAAGCAACGTGAAGAGATTATTGCCATGAACCTTTCTAAGGACGGATTACTAGCACCACTTGATGTATACCGATTGTTGCACTTACAGACTCCACAGAAGTTATACGATAACTGGGCTAAGTTTAAGAGCGACCCAATGACTCTTGCTCGTGACGCACTAGAAGAAATTGACCAGACTAAAGCTTACATGGCTTGGACTATGGTTAAAAATAATGAGAAGCCAGAGGATCCAAAAGACTGCACCAAAGAGTTTGTTCTTACACTACGAAAGATTATGCTTACTGACGACTTCTTACAGAACCAGAAATCTATACAGAACGCATTTATTAAGTTTGTTGAAAAAGCTTTACAATCACTTGAAGCTAGAACTTCACTTGACCAAATGGCAGAACAGGGTGTTGAAATGCTAGATGTTAAACAGCCTATCCAACCACCACAACCACCACAACCTCCAATGGGTGGAATGCCACCACAGATGCCAAACGCACAACCAATGCCAATGGGAGCACCAATGCCACCAGCACCTCAGATGATGCCGCCACAAAACGGTCCATTTCCACTACCGCCACAGTTCGGACAAAATCCAGCCCCAATGATGCCACCAGCTCCACAACAAGGGGCTCCAGCACCTACTTTGACCAACGCAGGACAGACAGTTAGAATTCAACCTAACAGTCCTACTCAATTGCCAAATCTCTAATTTGTGATACAATAAAACCAAGATAAAAGGAGTAATCTATGGCAGATGCAGCAGTACCAGGCTTTACAGCTAGTCCTGAACTAGAGGCAAAGCTAAACGCATTAGACGATCATTTAGAACCTATAAAGGAGGAATTAGTAGAAGATGAACCTAAAGATGTTGAAGAGGAGACAGAACAAGAGGATGAAGCAGTTGAGCAAGCAGAAGAAACTGCAGAAGAAGTTGAATCTGAGGAAGCTGAATCAAGCAAAGAAGCCGATGACGGTTATACAATAGATGACGAGGAAGAAGAAGCTGAAGAAGTCGTTGTATCTGAATCTAAACAAGAAGTAGAAACAGTTAGTCGTGCTGACTTAACTCCAGAACAAAACTACATAATTGACAACCTACCACCACTTACTGTTAGGGGAAAAGTTGGAGATGGCGAAATACAGGAATATACCGTATATAGTCCGGAACAATTACCTAGCGGATTTCAGTATGTAGACCAACGTGAAATGAGCATCGCTAATAAGAACTTTGCTTTAATGGAACAAAAAGCTGTTCAACTACAAAATGATTTTAGAGCACAAGAAACCACTAAAGCAGCTAACGATTTTAAGAAACTTGAAGATAATGCTGACAGAGCAGACATTAACAGATTACAAAAAGAAGGTGAACTACCTAAATTTAGGACAGCACCTGACAGCCCAGACTTTGAGAAAGACCCAGCTACTGTAGAGATTCAAGCAATACTTGATTTTAAAGAATCACTTAATCAAAGATACTTAAATGAATATAACGCTGGTCGACCTTATAGACATGTAGGTTTTGAAGAAGCATACGCTATGTACAGGAGGCAAAACCCTAAAGTAGATCCAAAAGTACAAGCAGAAGATGCAGAGCGAGAAAATATAGCAAGAAGAACATCCAACACTAAGAGTAGAGCTATGGACAGCAAGCCACGAGTGACACGTGGAATGAGTTCCAGAGATTTAGAACTATACTTAGAGGGATTAGAACTTTAAAGGAGAAATATGCAAAATTGGTTTATAGCAGCATTTGAAGCAGCAGGTATATGGACACACGAACAAGCAGAACACGTGTCTAAAGAAATTAGACTTCACATACACAAGGAAAACTATCGTGAAGCAATACAAGAATTAGAGTCAATATTAAACAAACACAAAGACGTTCACGTTTCAGCAGTACACAAGTTAGAAGCTCGTGTAGCCGAATTAGAGGCACTTGTAGCTGGTCTTTCAACTAAAAAGACTGAAACTATTGCAAAGCCCAAGAAAGTCTAGTATTATTTAGTCATCAGGCAGTAGCTAAAGCCCTTTCGGGGGCTTTTTTTATTGCTGAAGGAAATAATAATAAAAGGAGATAATATGGCAGGAATGGTATTTACCGATAGAGTTGCAGATATAACCTATCAAGACATACTTCCAACGATTGTTGACCAAATCAACAACTCAAACGTATTATTGGCTCGTGTTTTAAGTAAACCTGGAACTTGGAAGGGTGTATACGAAGCACAACCAATTGAAACAGCCAACAGCACAACTGGTGGTTCTTTCTCAGGAATGGACACATTCCCAACATCAGCAACAAACAACACAAGACTTATGACTTGGTACTTGGCAGCTTACGAGCAGTCAGTTGTTGTTCCTGGTATTGAACGAGCGGTAAACGCTAACAACGAGAAGCAAGTATTAATGCTTCTTAAGACTCGTCTTGACGAGGCTAAAATTTCAGCTAACCAAAGCGTAGGACAGATTGCTTACGGTGTAGGTTCTGGAAAAGACTTCGATGGACTTGGTCTAATCGTAGACAACGGTACAAATTCTAGCTCTTACGCTGGTTTGACTCGAAGCTCTAACACATTTATTAATGCTGACGTAACAGCTGTATCAAACGGAATCATTACTCTTGATTATCTATCAAGTGAATTTGACAACGTATCAGCTGCTGGTTCTACTTCAGAAAGCCCAACTATTGGTCTTACAACTAAGACTATCTGGACTTACATTGAAGGTCTAATTCAACCTATGGTTTCAGCACGATATGACACACTTCAACTACGAGGATACGACCGAGTAGATGGTGGAACTCCAAATGGTCAAACACGACCAGCTGGTGAAAAGATGTCTGGCTTTGCTGGATTTAACGCTATTAGCTACAGAGCTCGACCTCTAGTAGCTGATGACAACTGTACTTCACAGACTTTCTTCTGGTTAAACGAAAACTACATGGAATTTAAGAGACTAGTAGACTCAGGTCTAAAGCAAATTGCTTCTTCAGTAGAAGTTACAGAAGGTTACTACAAGGATGTACCATTCCCAAGTGCTTGGCAGTTCAGAGAATTAATCTCTCCTGTTAACCAATATGGTGAAGTAGGACTATTAATCCTTATGGGTAACTTAATCCACCGACAACCTCGAAGAAATGGAAAACTAACAGGAATTACATCTAACTAGGTTAGATAGAAAGGATTAATCTCATGGACGTAGGAATTCGAACACTATCTGAACAGGACATCAACACACTAGCTACTTCTAAGCAAGTACAATACGGTGCTGTAGGTGTAACTGAAGATGGAAGAAGATTTAGATATGTATCTTTTGGTGGTACTTCAACTATTGCTTCTGGACAGCTATTAGTAGCTTCAGCAGTAACAGCTAACTATCAAGGTCTAACAATTACAGCTAGCGGTACAGGTGCTCAGGTATCTGGAAACCTATCTGTAGGTTCAACTCAAATTGTTTTAACAAACGGTTCAACAGCTATTACAGCTGACCAGTTCGCAGAAGGATTCATCGACTTACTAGTTGGTGGTTCTGGTACTGGTGTAACTGCTACTTACACTTATCGTGTAAGAGGAAACACAGCAGCTGCAGCAAGTGGAACATTCACTGTTTACCTAGCTGAAGCATTAAGAAACACAACTGCATTAGTACCTGGTACTGACACAGCTGACCTTTATGTTAGCCAATACAATGGTGTGGCAGCATCTGCAACTGGAAACGTTCCAGCAGGTGTAACAGTAATACCTGTTCCTAACACATCATCTGTAACTAACTATGGTTGGGTACAAACTGCAGGACCAGCAGCTGTAATCGGTGACGGTGCAGCAGCAGTAACTGTAGGTGGTGGACTTGGACAAAGTCTTGCTACAGCAGGTTCAATAGCTGTATCAACAGCTTCAACTGTTCCATCAATCGGATACGCACGAAAAGCTTTCCCAGCTTCAGTAGCAGCTATCCCTGTTTTCTTAAAGATCGACTAATATAAAGCTTGATTTCGAGCATTAATAGAAAGGGGTACTTAACGTGGCTATTTCAAACCGAAACAGACTATTAGAGAAGGAGGTACAAGTTGTCCGAATGGACGGCTTAAACACAAACAAAAACGTGAACGTTGGTATCGCAGCGGGTGGCTCAACAGCTACCCTAAGCGTTGGTGCTGGTGGTATTTCTACTACTGGACCATTGGTATCAGGTGCTAGCACTCAAAACCATACTACAGTAGCTATCAACGCTACAGCAACAGCTACAGCAGCACAAGTTGCAAGTGGATACATTACATCTACTTCAGCAGCTGCAGTAGCATTAACTTTGCCTACAGCTACAGCTTTAGCTACACAGCTAGGTGCAACAGCAGGTTCAGTATTTGACCTTTACATAGATAACACAGCAGGTGCTAACACAGTTACAGTAACAGCAGGTTCAGGAATGACCGCTTCAGCAGTAGCTCAGGTTGCAACTTACGGTGTACCTACATTTGGTCTTATGACCGTTCCTTCAGGTACAAGTGGACAAGGTTGTTTCCGATTTGTTTTCTCATCGGCAACAGCATGTACATACGCTAGAGTATTCTAGTATAAAACTAAGGAGAATATATGGAACAGGCGAGCAGAGAACTCACCAGCGTAGATTTACGTATCGTTACTAATGACCGGCAGGACTTTCTTGGTTCTACTGGTCAAACTGGTGACGGTAGGGTTTTCCGATACGTTAAGATGGGTGCCACAGGTATCCCAGCAGGTATCGTTGTCTGTACTCCATATACCACCAATTTTGTAGGATTAAACGTAGCAAGTGACACAAGTAGTCTTATTGCTTCACAAGTCTACGAAATTAAGGTTCAGTTAAACGGAACTGCCGTAGCATTAAATGATTTAATGGATGGTGAAGTAGATATCCTAACTGGAAATGGAAAGGGTACAAGCTATAGAATTGCAGGTAACACTGCTGCCGCCTCTAACGGTATAACAACTATTAGATTGTACTCTCCCCTATTAACACAAATAACAGCAGGTATTAAAGTTAATCTAGCTTACAGTCTTTATTTCAACGTTGTGACTGATATAGCAGTTAACCAATCTACCTCTGCAACAAACAAACACCACGTGGGCGTTACTACAATAGCTATAGGTGCTGGACAATACGGATGGGTACAAACTCACGGTAGAGGTATGGTAACTAGCGATGGTCAATACTATAACGGTACTGCCGTGGTATCTGGAGCAATTCCTCAAGGATTCTCCCTAGTGTTAAGTAAGACTACTCCTGGTTACGTAACAGGATCTAACCCTACAGTAGACGCTGATAAACAGATTGTTGGATACGGATTAGAAATTCCTTATCTAGCCGCAGCAGGCACATTATTTCCTTGCGACATATCAATTGAATAGAAAACAAAAACTTAAGAAAGGTCACCTAGTGTGGCCTTTTTTTATTATTATGATATAATCCAAATATGAACATAAATGAGCTAACTAATGCTCGTAACTTGGTGGAAACCGAATTCAATAACCTATCCAATCACGCATGGGTTTCTACAAGGTTAGATTTTTTACGTGGTAAATACGAAGCGTTAAACGATTTAATAATAAAGGAGCAACAAAATGCCAAGAGTGGACAGCCCACAGAATCAGAAGACAGCAACAACAATCAAGGAGAATAAAGCCTTTAGAGAAAGGTTGCGAGATAGATACCAAGCTACTGATTTTGTTAGAGTTATTAATATAGACAACGAACCGTTTGAATGGCAGTACTTTCCATCTAACGGAGAAGAAGTAACATTTACAGATAATGGAGCTATGCGTCAGGTGTACGGAAGACAAGCCTTTAATTCTAACTATGATGCCAAGGTAGCTGGAAACGAACAGCTTTGGAAAATGAACGCAGGTGACAGCGAAGTATTAGTAGGTGAGAATGCTGACCTATTTATAGAAGGACTTTACAAGAAGTTGGTAGTTAAGAAGCGTGTTAGCGAACTTCCAAACATGGAGAAGACACAAGCTAGAAACTTCAACTGGAACGATGGTTTATTACAAGAACAAATGATAGATAAAATATTCTTAGGAATAGAAAAGCCAAATTTCGATGAACCTAAACCAAGCACAACTGGACAGAAGAAATAAGGAACTTGACGCCAAAGAAGCGTTCATAGACGCCAAAGCCAAGATTCTTGAAGATGCTCCTATAACTCTTAAAGTATATGACCAAAGGGTTAAATACAGCGAGGATCGACTAGAGGAAATTAAAAAACAGACTAAGGAAGCAGAAGATAAGCTAGAGAATGTCAACGTTGAGATACGAGAATACGTATACAAAAAAGAATCCTCAAAGAGAAAGATTGATTCTCAGATAAACGAGCTTAAAGATAGGCTCCGAAAAAAAGAGGATAAATACGAAAAAGTATCTAAGGAACTAGCCGAAACTTCTGCTTTCTTAGAAGAACGAAGGCGATACTTGGAAGATCAAGAGAATGTAATTGACTCTGCAGTGCAAACTGGAAACGATAAGTTGCTTGATTTGAATCAAGAGATTGCCTTACTAGAGCGACACATAAGCGATCTAAAAGTTCAGACCATAGAATTAGATAAAGGCTATCAAGATATGGTGTTTCAATATGACGATACACAAGCTTTATATAAAGGCATTGTGGCGGATTTAGAGGTGCGTAAGATTAATCTAGAAAAAGAGATTGACGATCAGAACAAACGAGTAGCTGAAATAGCTTCCGAATACAAAGTTGTATCTAAAGAAATTGAAGATAAGATGGCAATATTAAAAGAAAAAGAAACTTCTATTCTTACTAAAAGAGATGCAATGCAACTTGAAAAACAAGAACTTGAAACCGAAAAGAGAAGATGGGAAACCACAAAAGGGTTATATGATTTATAAAATAGTGTATAATGGGCGTATAGGACAATTACAGCCCAAATAGGGCTTTTTTTATTTATGAGCAGAAATATATCAACATCAGTACCTAGAGACGCTAACAGGACTCCAGTAACGTTTGGAGTATCTAGCGTTGACGGAGTGACACCAGTACCTATTGAAGTTAACCCAGCCAATGGACAGTTGCTAGTATCTGCAAGTGGCGGTGGAGGTGGCGGAACACAATACGCTGAAGGTGCAACTACATCTCCAGCTACAGGTAATGTCGCTCTTGGTCGATATTCAAGCTCAACTCCAAGCCTTAGCAGTAATCAATTGGAAAGTTTACAATTAGATAGTTCTGGAAATCTTAGAGTTAAATTATCTGGCGATACAACTGCCACAGGAACTATTACAGGCTCTGGACAATCTGTAACTATAGCTACTAATGGTCAAACTAGCGTAGGTATACAAGTTTCGGGTACTTTTTCGGGTACTATTTTAATTAAAGGTTCTGTAGATGGCACAAGTTACACACCAACTTCAGCAGTAGCTCTTTCAAACGGTGCTATATCCACTACTATTACATCTTCATATACAGGTCAAGCAAATGCTGGTGGGTTAGTTTCTTTTCAATTAACTGCTATTACTTGGGCTTCTGGTAATGCTTCAGTTACATTAGTTGCATCAGTAGCTAACAGTACAGTAATGCTTGATAACCCTTTACCAATAGGAACAAACTCAATTGGTAACGTAGGACTTAACGCAGGTTCTAATGCTATAGGTTCAATTACTAACACCTCATTTGCAGCAACACAAGCAACAGCTTCAGCTCTTAATATGACCGAAGTTAATTCATCTACGATTGCTACCAATACTACTGGACTTAACAACACAGTGGGAACAACTGGTTCAACTTCTCCAAGCAAAGGTATATTGATTCAAGGTTCAGATGGAACTAATGCTAGAAACTTATATGTATCTTCTACAGGAACTACAAGAACTGTTGCCACTATAGACCAAACAACTCCAGGAAGCACAAACGCTGTTTATGTCAGCAACACATCTGTTCCTGTTTCACAGGCAACTGCTTCTTCACTAAATGCCACTGTAGTTCCAGGAACATCTACTGGTTCTGCTGTGCCAAGTGTATCTTATCCTACAGGATTCCAAGCTCGTTCAACAGATATTACTGCTACAACTTCAACTTATAACACCATTGGTATTACTGACCTTGTAGGTAAACAAGTAGTAATGCCATATGCTATTAACCAAAACTTCCAAAACGGAACTGCTTCAGCTACAGGAACTACTTCAACTTCACTTATATCTGCAGTGACTTCTAACTCAATATATTTAACTTCAGTTCAAATAATGAACACTGGTTCAACTACCACCTACATAGCACTTCAAGATGGTTCAGGTGGAACAACTAAAGCTGTAGTTCAAGCTCCAGCAGGTGGTGGTTCAAACATTACATTCCCAGTGCCAATTAAAAACACATCTGGTAACGCTTGGTATTTTGCAGCAGGCTCTTCTTCATCTACTATATATGTATCAGCACAAGGATACGCAGGAGTATAGTATGAAACCAACATCTTATAACATAGTAAACGCAGTTCAAAACCCAGACGGAACTCAGACTGTTAATTACACAGACCAAGATAACGCAGAATACACAATTACAGTTTCACAGGACGCAAACCTTGATTCAATTATATTAGGTAAATAGGGGGCTAAATGGCATTTTCAATATCTGCTTCAGCTGGAAACCTAGCTATATCTACAAGTTATACTTTGCCTAGTAGTTATTCTACTAAGGCAGGTGATGTTGTTATGCTTGGTATTGGTTCAGCAAACTCTAACTGGACTGGTGTTACGGTGTCTGGACTTGGTGCTACCTGGATTGTTAGAAGTCTTTTTCAAGGTAACGGAAACTTATTTGCCATAGGATATAACTGTTCTGCTGGTCAAACTACAATTACAGTTAGTAGCAACCCTTCTACCAGTGGTGGTGCTGAAATAGTTGTATGGTCAGGACTTTCTACTGCAGCACCAACTCAGCTATTTGCCACAAACACAGCAACTCAAGCAGTAGCAATAACTGTTACAGGTCTTTCTTGGAATGCAGGACAATTATGTGTAGCTTATGGACAAGCTTTTACCTTTGCTAACTATGTAGATACTTGGAACGGTGTCAACGGAACTAACGCAGCCACTGGAAACGCATTACGACAATCTTATATTAACTACTACTTACCATCTACATCTGTTAGTGGTGTATCTTATGTATCTCCTGCAGCAACTGGTGCTAACGCTATTAACGGATTGTTTGGATTTACTTTTAACGCAGCACCTTCTCACAATAATTTGCTCTTAATGAATGCAGGTTAAATATATTTATGTTATAATGCTTTTATAGGCAATTAATATCAGCTCATCTGGGCTGTTTTTTTATTTAAAAAGGAGAAAACATGGCTTATACACCAACACCTCTAAGACAAAAAGGTACACAATCTTTTGGTTCATTGGTTCAGGATCAAAACCGAGTTGAAATGACTGGTACCACTGGTAACACAGTTGTATCTCAGGACGCTACTGCAACACCAGTAACATCACCAGTTACTAACATGAGTGCTTCTGGAGCAGCTTTAACAGTTCCAACAAACGCTGTGCAGTTAACAATTAACTCTACAGTGTCGATACAGATAGGAGAAGATTCTTCTTATGCACAAGGTCTTCTAATTCCAGCTAACACATTATGGACTATCGACTGTGCTAGAATGACTAGCGTTTACTTGAAGCCATCTAACGGTACTAATACTGTATATTTTCAATTTAAAGTAGTATAGGTACTTAGATGGCAGTAAAGAATCCTACATTCTGGACACCGCCTGCAGGTAGAGGTTATGTCAAACCTTCTAGCCTAGCATCAATTACCACAGAATCAGGATTGACTCTAACGACAGAGTCGGGAACAACCTTAACAATTGAAGCAGAAGTTTACCAACCAGTGTACGCAACAAGCTGGACTAAGTCAGGTAAAAACAAGACTACTTGGCAAGCTAACCTAGGTAATGGCTATCCAGTAAACATAGGTAACCTTTTGTTTGTAGACAACTTGGGTAATTTTATTGTTACTAACTCAGGAAACAATATAGTCACAAACCCAACAGTTAATAAATATAAGAGCCCAACAGTATGGGCAGCAACAGGAGCATAGAATGGCAACAATTTCGTCACTTACAGCAGCATCTAGTATCGACCCAACAGCCGATTATCTTCCTATTGTTACGGCAAACATTAACACTACACAGAAAATAAATCGCAATACATTACTTGGAATCACTTCTAGCCCTGTCGGAATAAGCGACACTCAAACACTAACAAGCAAGACTTTGACATCACCTACAATAAGTGGTCCTATATTATCTGGAACCGTCACAGGAACTTACACACTAGGTGGTACACCAACATTTCCTTCCACAGTCGTTTTAACCACTGGTACACAAACTTTGAGTGGAAAGACGCTAACAAGTCCAACTATTAACTCTCCTACCATTACAAACGCTTCTATTTCAGCCGACACATTAACTGGCTACACCACAAGCAACTCAGGAACTATATATGGTATTTCAGTTAGCGGTGGACAAATAACTTCTGCACTTACTCTAACTCAGCCTCTTACAGTATCTACTATAACTTCTTCTGGATTAATCACAGCCTCTAATGGACTAACAGCTAACGGAACCATTACTTTCCCAAACTCTTCGCTCAGTCCAGTGATGATGAAAAATCCCTACAATTTTTATTATTCAATAGGAGCTAATGCCACTATCCTTTTAAACACTGCTGCTACTTTAACCTGTTTAACGAAAGTTTATGATACGGGAAATAACTATTCCACTACAACTGGATCATTTACGGCTCCTGTAGCAGGTTTTTATCAATTCAATGGACAAGTAGACGTGTTAGCAACTTCTTCTGGTAGTTATATTTGGGCGTCTTTATTTAAAAACGGTTCTGAATTTTTTAGAGGAAATAGACAAATACCAGGTACGGGAGGTAATGCCGCAGCTGTAAGCGTATCTGTAATGTTGCAATTGGCTGCTAACGATACTATTCAATTAGGGTATTACAGTGGCGTAGCAACTACCACAGAAAATAACTCAGGTACATTTTTACAAGGATATTTAGTGAGTCTAACTTAAGGATATATATGGCAAACGTAACAATAAATCAATTAACAAACGCAACAAGTATAGACGGAGTAGTCGATTTAATTCCTATTTACCAGAACTCTTCTGCTTCTACGTTATCTATATCACGAAATACTTTACTCAACTTAACTAGCGGACCTGTAGGTTTAACAGACATTCAAACTCTAACAAACAAGACTTTAACTAACTCTACGATAAACAGCGGTACATTCTCTGGTACATTTTCTGGCACATATACGCTAGGCGGAACTCCTACATTTCCATCTAACGTGGTACTCACTACTTCAGTTCAGACACTAACTAATAAGACTCTTACAAGCCCTACAATAAATACTCCCTCAATTACTACTCCTACTGTTACTGGAGGTAGCTTCTCTACACCAACTATCTCTGGCGGAACTATAAGTGCCGCTACTCTTTCAACCACAACCTTAACTAGTGGAACTACAGCTACTGGTGGTATGAGCGTAACTGGTGGACTTACAGTAGATTCGCTTTCGGTATCGGGATCTAACACAACTAACGGTTGGACTGGTTTAGGAGCAACTTTAACTTACGGAGCAAATGACGGCAATAAGGAATTTACCCTTACCACAACCACAGATTTATCCACATCAGTTACGCCGGGAATGAAAATTCAATTAAAGCGTTCCACAACTCCGCCCGCCACTTCAGCAAACTTTAACTCCTCTCTGTCTCAATACATGTATAACGTTTCTCCTAGTGGGATTACATTTACAAACCAATTTACTATAGAAGCTTGGGTATATATGTTTAGCTACGGAACATTACAAGGAATACTAAACAGGAGCTCAGGTTCAACATCTGGTGGTTGGAACTTTGAAATTACTTCTGGTGGGCAAGTTAGAGCATTCTATGGAACTGGTAGTTCATTTACGGATTTTATTAGCAACCAAGCTATTCCACTTAACCAATGGGTTCACGTGGCTGTTTCAGTGTCATCAACTGCAACAAAAACTGCCGTAATCTACATAAATGGAACTAGCGTATATACCTATTCTGCTTTAACTGCGGCAACTTCATTAACACAACAATCAATATATTTGACAGTAGCTGCACAAAACAACGGAACGGGTGGATACTTTAATGGAAACATTACTGAAGTTAGATTGTGGTCTAATGCTCAAACTCAGACACAAATTCGTGCAAACATGGGCATTAACTTGGTAGGTACGGAAACTGGTCTTGTTGGTTTATGGAGATTAGGTAACGGAGACATTACAGATAGAACATCTAACGCAAACAACTTAACTAAAAGCAGCATATTAGTAACAGTGGGAACAACATACCCGTATAATCCAATTGAATATGGAATTATTACTAGCTACTCTGCTAACACTCCTACCGTTGGAACTAACACCATTACCGTTTACACAGGAAACTCAAACGTAATACCCAACCAGACACTAACCAATCCTTATATCTCTACTGCTAGGTTACCTTATGGGTTTAATGGCGATAGAAGTAATTGGTCGGTTACAACTTTAATGGCTTATCAAATAAGGTATAACACACCTACTGCAAACTCTTGGTATAACTTAGGTTGGTCAATCAACATTCCTACTGGTGCTTGGCTTGCTTCATACAATTCATGGAATGTTGCAACTATAGGTTCAGGTACTTCATTTTTTACTGTTTCTAATGCATTGTCAACGTCACCTACAAGTGTTAGTGACTGGAGACTTTACGCTACCGCCGATAGTGGCTCATACGCAGGTACAGAAATAGACGCCGAGTTAATAAAAAGTGCTTTTATAAACAACTCTGCAATAACTTCTTGGTATTTATTAATAGCAAGCAATCAATCGGCTTCAGCAGTTTATTTAGGTAATTCAGGTGGTACAACTACTATGTTTAATATAACAGCGGAGTGTGCCTACCTATAGGAAAGGAAAAATATGATCACATTTACACAACTATATACCAGAGCAGCAAACATAGTAGGAGTGTCGACCACTACTAACTTGCAGGACTTAACTAACATTAAGCAAGATATAAACCAAGGTTTACGTCTATTTAAGAACGGTGCTAGAAGATACTGGACTCGTAAAGAAGTCGCAGCCAACCTAGTAGCAGGACAACAATACTACACATTTCCAGAAGACATGGTTCGTGTAACTACAGTTCGTGCTAACACAGGTGGATACAATTGGCCGCTAACTGAAGTGGATTCAGAAGAGCTGTGGAACAAGTTCAACGTCATTCCTTCCAACACTGTAATTGTTCCTCAATTCTATTTCGTAAGAGGTAGAAATGAAATCGGATTCTATCCTATTCCTTCACAGAGCACCACAGCAGGACTTATAGTAAGTTACGAACCACGACTAATTGACATGACAGTAGACGACACCACCACCACCACCGTAACAGTAACCAACGGTTCTCAGTACGTCACTAGCCCTTCTTCAGCATTCAACTCAAACATGGTAGGAATGTATTTTAGCGTGACTGATGGTTCAGATGGTAACTGGTACCCTATCGTAGCAGCCACCGCCTCACAGCTTACTCTTGAAAACTACTATCAAGGACCATCAGAATCAGGTGCATCTTGTATTATTGGACTTGTAGCAGATATCCCAGAAGAGTACCAGATGGCTCTTATATACTACGCAGCATGGCAATTTTACCTAAAACGAAACGAAGATCAGAACGCTGCTTTGTATAACGGAATGTTCCAAAACATGCTACAATCCTACATAGAAACTTACTCAGCTAAGTCAACTGGTGTAGTCCAAAGACCACTTACCGACAACATATACAACATCTTCTGGCTACCTCCAGGCATCATAACAAGCTAGGAGATATATGGACAGAGCCAAGAACACACCAAAATACAAAATAGTAAATCAGTATTTTAGCGGGGGTAATTCTATTGACCCTAAGTTAGCTGTAGCCAACTCTTTCTTTGCTTCACAAAATCTTGACTTTAGAACTACTCCATCACAGATGACTGTTCTTCCACAGAGTCGTCAGGTTGCTTCAAACCTTAGCGATCTAATTACTGCTATGGACCAAGACCAATCAGGTGTGCGTTGGGGTGTGGGTAGTGCTGGTTCCGTATATAAGATAAGTACGTCTAACGTAGTTACTAAGGTAGCACAGATGTCAGAAAACGGTAGTGCTGGACTTTACTACAACCAAGTAAGCGATACTCTTTACATGCCTGGACAGACAGCTGTTTCTATATACGGTAAGGTGACAGGCAGTCCAACTTTTACAGATAGAAACTTTGACTTCTCGGCATCACAAGGTGACGGCTGCGTCAACTTATTCAATTCAATTACAGGGTTTTATGATGGTTCCAATGGTGTAAGAAACAACTCACAAGGTGTAAATTTTTCTGGAATAACTAATTCTAATCAGGTAACAACTTATTCTACGGCTGCTTACACTCTTCCCACAACAATACTTGAAACTACTGGTAATTACTGCTACTTTGCTCCAGACATAGAACCTTTTCATTCTATTGATGTTTACATAGCTAACAAAGGTACTGGTAACTGGACACTTACTTTACATGATTCTTCAAACAATACTCTTGCGTCTGTTACTGTTGCCAATGCTAACCTCAACTCAAACGCTTATAACAAGTTTAAGTTCTCTGGTCCTATACGAGCTCTAGTAAGTGCTTCACAGACGGGTACTTCAGCTACTTATCACTTCCACTTAACTTCTAGTGTGACTACAGATACAGCTACCGCTGGAACAATTACAGCAAACGATTTATCTACTTGCGACTTTCTCTTATACGCATACAGATTAGTTCCTACTAATAATGGATGGCACCCTACAGCTATGTTTACAGGTTCAGGTGTGGCTATGCTTTGTATAGGAAACGGACAATATCTTTCTACATATAACTTTGGTAACGATGCCAACCCTACCAACTCGCAGTGGGTAAGACACGCTCTCTTCTTTAAGCCAGGATACGAAGTATGTGGTATGGCAACCAACAACCAGTACTTAGTCATAGCAGCAGAGAAAAGGTCTACAAACAGCTCCAGAAACGCTCAGGGTGGTGTTTTATACTTCTGGGACGGTACGACTAATCAGCCTAACTTTACTATAGATATTCCTAACGGCTCGCCTTATGGTCTTTACACGTTTAACAATGTGACTTATTTCACAGTAGCGGGATCACTATACGCATGGAGTGGTGGTCAAACCGTTATTAAGGTAAGAAAGATGGCTTACCAGAACACTGATTACTTGAACGCTGTTGATTCTACCCTTGTGTATCCAAACATGACTAGTTCACGCTATAACCTACTGATGCTTGGTTACCCTAGTTCTAGTACAAATGTGAACTTAAGTTACGGAATCAAATCATGGGGTACTGTAGAGCTAACATTCCCTAACTCGTTTGGTGATTCTTATCAGCAGAGTCATGGTTACTACTATAACAACACCGCTGGTATTACTAACTTGCAGTTTGGATGTGTGTATAACTTTGTAGATACAATGTATTCCTCATGGTCTTACACCTTAGGAGGAACTACATACTACGGATTAGACATTGTGGATAACTTCTCCGCACCAGCATCTAACTACAGTTGGCAGTCACTTATTTACGATGGTGGAGTTCGTTATAAGATTAAAAAAGCTTTGCGTCTTAAAATCAATTTCTTGCCTTTACCTACAGGAGCCACGCTTACAGCCCAGTACAGTCTTGATAGAAAAGCTTGGGTCAGTTCAGATCCAACTTCTGGCAACTCATACACTGCAAACACAGGAGACACATCAGTATTAGTAGAGTTTGACAATATGCGTTTCTATGAATTTCAATATGGATTTTACGGAACAGTAACAGGAACTACGGCACCCGTTATAACTTCTATCACAATAGAGGTAGACCCATTAGTAGATGAAGGTGTAGTGAGGAAGGATTACAACTAATGTTTAATGGAGGAAATAGTAACTTTCAATCTGATATATATGAGAATGTTGCAAACATGTCCCTCGCTTTTACTATGTACTCCACTACGTTTGGTAATGGTAACTTCATAATTCAACCTCCATCTAAAGGTGAAGTCGGACAAGGTTACCCATCAGTACCATATCTATCGCTTGAAGCTCTTATTTACCAGCAACAATCTTCCAACCCAGCAGTATCACCTCACACCGTTCTTGCAGGTAGCACAGCAGGACAAGCTGTAAACTCATCCACCACAACTCAGAATGACAGTAACGGTACAACTAGAATTGTATCTGGAGTGCAACAAACACCATGAGTATTCCACAGGGCGGTCAGAATAAGTTCTTTGGTCAGAAAGTATCTCGACCTGGTATTAACGTGCTTAACGCTACAGACAATCAGTTAATTTATAAAAACGATTACACCTCAACTTTATATTACAATCAGGCTGGAGTTCCAACAGTTCTTTTAGGCACTAGGACATTCACAGGAGAACAAGGATTGTTTGTATCTCAAACGGGTGTGGACGTAACTCAAGCTTCAAACGAACAACTAATCTTTAATTCAAACGTTAATACCTTGCAAGCTGTAGATAGCGGTCAACTTACAATTCCTGCCGTTGGAGCTAGCTCAAGTCAGAGTGTTACTTATATACATGGTCTAGGTTATATCCCTATGGTATTTGCATTTTATGAATATCAAACAAATTCTTACGTACAACTTCCATACGCAAACTACACGAGCTCATTAACTGTTGGATGGATGGCACAGTGCACATACGTAGATAAAAGTATCATAACGTTTACCGTCCAGACCAGCTCGGCACAGAGTTTTTTATCTAATAATTTGTATTTTGTACTGCTTCAAAGCCCTTCCATCTCTATAGATTAATGTTTATTTTTATTAATTTATGATGTATAATTCCGGTATAGGCAATTAATTACAAGCCCACCGGAGGGCTTTTTTTTATTTTATGAATCAAGGACAAGTAAACGCAGATGTAGCAAACGCCAGAGCAACTGGTCAAGCATTACAGAATCAATATAACCAACAAGCTAATCAGTCTTACGGTCAGTATCAAGATAGTTATGCCAACTCTCAAGCTGCACAAAAAGCATTAGAAGGCTACAAAGTACAATCTGGTGGAGACCTTTACAACAGGTACCTACAGGGTGCTCAAAGCATGTATGGATTTGATCCCAAAGCTCTTGCTCTTGCAAACCAAAACTTGTACAAGACACAAGTAGCTATGAATATGGCACCACAAGCTGCCGCACAAGGTGGAAACTATTACGGTGCTACGGCAGGACAAACAGAAGCCGCTTATCAAAATATGGCTGGTAATATTGGAAACACTTTATCTAACCAAAATGCTGCAGTTAATCAGTATAATAATCTATTACAAGCTACACAAGCTCAGGCTGGTGCACAAGCAGGTGCTGAAACCACTACACAGGGTCAAAACATTACACAGTTAAATGACGCTGCTGTTAATGCTGCTCAGATAATGCAAAACGCTGAAGCAACTATGAAAGATATTGAAACACTTCAGCAACAGCAAGGTGGAGTTACTTCTAAACAAATTTCCGATTATCAGAACGCTTACTCTAGCTATGTACAAGCTCAAGGTCAATACTTACAAGGTCAAGGATCAGTCATGCAAGGTCAAGCTCAACTTAACAATCAGCAATTTCAACAAAAAATTGTTTCAGACTTTATCGGTGCTGCTCAATCATACTTTGGATTTGATCCTAACAAGGGTAAGAATGGTGGTCTATCAGGTCAACAATTAAATAATTACAATAACTTTATAAGTAAGGCAGGATTGCCTGGAATGACTAGCAAATAATGAACCCAATGTCTTCAACACCACAAACAGACGCTCTACTAGGTCAAGCTAAGACTATGGCTACTATGGGTAATCCTAGTAATGCTGTAAACACTATTACTGGTGCTGCTAATAAATTTGCTACAGCTAATAACTTACAACAAAACGCAGCCCCTACGGCAGTAGAAAGATTTAGCGGTTTATTTCCTACAGCAGGAAACGTAGCTGGTGGCGTTGGTGGCGGTATACTTGGTTCTATTTTAGCTGGTGAAATTGCAGAC
>Ga0208504_1000160_pt1 | contig 17753 bp, 33 predicted proteins | sample CryBogCBH05Oct08_FD_184595 | JGI IMG/M metagenome (GOLD analysis project Ga0208504, IMG submission 184595) | Freshwater microbial communities from Crystal Bog, Wisconsin, USA - CBH05Oct08 (SPAdes) | ecosystem: Environmental > Aquatic > Freshwater > Lake | place: Crystal Bog, Wisconsin, USA...
CGCCAGAGATGCGTGAGAGCGTGACCAAAGAAGGTCAGCCAATGTTCCAGCAGGATCGTCCTACGGAACAAGAGGCATCCAAGAAGCGTGAGGAGATTGAGACTCGTTTCCAAGCCGCCCCTATTCGCAAGACCAAGAACACAATTGTCAATACCTTCAAACGCAAACCAGCACAGGAAGCAATCTCATATATGAGAGATGCTGGTGACAATGCCGCAAATATTTATGCCAAGCAAAACTCTAATGAGATTGCTAATGATTTAAAACGTGAGTTCAAAAGTCACAAAGATAAAGCCGCTGAAGCATTGTCATTCGTGATTGAGGCAAAGGGTGATCAAAATGAACTAGCCAACATGAGGCAGAAGATTGCCAATTCTCCTGATGCGTCAAAGAATTGGAAGAAAAAAGCATTAGATGCAATCGATTTTGCAGATACCAACTTCTCCCGGTTTGATCCTATCGCAAAGAAATATGAACAGATTGGTCTTCATCAAGTAGCTCAAGAGAATGCCAATGGAATAGATACTCCTGTTCGTGAAGGATACGTTCCTCATTATCAGGACTTGGAAGAGCAGGAATTATTTGGAGGTGCAGGAACAGGATCAGCTACAGGGTTCCGAAAGATGCGTACATTTGATACCTTTGCTGATTCTATTGCTAATGGAATAGATCCCAAGAGCCTGAATGCAGTTGATCTTCTTCAGAAACGTCTATCCTCTGGTCAGAAGTCTATCAACTATCGCTCATGGATTGACTCCTTGAAGCAGACTATTGATCCAGCATCCGGTGATCCTATTGCTACCAAGGTTTCTATTGTAAAACGTCCAGATGGTTCTAGCTATATTGATGTTCCAAGAGGGTATCATCAAGAGACACTTGCTGGTCAACGTGTAGCTATCAAAGATGGATATGAAGGAATCATGTCCGCATTGAATGATCCTTCTGCATGGAGCAAGAGCATGGTGGCAAAAACAATTCAGAAGACTGCGGGTGCTGGAAAATCTATTACACTTGGTCTTGATACATATCACCTTGGACGTATTGCCATTTGGAATTCTCTTATTAAATCACTTGGACTTTCTACATTTAAATTACCAATACCATCTTATAGGAAGGGAGCTACGCTTCTTGATCAGACGTTGCCTGAACTTCAAAAGATGATTGCTAATGGAGAAATTCCAAGATCATATGCAAGGGGGATTCTGGAAAACAAACGTCTTCTTAATCTTGCAGTTAAGACGGGATATAACGTAGGAGGAATATCTGATTCTCTTCATCAAGATTGGATACATAAGATCCCTGCACTCGGTGATTTCAATTCTTGGCTTTTCAATCAGTTCCAACGTGGAGCAATGGCAGAGAGTTGGTTGCTGGAGTTCCAACGCTATCGCAATGCATATCCAACGCTACCGGAAGCAGATGTCGCTAGAATGGTTAGCAAGGATCTTAATACAAGATATGGCAATCTTGGTAGGCAAGGTCTTTTGAAGAGCAAAACTATGCAGGATACCGCAAGGATGCTTTTCCTTGCCCCGCAATGGAACGAAGGACTTATCCGTACAGAACTTGGAGCATTGGGTCAGACCGGGAAAGCATTACTTGATGCCGCTACAGGCAAGCGTATGTTTGCTGGAGTTCTAGCACGATCAGTTGGGGGAATGATGGCGGCTCAATTTATTGCAAATCAACTTATCAATTATGCCACGAGGGGAACACCTACTTGGGAAAATGCAGAAGAAGGAATTGGAGCCAAATTGAGTGCTTGGATTCCTGATCTTTGGGGTGGGCCGGGATTCTTCTTGAATCCTATGTCCCTTGCTATGGAAACAACACATCTCCTAATGAAAGGATACGAACGCACAGGAGATGCCAAGCAGACTGTTCTGGATTATTTGAGGAGTCGATCTTCTGTTCCTATGCGTCCAGTTTGGGATGCTGTAACAAATAAAAATATGCTTGGTACTCCTTATGCTCCGGGGCAAGCGTGGAAGGGGATGCTTGCTGATGCAATGCCAATGCCTATTGCTGGAGGAACAATATCTTCTGCTATCAAAGAAGCCATGACCGGGGAACCAAACCAGCAATATGCTGGTCAGTATCAAAAGCAGTTGTTCTCAACCTTTGGTGTTAAATTGGAGCAAGCACCTAGCGATGAGTCCAGAATCTATACTCTGGCAAATCATTACAAGCTGGATAACAACATCCAAGATAGGATGTCTGGATATAGTTCTCCTTATTCAGAACTTAATCATGCATTGATTATTGGAAATATTACCAATGCAAAGAATGCCATGACAAAGATTCTTGAAACAAGGTCTCCAGCACAGGTTGAAAAGTATTACAAAGATACTTATCCAAGCATGAGATTGCTGGAAAGCAAGATACAGCAGAAGGATTTCTTGGACTCCTTGAATGAAGAACAAAGAGGAGTATATGAAAGGGCAAAAGATAAGAGGAAAGATACTTCTGCTTCAGCTTTGGATCTTTTAAGAGAGATGAGATAATTCTTGCCAACTGGCAAGCAATCCTTGATAGTTCAGATTCACTTCAGCAACCACAACATTCTATGTCAAAGTATAAACTCCCTGCCGCATTTGCTGTTCACTTTGAGGATGATCCTGTCCTCAAGCAACTCAAGGAAGACGGTGAAGAAAACAACCGCCCTGTATCTGAACTATTCAAGGCCGCTACTGCATACCTTTTGGATAGCCGCCGCTATCTTTTCATTGAGCTAGGACGATACATCCAGAAGTACGGAGCTTTGGAGCCGATCAATTATGACACCGGAGAACCAGCAACCACAGAACCTAGAGCAGAAGCCGAAGAGGAAATACAGGAAACGGAATTCCCGCCGCTCAAAGTCCTCCCCAAGCCCACAGAAGAAGAACCTCGCAAGCGTTTCAGCAAGTCCTATGGAGACGACAACCAATCCTAACTCGTCTCTTCAGGAGACTTGGCTATCTATTATTCAGGGATTCGCCGCAAGTGGCGAGCTGTCCCCTGAAACACTTGGGCAGAATGGCGGGAAAGATCGTGTACTAACCCTTGCTGTTCACGCCGCTGGTCTAGCCAAAGTCTTTCATGCCGAGTTCGTGAAAGCAAATGGCTAGTGTCCATGTAAACGCTGGACGCTATGGTGACATCATAGCATTTCTTCCAGTTCTTTATAGTGAGTATCAGGAAACTGGCATCAAGCCTCGCCTTGTTGTGGCGAAAGAATATGCCGATCTTCTTGATGGCGTTAGCTACGTTGATCCTCTTGTATTTGATGGAGCTTTTGAGGATGTGGCTGGAGCGATACAGTTTGCAAAACAGTTTGGAGATACTGTTAAGACAAGCCAAGTAGTAGGAATATCTGATGTAATCGTCAGTCAGGTCTATGGGAATAGTCATGCTCCCAAGATCGTCTGTGATTCATTCCAGAAGGATGCTTGGAAATTGGCAGGGAAACTAGACCTCTGGCCCAATCAGCCTCCGCTTATCTTTGATAACCGCAATAGAAAGCGTGAGGCAAAACTGACAAAGGGTATCCCTATGGATAAGCCTTGGTTGGTTGTAAGCACAGGAGGATTTTCATCTCCCTTTCCATACAATGATTTGTTATGGGAGATACTGAATCATTCATTGCCAGAGTTTCATATTATTGATCTATCAAAGATCAAGGCAGAGAGATTCTATGATCTTCTTGGCATCATGGATCATCCTAATACTGACGCAATGATCCTGACTGATAGTGGGCCTTTGCATCTGGCATATGCTTCCAAAAAGCCTGTTCATGCCTTGGTTACAGATACCCCTACTATGTGGCATGGAGCGGCATGGAGACCCTGCTTTGCTTCTTATACCAGATACAAGAACTTCCCAAGGGATGTGACTAGGATCTTGAATCTGATTCGTAACCCTGTTCCCAAGCCAAAGTATCCAAGCATCATCCATGTTTACCAAAGAACGCCTTGGGCAACTGGCGAAGAGAAGAGGAGGAATGATGTTGCATCAAAGACATGGGATGCGATTGGATGCTTTGATCTTGGTCTGGATGACAACTGCTTTGTTCGCCATTCAGGGAATGTCATCCCAAACGAAAAGAAGAACATTCCAATGATCAAGGATATGCTCCGCATGGCTTGCATTGGTCGTGATGATAAAGATGTCATCATCTTGACCAATACTGATACTTGCGTTGCTTCCAATCTGATTGAGAGGCTTGCAGGAGAACTGCCAGCATATTCCTATCGGTATGATTTCAAAAGAATCGACGATCCGATTCCTGATGGAGAGATATGCCTTGGTAAAAAATATGCAGGGTGCGATCTCTTTGTGATGAGAGTCGGATGGTGGAGGAGGAATCATGCATTATTCCCTGACATGGTTCTTGGGAGAGAGGCATGGGACAAGATATTGCGTGAACTTATAAAGTTATCGGGAGGCAGGGAATTGGAAAGTTGCATTTATCACGAAAAACATCCTTCATTTTGGGAAAACGCACATAACATCAATAGAGATCCGTGCAATCTTCGCAATAGGTTGCTTGCAAGAAATTGGTTAGTTGAAAGAAATATGCCATTAGAAGAACTAGAGTTTACAAATTATGAAGGAAAGTTTGTTAAACCTAATTTCAAAAAAGTTAAATTATAAAAGTTTAGTACCTTTTGTCATATTATCTTTAGCCCACAAAGGTTGATAATTAGTATAATGATTTAGCTTTATAAGCTCTTCTTCTGTTTGAGCTGAAGCACAAGGTATTATGTGATCTAAATGCCAACCATACCTATTATGATTCTCCCAAGTCATTCCTTCTTTGAATTGTGATTCGATATGTTTTTTGAAATCATCATAAGAGCAACCAATTATTTCATATACTTTTGATTTTTTAGTATATCCACCTTCTCTAAATTTAGTTAAAACTAAAGCTCTTATGCTTTGAGTTATTCCATATAAAGGAGATAGCATTTTAAGTTGAGATTCATATTCTCTTTTTCTTTTCTTGTTTTTTGATCTCCATCTTTTGCAATACTCTCTGCATCTTTCTCTATTTTTTTGATTCCATCTTTTGCTATTATTTTTAAACTTATCTAAATTATCATAATTCCATTTTTTTGATCTTATATTATCTTTTTCATAACGATCTTTATAAACATATTTATCAAGCCAAACTTCAGGATTCTTTAATCTTTTATCATAACACCAAAAAACTTTTCCATCTTCTCGAATCGTTCCTCTTTTTATATGATTTTCACGCATAAATACATCATGCAACAGAATAATGAGTATGTCAATAATTACGAGGGACGCTTCAAGAAGCCAGCAAAGAAGCGTTAATCACTGCTCTCTTGAAGATCAAGTGATGGCATAGGGATTGGTGCGATAGGTTGAACAATAGGCATGGGGGTAACGCTAATGTACTCACCGCAATCTTCTCCTCTTGTTGCAGATAGATTGGCTACATAATAGACTTGAGGTGCTATCTGCTGGACGGGAGTTGTGTACAGGGATGCTATCGTGAAGAGTGGAAATACAGGGTTCATAGTTCGTAAATTACTGATGTGGTTGGTGTCTCAAAAACCTCAATGGCATACATTGATCTTAATTTTGTGTGCAGTTTTAATGCAATCCAATATGCCAAATTCTCCGCTGTTGTTTCGCCTTCAATAATATGATTTATGAATTTGTGATCAAGTTCATCAATGATGGGTTTAACTACTGCTGAGATTTCTGCGTAATCAACTACCCAATCTCTATCTTCTCGCAGTTTTCCTTTGCAATGCACCCTCACTTTGTAAGAATGCCCGTGAAGGCGACCGCATTGATGACCAGAAGGAACCTTGGTCAATTGATGGGCTGCTTCAAAAGTGAAGTCCTTCCAGAGTTTGAATATTTGATTGTATTTATCTGCTTTCATGTTGTTGATATATTGCGGTTGATTTGCTGTTTTTCTCTATGTGCCAAATGATGTGGTTTCGTAGTTTGTGTTGAGCATCACGCGATTCATCTAGGTCTGTTTCCATTTTGCCTACAATCCTCGCTATAGTTTCTTTTTGGTTTTTTGACATTCTAATCATGTCTCTGCCCAACTCTTGAATGAGATGGTGTGTAATAGGATGATTTCTCTCCCAATTAATTTCAGCGTCTATTTCCATTTTATAGTAGTTCTAGTTGTGTTTTTGTTGACTTGAGATAATCTTCAAGTTCTTGAGTTCGTTTTGGATCTCGGAACCATCCTGTTCCATCACAAGATTCAGCACCATTTTCTTCAGCTTGCTCCAAAAGTCTGCGGGAGTTAACTCGACCAACATGAACTCTAGGAAAGTTTTTTGTCCACATAGGTAGCGATCTCCACTTCCATGATGTTGATCCCCCAATAAAAACAATGTCCGCATCATTGGGAACATCTTCTGGAGTCATGCCGTCTTGTGCTGCAAAAGCCAAAGGAACTCCAAATGCTTTTAATGCTGGTGAATGTTTATCCCAAAGAAGCAATGTTTTATCTCTATCTCCAACCCAATCTGGAACAACAGCCCACATTGGTTTCCATGCAGAATAAGCATCGAGAAAAGAGTAAAAAGGTTCCTCCGACCATTCACGACCAGAAGTAAAAGCTCCGAAGACTCCATTATCTAAAGCCCACGGGATGCCTATTTTTGGTTCAGTCAATCTTTCGCAGGAATGAAGATGAGCTAATCTATCTGGAAACATCCCAAAAAGACGGCCAGCCTCAAAACCGCTATTGTTTGAAGGCATAACAATCATTTGTTGTTTTTAGTGTGTGATGATGACATATGCCAGTTGCCGGGAACGATGTCGCATTCGTATGCCCTCAAGAAACCTGTTCCTCCAAATCCAGATTTAAGCCTGTGTTTGATAGCGGCATCACATTTCGATTCGGAAGAGTATGCAGACTTACCGCAAGCACATTGCTTGGGCTTCTCCCTTCCTTTAATCAGTCCACGATCAAGGGCTTCTCGTTTGTTGATTGGCTCAAGTTCAGGAGTCTCAAACCCTAGTTGATTTAGAATATCGTCAATCCTGCTTTTCATTGTATTTTGAATGTAACTCTTTAAAAATTGGTGCACCCAAAATCCTTTTGCTTTTTTGTGCTATTTCACGGCTACGACCATATGAAATACCTAATTCTTTTGATATTTCCGTGTAAGTCATATCACAACAGAATCTCATAATAAATGCTCTGAAATATCTATTATTTAGATTTTTTATATAAAAAGAGTTTTCTTGTGTATAATCTGTTTTTTTAGATGAAGATAATTTTCTTTCCAAATCTCTTGCGTGATTTTGTATATTAAAAACCCAATCTACTTTAGAACAAATCTCATCAGTTAATGGAGTTGGTTTTTTCATTTTCTTTTGAATCCCTTTTCGCTATAGTGCCATTCGACTTGTTCAAAGTATTCGCATTTGTCATGTCCTTTTTCTGGCTTAAAATCAGAATAGTATTGATACTCTGATGCAGGGGCTAAATACCTCCAGCATTGCATATGGGAAGGGCAATCGGTATTTGAACATTTAGATATATCACTCATTGTCTTTGATGTCTTGTTTGAGTTGGGCTAAATCCTTCATGCTCTTTCGGGTATCTGCCAATGATTCCCAAGCCATGACCCCATCGGCTATTGCTATTGCACGGTCACGTTGGTCATTAGAACGATCCAGCTTATCCTGCATCGTCAATTCAGGCGTATCACTCATTGAGAGCTTTGATGATTACCTCATCAATCTTGAGGGTCTTACCCATTGAGTTGAGCGTGGATATTTTCTTCAGGGATTCACGCAACATTTCGTTATCTTTAATAAGATCCTCAAGCAGTTTGCTTATCTCTGGATATTCAGGAAACTTTTTAATGTTAATACTCATTTTACTTAATTGTGTTTAGATATTCTTGTTGTAGGTTTTGGGGCCATGTGGAGAACTTCGGTACTCCATTAAGGCAATCGTAGTTTGCTGTTAGCCATTTAGCGGCTTCCTCTTCATTGACACTAATTCTGCTTGTGATCGTCGGCTCAATCTTCCTTCTGGATAAAGCATCGTAATCAATCCCGGCATCTTCCCACCGTCCTTGGTTCAGCCAAGTAGACGGATTGGGTATGAACTTACCGTAATCCCTTTGCCATTCTTGAGAGGCAATAGCCTTTCTTAATGCAAAAAGTATTGTCTCAATATCTGGTAGCTTCTTCTTCTTCCATATTTCCTGACAGTAACCTTTTCCAACCTTCTTTGGGTATGCCTTCCAGAATACTTCAAAGTCATTTTTAGATGCCCCCTTGGTTGCTGGAGGGGCATCCAAATCGTATGGACGGTTACAGCAAGGGCAAATATCTGCGAGTTGATCAGAACTGTTCATATTAAAACTCCTCGTATGACCATTCTTTCTTTTTGTATTGTACTGCTCGGAAAACAAAGTGCGGGTGATTCTCTGCCGCTACCTTAATTTTAATCCTACCAGATTGATGCCAGAAACCCTTGCATTCTATGAATGTTATGTATCCTTCTTTGTCTATAGTCATAAAGTCAGGTGTATAGGTGGTTCGATCCGCAAGGCGCAATGCCATAGGCTCAAAAGACCAATAGTGGATTTCGCCAGCAAGACGCTGTTCTTCTAATAGCTTGGAATATGATTCTTCCAACTTATTCATCTTCCCTGCAACCCTACGGGTAGTATTTCCTTTTGCTTTGAATGTTCTCATTTGGCTTTTAGCTTCTGGATCTCGTCGCGGAGGGAGCGAAGGCAAGTTGCTGTTATGTGCCTTGCTTTGCGACCTCGTTGGTTTCTCCACGAATATCTAATTCAAGTCGGAATTGGTAGAGCTTAAACAAGGTCTCGGGGTCTTCCTGCTCATCCTTGCTTCCTATTAGTTTTCTCCATTCTGGGTGGCTCCAATCGTTTTCTGGCGAGTAGATTTCTAGCTTCTCAACGTATTTACGGAGCCTTGCTACCTCGTTGGCTAGTTCGTCTTTTTCATCAGTAAGCATTTCAATAGCGAGGGCTTTATTACATTCGTCGCAACCATCTCCCACCATTTTTTCGGAAAGAGTCTGGCACTTGCATCCGAAAGGACGGAGGCCTTTGCTTTCGTTGTCAATTTCGGTAGAGTTGCACTTACGGCAATACGACTCGTGGTGGAAATGGGTGTCATCGGGTTTCATGGAAGCATTACGGGTTGAATCTTTCGTCCTGTGATAGAGCATTCACGTTTCTCGCATTCAACAAGCCAACCTCTCTTCTTCAATCCATTGACCCTTCCAGATACGGCATTGATCTGGATGTCCGTTAGCTTGCTGATCTCCTGTAGGGAGTAATTCCATCCGGGCTTTAATGCCTTGATGATCTTGTACTCTTGTTCAGCCAATGCTCCTTCATCCTTCAAGTCGGAATAAGCCTCCTTGGAAGTTTCACGAACATTTGTAATCTTTGTTGTGACCCAATCGAAAAGATCCCCAAGGTCAGAGTTCATTGCGTGATCTTTGGAAAGTTGATTTGCCCTGCTTCTTTGGTAAAGCAATCCAAGTGATAGAGTTCATAGCTTTTTGCCAAGACACTTCTCACTCCTGCATCAAAGGCTCCCTTGACTCGCTCCTCAACATCGGGAATCCGATTATCAATACCAAGGAAACGGATATGTTCACCGTCCCAATAGTTCTGTGCTTCTTTAGAGTATTCTTTCATTTGTGGTTGCGTGGTTGTTCTGCTTGTAATTTTTAGAAAGGGATCTCTTCTTCGTCCTGTTCAGCAGGTGTGGGCTTCGGTCTATTCTGGAAAGCCTTTGCTGGCTTAATCTTATCGGTAAATCCGTTCTTCTCCTTGACCCTGTAGTTACCAAGGATGGGAGCCTTTGTTCCCGCCTCACGGGAAGCCTTTGAAAGGCCCTGCTTGATGACTCCGGTATTCCCATACTGATCGGGAACTTCTGCTCCGGTATCGTCGGTGTTGGGATACATTACGATCTCAAGGTATGTTCCCTTCTCTCCCTGATAGAGTTCATCCTTCAGGATCTTCTTTACGTCAATTTTCGCTGTTATCATTGTTATGTTTTGGTTTGTTCCTTTCATCTATAAAGCCTTCTGACTTTAGATATGAAAAAAGTTTATCTAAATGTTTCTTTGTTACTGTCCTGCTGTCTGCTGGGAATGCCGTGTAGCATTGTTCATTGTATAGAACGATCCATTCACGCCCCATGTACATGATCCAAAGGGCACTAGCATCTTCTGGTTCATCAGATGCGGATGACACTTGGTTCGCCTTCTTTGGTTTCGATGAGCCACCCAAGGGCATCGTCAAGGGCTTGCTTTGAATTCTTGCCTTTGATTCCCTTTGCTTTGGCAACTGCTTTCTCAAGAGATGAGATTGATACTTTTGTGCAAGCAAGAAACTCGTCCGGTTTAAGAATGCTAGAAAGCGTAGAAGCGGCGGCGGCGACATCGGTAACACTCCTTGTTGTACGACCCTTCCCTAGCTTTCGTCCATCAATTTGCTTGCCAAGCTGAAGTCGGGTCTTAATTTCTTGTCTGATTTCGGCAATGAATTCCTCTACCAGTTCTGCCTTATCATCAAGGATGACAAGTTCCTGATCCGATAGCCTTTCAACTATGGTATTAGCGGCAAACAGTTGGAGTTCTTTGGAGTCTGCCTGTACCTTTCCATTGCGTTCTGGACAAACATCTTTGCCAGCACACCACTTGCAAGCATCAGGTGAAGGGATTCTAGGAGCATCATGCTTGAGAGAAGCATGAACGATGCCAAGGATCTCCTTTTCAGCGGCGATTAAACTTTCCTCATCGTATTCTGCAATCGTCGTTCCTCCTGCAAGGGGCTGAATGATGGTCACATATATTTTCTTGAGACTTGGGAATGCCTTCTTCACAAGAACTGCATAAGCCTTCAACTGCTGATTCTCGGATGCTTTCCCCTGTGCGGTGCGTCCTGTCTTGTAGTCGGTGACAACCGCCACTTCATCACCAAAGAAGTCGATGGCATCAATCGCTCCGCTGAAGAGGTCATCATACCAAAAGCGTTCTTCTTTGATGGATTTGGTAATGTTCCCAAGGTTGAGATGATCCAACATTGAGGCGTAGTCAGAGACGATGCGGGTGGCAATGTCCTGCCCTTCTGGAGTCAGTTCTTCAAAGGGCTTCTGGTCGGCTAGGACGGCATGAACATCCGTACCCAACTGCATATATTGGTTTGCTTCCTTGGGTGGAAGGGATGACTCCAGATTCCACGATCCGGGGCATAGACCAAGACGGGAGAATCCGCTTGCTGAAGGCTTTCCGTTGCGTTCGTTCATATTATGCAACCCTCCAGACACGAGTTCCTCCATCTTGGAATTTGCTTTTGAATCTGAATTTTGTTTTTGATTGGGCAATCATAATTGATGAAGACAAAGACTGAACAGGGGCAAAAAAAGAATCTCCTACTTGCATTTGCTCAAAAGGATATTTTGATCTTGAAAAGGATGGAATAGGTATTTCCTTTTCGATTTCAATTTTTTGAAATCTATTTTGTGAAACCCTTCTTCTTTCCATATTTGCTATCTGATTTTCAGTCATATTAAAGAACAGGCTTGAATGCCTTAATGTCTTCCCACTTGCTAATCAGACGTTCGATTACCCTGTCATCAAGTTCCGCAAGAAGAGTTGACTTGGTAACCTTCGGCATCTTCTTCGCTATAAGGAAATGAATGACATGAGCATCGGGGATTTCATCACTCCACATCATGCTCTGAAGCATGGTAATGGGGCTATTGGGGATCTCGGCGGGAGCTTCTGTAGTCTGCTCCGGTGCTTCCTCTACGATCTCTGCCGTGATTACTTCTGGTTCAGCGGCAATGACGGGCTTCTCAATCTTCAGCGTTGGCTTTTCAAACTCCTGAACCTCTTCAGGGACATACATTCCTGACGTTGCCATGGGGCAGACGGTTCGGATGCCTTCGGAAACTGTGCGTGACCGGAGCATCTGACGGGGAAACTTCTTGAACATATCCCTGCTGGCGAGTCCTGCCGTCTTTGCACGAGCCATGTCCCAAGCAATACGAACCTTTCCTCCCTGTGGGTGGCTGAAGGTTGCATCGGCAATCTCGTCGGAAAGATCATGCCACTCTACACTTCCTCCAGACTGAAGGAAATCTCGGAGCATAGCTTCAGCCTTCTTTGCTGGTCGGCCCTGAATAATATCGTAGTCCCTAGCGGCAAGCGCAGGGTGACGGCCCTCTGCTTGTGCGACAAGCATCAGGGCAAGTGCCTGATCGGGTGTCTTGACTCCAAAGAGTCCTGACTTGGCAACGGCTATTGCCATTCGCTCAACTTCTCCAACAGGAATTGATGGAATTTGTTGACCGATAACCAAAGAATTATTATTGTTCATTTGCGGTATGCGTGGTTGCTTCTGCAAAAGACAGGGTAGGGAGTTGTTCATTTCTCCCTACCCTGTTACTTTTTAGTCCTTCTTTTTACGGGTGGGCTTGTTCATCTTCGACATGGACTTCTTACCGTCCATCATCTTCTTGCCCTTGGTTTCGGGCATTCCCTTGGCTTCCTTCATTACCTTTTTAGCGGCGGTCTTTTTCATGGTTTTAGTTTCGATTAGGGTGTGGTTCAGTTGCGGTTTGCTCTGCAACTTGGTGCGGATCAAATCTTTTAGTACATCAAGCATCGGAGGCGGCGGCGGTGGTTTCAGTTACATTCTCGTCGTTGACCAACTTGTGGATCTCCACAAGTTTCTCCTGACTGATGTGTCCAAGTTTATTTGCAATCTCTTGAGCGAGATTATTCAGTTCGGCTAATGTCATTGTGTTGTTTTGGTTTTGGTTACTCCCTTGTGATTACAAGGGAAATTGTTTTAGTGGCAATTCCATGCCCTCAAACTCTTGTTCACCCTGCTATTAGGGTCACGCTTGGTTTTCTCGCTAGTCAATTTGCTCTTGAGTCCCTTCATTCGGGCGCAAAAGGATTTCTTCCTGCCCTCGTCGGCTTTAGTCTTGGGATTTGGTGCAGGGGCTTTTAGGTTGCCTCCTGTGGCTTTATTGTAGGATGCCCTGCCCTTGGCATTTAAGCCTCCCTTCTCGGACTTGCCTTCCTTCCTCTGCCATGCTGGTGATTTAGCCATATTATTTCTTCTTTGCGGTTTTCTTGGAGTCTCGGAAAGCCTTTGCAGTAGGTGCGACCTTGCTTCCTACCTTACGCATCTTTTCTCCTGATCCCTTGGCAATGCGCTCCCTCTTTTGATTGATATTGTAGTAAAGTCCCTTTGGTTTCACCGGAAGATTATAGCTAGAGAAATCAGGACAGAAACAAGAATCGTCGCGGCAATGAAGCGGGGACTCATGCGTTGTTCTGGTGAGACTCGAAGTAGTTCTTGAATACTCGAACGGCAAACTGGCTCATGGAGCGTTCGTCTGCGGCGGCGGCGGCGGCAACTTTAGCTTTAAGGTCGGCTGGGAAGTAGAGTCCAAGGAATACGTTCTCTTTCTCTTTAGGTTCGGGCGTGGTTTTGATGGGTGTATCGGTGTTCATAGTGGAAAAACTGGAGTGTATTGTATTTGCGGCGCGAATCAAGTTTATTTTCTAAAATTTTTGAAACGTGGTGAGGGTTCAAGGTGACCCATGCTTTCAAGGTGCATCAATAAAGCACTCCAGTTGAGGTTGGGAGTGTCTCCTTCATACCATCGACCGGAATAGTCTTGAGTGACCCTGACCCTGCGTTGGATCACTTCAATATCTGAAGCAACGGTGTTTTTATTCTTCTTCATAAGCATCACGGTCGGGAGTGAATTGGGATTCGATTTCCTCGGCATCAATTTCGGCATGGCATTCCGGGCATTCCTCTTCCCATACTCCGGTTGAAGGATAGTAGTGGACGGGAAATTCGTGCTGGCATTCTTCGTTCTTGCAAGTGTAATCTACTTTCATGGTTGCGGCGGTGTTTAGTTATAGTTTGGTCGTAGCATTACTCCTTCAGAGTATTCGGTGACATAATGAAAAGCGTTTCCATAAATTTCATGCTGAAGTTTCCTTGCTTGGTTGATTGCAGAAAAGTGAGTTTTGTTATTCATGGAATAACGCTTTTCGTCATCAATATCTGATCCTTTGTAAACATCTGGGATTGCTTGCCATACATCATAAAAACCAGTTTTAGGATTCCAGTATATTGTTGCAAAGGTGTAATCGCTTGACTTGTGCTTAATACCTACTCCATGAATTTCATCAAGTAGGTATGGTTCGCAATCAATCATGTCATTTTGTGCAGTCTGAAGAATCAATTTGGTTTTTTCTTCAGCCATTGTGATAGATGGATGGATTGTTGTCATTTTTGGTTCCTTTCGTTTTTGGTGTTTTTTTATGCGTTGCTTGTTCCGAAATTCATCATAGCGATTGCCGTCATGAAGTTTTCGGAATCCTTTTTGAAGTAAAGGATCGGGTCTTGGGAGGTTCTCCAGGTTTTGCTTCCGCAATCCAACGTAAATCCATAGGAATCCAGAGTTAAAATTGCACCATGCTTTTTGGCATAATAACGCAAGATGTTGATTTGGTTTTCGGTGATAGGGTTGTTCATTGCTTCGGCGGTTTTACAGTTCAAAGATACGGTCAAGGTGACGGTCAATGGTTTTATCGGCGGCGGCGGCGGTTGCAAAGATTTCTTTCAATCTTTTTTCTAAAATGACGGTAATGAGGTGGATCTCCCTTGCCCTAGCGGTTGAGATTCTGATTTCGTCCAGACTATGATGCTTTGATCGTGCGATCTCGCATTTCAGGAGGGGTTCTATATTGTCAACGAGTTCCTTTGCGGAAATCAATGCATTGGTTTCTTTAGTGTTCATATTAAATGCTCCTTAATTTATTGTTTATCTGTTCTATTTGTGAGTTGATTTGATCAAGTTGGAGTAACACCTTGGCGATGATTTCGTCGAGGGACGGTGGAGGCGTTTCTGGTTCGTTTTCGGCGGTTTCTTGAGTGGTTTGCGTGGTCATGGTATCAAATCGGCTTGGTGTTCGGCGGTTGTGGTTTTTTGCGGCGGTTCCTCTTCTGGGATTGTCTCTCTGGTTAAATTAAAAGGCATATCTTCCTCTGGGATAAGTTGGAACTGTTCGGCGTGTCTCATAGGTTGACAAGTTCTCGGGGAATCCATCGGGAATCCCCTGCGGTTGGTTCCTGCGACAAGGACACGAGGATCTTTTCCCCTTCGTCTAATAGCAGGAAAACTTTATCCCCTGCTTCAAGTGTTACGCTGTAAGGCATTACTCTGTCGGGCCAGAATTTTACGGGGTCAAGGAGTCGGGCGGTTTTCATTGGTTTAGAATAAAGGGGTGTCGCTGTAATTCTGGGCGTATTCTTTAAATCTTCCCATTCTTCGCACGGGTGCATCTCCTTTGTGTCTGATTTCTTTCTCTGTAATGATCTCGTATCCCTCAAGGTTCGCCGCATGGAAGAAGCGGGGAGCGTCGCAATCCTCTTCAAGATATACGGTTTCACTTGAAAGGTAGGAAAAGGAGCTAATATCCCCTGCGATTTTAAGCGTTCGCATAATGGAAACGTCAACGGCACACCAAGCGTGTCCGGGATCACTGATCCATTTTACGGTTATGGTTTTTGTCTTTGGTGGATATGTCGTGGTCATTGGTTTAGTTGTTGGCAAGGTAGGCAATACGGGCGGCGAGAATGGCGACAAGGGCAAGGAAGGTGACGGCGAGGGTCACAATCTGGCGCAAGTGCTTTTCCTGCTGGTACTGGATGAGTGCAGGAGATGGTGAAGAGAAGGTTTCCATGTTTTTATTCTGCGAAGTAAAATTGATTGCAGTATGCAAGCAAAGCGTTGTCTTCATCCTCATTGGTGACATATTCTGTCCACGGCGTACCCCAATCTTGCCATTGCATAACTGCATTGGATGCGCCACCGAAGGCGTTAATGTCTCCAACGATACGCAAAGCAGGCCCGCCAGTTGAAAGAAGAATCTGGAACTCCTCAAGGTCAGATTTTCCGCCCACTGTTTTCCATCCCTCCCTCACTGTAACAGACAAGGGTGATTGATAAATCTCCTCGATTGCTGCTTCTCTGATGTCGTCATCACTAGCAAGCAAAAGAGATGACCAATCCATGATGGATTTCATCCAGCCTTTTCCATTCTCGATTGCATGATTCTTTTCTGTCGTTGTCATAGTGTTCTCCTTTTGGGGTTGGGTTGTGTGATGGTCATTCATCACGGGAAAGATCATTGCAGAACCTTTTAATCATTGCAACAACTATTTTAAGAATCTTGCAAAATCTTTTGCCCTAGTATTTATCAGCCCCAGACAGTCACAGATTGCAAGACACTTGCATCATGTAAAACATTTGCAAGACATCAATCATTCAATGATTTCTTTGTCTCTCTTTGACTTTATGCTTGACGGTTTCTAATTCCCCCCGCTATAATGATACAGCAAACAACCCCCCCTTTCCTGCTTCTTAATCCCTTCTAGTTCAAGACTGAAAATCCTAAAGCGCACTTGCCCTTTAAATCGTAAGTCGGCTCTCGGATTGATGCTCCCCTTGGTTGACAAGTAATTTCTACCAAGTAAGATTTGCCCGATGAAGAAGCGACCCCTTAACTCGAGACAAAAGAAATTCATAGACAACTACCTTTTGAAGGGATTGAGCATTGCTGAAAGTGTTAGGCGCAGTGGTTACTCTATCCGATCCGGTAGATCGGAGGACTACTCAAGTCTGGGATGTCGTCTTCTCAAGACACCTCGCGTGGCTGACGAGGTAGAGAAACTCCGGGAGAGAGCATTTGAAAGGGAGGCCTTGTCGATGGCAGAAAAACGCAGTTGGCTTGCTAGGGCCCTTCGTACTCCGGTAGGTGAACTACACGAGGGAAGTGATCTAGCTCAGGAAGTGACGGTCACGGAAGGGAAAGAGGGAACGGTTAAGCGGATCAAGGGAGTGGACAAGATCAGGGTGATCGAGGTTGATAACAGGATGGCGGGACACGATTACAAGGACAGGGAGCCGCAAGCAAATAACCCTTTCTTATTCATTATATCGCTTGGTAAGACGCCTGGGATTGGTGATGGGATTGAAGCCCTCCCTATGGCGAAGGCTACCGTGGTAGATGCGGAGACTCTGCCGGCATAGCAGGAGGGCCACTACTCCAACAGCACACTCCAGCGGGATGCCTTGCGCTCCCGCCCTCACGCAAAGGACTCGACCTCTCCACGGTGGGGAATCCTATAGTAGTTCCTATCGGGTGGTGGGGAGGGGGTATCATACCGGGGTATATGGGTGCGGTGTGCGACATGCCCCAATGAAAAAAAATCCTTATTGGGGAGTTTCCCTTATTGAAAGATCCTTGTAGGATATAGAAGAGTGCTTGACATAGGATTGGGGTAAATGTAAAGAAGTGTGGAATGACATTGAGATACCCACCGGAGGATTTGAAGAAGCCTAGTATTATGTTGCTTCGTAGTTTGGCATTGAAGTTGAGGTTGGAGGTGAGCAAGGAGCCGGGAGGGTATGGAGGGTTGAGGATGGAGAGGAAGAGGTTGGGGGAGATGTTGAAGGAGAACATCCAAGATCCGAGGTTGAGTGAGATGGACAGGGATACGATCAAGTATCTGGAATAGGGCTAGAATGAGTTTATAGGCCCGTGGTGAAGTTTTTATTGCCAAGAGGCATGGATGGAAGCAAAGTGTATTTGCTTGCCATCAAAGAGGGGCATCTGGAAATATCCGGGTGTAGCGACCTGTATGGTAATCCCAATTTAATAGAAC
>Ga0208504_1000165_pt1 | contig 17649 bp, 17 predicted proteins | sample CryBogCBH05Oct08_FD_184595 | JGI IMG/M metagenome (GOLD analysis project Ga0208504, IMG submission 184595) | Freshwater microbial communities from Crystal Bog, Wisconsin, USA - CBH05Oct08 (SPAdes) | ecosystem: Environmental > Aquatic > Freshwater > Lake | place: Crystal Bog, Wisconsin, USA...
GTCCCCCCAGTTGGCAAAACGGAACATCACCGCCCAGCGTTGCTGCGAGTTCTGCGCTTATGCCCCCCACCCATCTGAGAATTGCCCCCGCGTCACTGCTTCCACCGCCGAGTCCGCCGCCGGTTGGAATGACCTTGTCAATCGTGACGCCAGCTTTTCTGCCTACGAGGTTGAGTGCTTTAGAAACCAAATTCGTTTCATCAAGTGGAACGCGAATGCTGGCCGGAGTGAGTCGTAGATAGTCATCTGATTCTTCAATAATGAGTCGGTCAGAGAAGTCCAGCGAAACCATCTCACTTCGAAGAGTGTGGTAACCGTCTTCGCGCACGCCAGTGACTTCTAAGAACCAGGTCAGCTTGGCGGGGGCGAGGAGTTCTTTCATCGAGCTGCTGCCAACTTAGCGAACTCTTCTATCGTGAGCTCCTCTGGACGCTTAGTTTCAGCCACTCCGGAGCGTTCAAAGACTCCTTCACTCGCCCAACCGTTAAGGGATCGTCGAAGCATTTTGCGACGTTGCGCAAAGGACATACGAATGACTTCAAACAGGTCAGCTTCACTGACTTCGCTTGGATCGATGCGAACACTTTCGCGTCTGACAATTGAAACAAGTGCTGAGTCAACATTGGGCTTGGGATAAAAAACTGAGGGTCCAATTTTTCCGACGACTTTGGCGTCAGCAAAATACTGAACACGAAGTGACGCAGCGCCATAGGCCTCATCACCTGCCTGGGCCGCAAAGCGCTCGCCCACTTCTTTTTGCACCATAACCAACATGCGCTTAATGAGCGGCTGTGACTCGAGCAGATGAAGAACTAGCGGTGTTGCAACGTTGTACGGGAGATTGGCAATGATTGCGGCTTCTCGTCCACCAAGAATTTCGCTGTAGTTCGCATTCAGTGCGTCAGCGTGATGAACCGTTACCCCATGCGGCTCGACAACTGAGCGAAGTGGCTCAAGCAGGTAGCGGTCTACTTCCATTGCCTGCACTTCAGCACCAGTTTCAATTAGCGCGAGGGTCAGCGAACCAAGTCCTGCACCAATTTCTAGAACGAGGTCACCTGGTCCAACTTCGGCGAGCCTGGCAATACGACGAACGGTGTTTGGATCAACAACGAAGTTTTGGCCCAGAGCTCGCGAGGGCTTTAGCCCATGCGCTTCAAGAATTGCTACGAGGTCAGTACGGGTGTGGGTCACCAAGACACTCTGACACGAATAACACCCTTGGCGAGTGGTGACAGTTGCGCGAATTGCGTCATTGACAAGTCAATGACGCGTGGGTACGAAGCATTCTCACGGTCCGTAACAACGCACGCAATGGTTTTTCCTGTCGCAATGTCCTGCACGCGTACGTGCGTCCCAAACGGCAAAGTCGGTGATGCACAGCGTCCAGGGACATACGAGTACCACGTGGCAACTCCAATGACGTAACGCTTGGGAGCTGGCTTAAGCGTTGTTGTCGTTACTGGAACAGTTGTTGTTTCGCCTGGAATGGTGGTTGTTGTTTCGCCCGGAATTGTTGTTGTCGTAGTTGTTGAAGTTGTAGTCGTACTTGTCGTGGGCTTAGGAGTTGGTTTTTTTGGAACCACCGGAAGTGCCACGTGCACCAGGACAACGGACTCGAATTTGACAACCGTTCCAGCGGCTGGATTTTGGCCGACGGCCCTCGTCCAGGCTCCACTGAAGGCACCTGGGCCGGTGGTGTCAAAAAAGAGGCCAGCGCTGTGCATTGCCTTATAAACAGCGGCTTTTGAAAGGCCAATCAGCTTTGGCACCCTTCTCGGGCCGACGAATGGCTTCATGGAGGTAACAAGTTTCGCTTGGCCGTGCCACGCGATCAATACGCCAGGTGCTGGGCTCTGCTGTGCGACTGTTAACCACGTTCCATTCGATGATCCCGGGCCACTCGTGGAGAAATAGAGACCCTTTGCGGACATGATTGCATAGGCGTTGGCGCGCGAGGTGCCTATGAGGTTGGGCATGTGCACGGGCGCGTGCGAAGTAGACGCCTCTGCGTTAAGAGACGTAGAAAGTACCAGTGAAGCAGCCAACAAGCTGCTCACGGTCATAAGCGTCAACAAGTACCGGGGTACTCGCTGGAATAATGCCCTCAGATCTCCACCCTCCGTCGGGACAACGAGTGTTTACGCAACAACTCGCCCTATAACGCTAGGCAAGTACGACAAAGAAGGCAATACGAGATTTCTATTGGTATAAAGTCCCTGATTAAAAGGTATTTATCTAGTAGGTAAATTGAACAAACGAGCAGAGTTTGCAGCTGTTGCATCACGCACAACTGAAACCTCTTCGCCGCGAAGGTTTGCGACAAATTCGCCGACTAGTGACACGTACGCCGGTTCATTTGGCCTACCGCGATATGGAACAGGTGCCAGAAATGGACTGTCAGTTTCAACATGTAGCCGATCGAGTGGAACAATTTTTACCGCTTCGCGAAGTGACTCAGCATTTTTGAATGTAGCAATTCCAGAAATTGAAATATCGCAACCCCACTCCAGACAACCTTCAGCATCCGCTTGATTGCCGGTGAAGCAGTGAATCACCGTTCGCGGCGGCACACCTTCTGTCTTAAAAACCTGGAACAAGTCATCAAATGCATCCCTCGCGTGGATGACTAACGCAAGGTCGAGCTCATGAGCTAAACCAATCTGGGTGGCAAAAGATTTAAACTGCTCTGACCTGGGAGAATGTTCGTAAAAGTAGTCGAGGCCGCACTCGCCAATACCCACCAACTTGGGGTGGCCAGAACGGGCCATTTCAATAATTGGTTGGATGTCACTGAGCGAATCGTGAGGATGAAGCCCAACAGTTGCGTAGAGCTCGACGGGGCCTTCAATCTCAGCAACTGCGAGTGCGTCGCGTGAAGTCTCTGCACCAGTACCGATCACCACAAGTCGATCAACGCCAGCGGCAACTGCATTGGTCATCACTTGTTGGATGTTGAGTGCAACTTTTTCATCAGTTAAAAAACTGTCTTGAATGTGACAGTGTGCGTCAGTCCAGTTGCTCATTACTCACTCTTGATTCTCGGGAAAAGAGGATCGCCCTTCTCCACTTTTACGCCCTTAGGAAATAGCCCCCATTTGGTGTTGTCGTTGAAGTTTCCATCTGTTGGTAAGCCACTAAGTCCCAGTCGCTTCCAGATTTCAGCTGACACAGTTGGCATGGCCGGCGTTGCAAGAATTGCGACAATTCGGATTGCTTCGAGTGCGTCACCCATCACTGCTTCCACTTCAGGTCCCGGTTCCATTTTCCACGGAGCGTTTTGTTCGAGGAAAGAATTTGTTGCACCAATAAGTCGCCACGTTGCTTCGAGCGCTGCTTGTGGTGCGAAGCGGTTCCACGCAGCTGTGGTTTCAGTTACTGCGGTCTCTGCATCACTTCTTAGAACTGAGTCACTTCTCGCACCCGGCGAAGTTCCATCGCACTTTGACTGCACCACAGTTGCCACACGTGCCACAAGGTTTCCAAGGTTGTTGGCAAGGTCAGTGTTGTAGCGAGCGGTGATTGCTTCTAGTGAGAAATCGCCATCGTTTCCAAGCACTGCTTCGCGAAGTAGGTAGTAGCGAATTGGGTCAACGCCGTATTCGTTGGTAAGGACAACTGGGGCAATATCGGTGAGCTTTACGCCACCTTCTTGGGCCATGGTCTTTGAAAGCTTCTGCCCTCCAACGAGGAGCCAGCCGTGGACTTGCACGTGTGACGGTGGTTCAAGTCCTGCCGCCATGCACATTGCTGGCCACCAGACACAGTGGAAGCGAATGATCTCTTTACCAATGAGGTGGTGGGAGTTCGGCCACCACTTGGCAACTTCATCATCTTCTCTTCCGTAGCCAATTGCGGTGAGGTAATTGATCAGCGCGTCGTACCAAACGTAAAAGACGTGCTTTTCGTCCCACGGAACTGGAACACCCCACGAAATAGAAGTGCGCGTAATTGAGATGTCGCGAAGGCCGCCCTTAATAAATGCGTACGCTTCATTGCTCTTTGTTCCAGGTGTCACGAACTCTGGGTTCTTGGCGTAGTACTCAAGCAACTTGTCTTCAAAGGCGCTCAGCTTAAAGAACCAGTTTTCTTCTTCCATTTGCGTAAGTGGTTTTCCGTGAACCGGACACTTGCCATTGTCGCTTGCTTCATCGGTGAAGTAGTCCTCGCAGCTAACGCAGTAGAGACCTGAGTACGTGTCTTTATAGATAAAACCGTTGTCGTAAATCGCAGTGAGGAACTTCTGCACACTTTCGTAGTGGCGAGGCTCGGTGGTTCTGATGAAGTCGTCATAACTAATGCCGAGTGCATCCCAGGCTTCTCGGAATCGCGCTGAAGTGGTATCAGCCCAGGCCTGTGGTGATACACCGTTCTTTTCTGCAGCGTCCGCAACCTTTTGACCATGCTCATCTGTTCCGGTGAGAAACTTGGTCTCGTCACCAATGAGTCGGTGCCAGCGCGCCAAGGCGTCAGCATTCACCGTGCAGTAGGCGTGTCCGACGTGTGGTGCGTCATTGACGTAGTAAATCGGCGTAGTGATATAGAAGCGAGCCATTAACTAAAGGTTACTAAGTTATGAATCCTGCTCAGCTCGAACATCGAGACCGAGTTGATACGCAACTCGGTGAGCAACCCCGAGCGTTTCAGAGACGTACGAGACAGCGTCTCGCAAGGTAGCCCCACTACTCAACTGCTCAATGATGGCCTTTTTGGCCGTTTCATCATTGATTACAGGCGAAGGTTCTGCGCCATCAAGAACAACAACAATTTCACCGAGCACTTCTCTTGATGAGTATCGATCATGCACTTCTTTCAGAGTTCCACGAATTACTTCTTCATGGAGCTTGGTGATTTCTCTGCAAACGGCCACCCTGCGGTCTGGGTAGTGAACTGCTAATTCGCTAAGGGTGGTTACGAGTCGTTGAGGTGATTCATAAAAGACAACTGTGCGTTGTTCTTTGGCCCACTGTGCGTAGAGCGCTTCACGTTCACCAGCTTTTCTAGGAACGAACCCTTCCATAATGAAACGTTCAGTTGGAAGACCGCTAATGGTGAGTGCCGCAATAACCGCCGCTGGTCCAGGAGCCGTCGTCACAAAAAGTCCAGCTTCTGCAACTGCAGCAACAACACGTGTGCCTGGGTCACTGATACCCGGAGTGCCAGCATCGCTGATCAGAACGACAACTTGGCCTTCGCTGACTCGCTTGATGACTTCTTCGCACTGAGAAGCTTCATTGTGCTCATGGAGGGCTTTCAGTCGACCGTTGACGGGAATGTTGTTCGCGCTGAAGAGCGTGCTCGAGTGGCGGGTGTCTTCGCAGTAGATAACGTCGGCCTTTTCCAGTAATTCCAGGGCCCGACGAGAAATGTCCCCGAGGTTGCCAAGAGGGGTTGCTACCACTACAAGTTGTCCTTGCATCTGCACGTAATTCCCTTCGTTTGGCTTAGTAGGCCATTTACCTACTAACATTGTCACCTATGTCAAAGCGGACTAACAAGCGCAAGCTACGAGCCAAGAAAAAGGCTAACCACGGCAAGAAGCCGAACTGCGGTCGCGGCTAAAGCCGTACCCTTACAGTTTCCCGTCCCACCCACAGTTTCGCTCTTTTAAGAGGGCGCTCAGTGGCGTAGGCGTGTCGGTTATTACGCCATCAACCCCGAGGTCCACCAATCTGGACATCGACTCGACATCATTAATTGTCCATACGTGAACGGCCACACCTGATTTGTGAGCTGACTCGACAAATTGCTCATTCACAACCGTGATATCTCCGAAAGTTTCTGGAACCTGGAATGAGCACACCGGAGGAACCTTGAGTTCTCCGCCTTCGAGCATCGAGAAAAAGAATGCTGAAGTCTCATTCGTAGCCGCAGAAGTAGCAACTTCGGGGGCCAGCAAGCGAAACTTCTGAATCGCGTCGTCATGAAATGACGCAACGATCACCGAACTTGTTCGCTCAAGCCGTTGCAGATCTTTATAAAGGAGCTCTTCATAGGGTTCAACATCAGGGGTTGTTTGCTTGATGTCCATGTTGAGTAGAACTCCTGGGAACGCTTCGCTCACTTCTTCAAGGGTTGCGATTGCAAAACTGCGGTCTATCGGTGCTTTGCCTCGGTGCACGTATTCACTGTCGCTACGACCCGGAGAAACTGCTTCTCCCGCAATCCACCAATACGCATTATCCATTTCTTGGATCTCGGCCAAAGTGAAATTGGCAATACTCCCCTGGTGGTTCGTGGTGCGGTCAACGGTTTCATCGTGACAAACAACAATCTTTCGATCTTTCGTTGCATGAACGTCCAGTTCAACTGCAGTAGCGCCATTCTTTAGTGCGTTCGAAATTGCAGCGATTGTTGATGATGGCCCTTCGAAGGAGCCGCCTTGGTGAGCAAAAGAAATTACTCTGCGCTCAAGCCAAGGACTACTCACGCGTTTGTTCGACCTTGCGGGAATAACTTCTTTTCCATTCGGCTCTCCATGTAGAAAGCGAGACCAGGAACGAATCCTGAAAGCAGCATCAGTGCAATGTATCCCACGTGAAGTTTTGCCTTCAGAGCCAAATTAAAAGAAGCAACGAGATAAATCGGGTACAAGACAATTCCGTGTCCGACGCCGACGAGGCTGACGAACCATTTGATGTGATGCCACGCAGTTGCATCAACCTTGTGAAGAATAAATGTTGCACAAAGAATTAGTAACGTTGTTCCCGTAATGAATGACATGATTCGGTAACGATTAAAAGCCTTTAACATTTAGTGTCCAAACAGTTTCTTTTTAGGTTTTGTAGCAATGTTTTCTAGATGATCGTTGTACGCGGCCATCTGTGGATCTTCTGACATTGACTCTGCAGCTCGAGCGGCCTGCGCCAAGGCTCGCTGCTTCTCTTCAAATTCACGGCGTGCTTTTTCTTGATGTTCAGTTACTTTTTCTTGGTTGAGCAGTGCCCACCATCCAAAGACTCCAAGCACTGCGAAGCAAGGCCATTCAATTGAGTAGAGGAAGCTCAGTGAATTACCCTGAATAGCACGACCAACTTGCCAATACGCCGCTGAAGCACACATGGCTAGCCACACGATTAAACAAATGTGCAGAATTAATGCCTGCTTGGTTAGATACTTAGCCTTCACGGTGCCATCCTACCTAGTGGACTTCATTTCCTAGGCCCAGCACTAGGATGAACTGGTGTCAAACATGCAAATGAATGAGTTCTCTTGGAGCCATTTAAACCACTGGCATCTGGGCATCGTGCCAGTCGTTCTTCTTCTTGGTGCTGGCTGTTTGTACGCAGTTGGAGCTCGAAGGGCCAAGGACTGGCCGCTAGCGCCTTCGTTGTTTTTCTACCTCGGCCTCGTTGTTACCTTTTTGGCCACGCAGAGCGTTATTGGCTACTTCGACATGGAGTACTTCAGCGCCCACATGGTCCAGCACCTCCTTCTGATCATGGCGGCAGCTCCATTATTCGCCTGTGCTCGCCCCCTCGATCTCATCAGCAAGGTCGGTCCGCTCTGGGCAAAGAAGTTCATTGATGGCCGCTTCATGCGCGTCCTGCTGCACCCACTTTTTGGTTTCGCAGCGTACGTAGTGTTCATCCCAGTGACGCACCTCACGGGGCTCTTTGACCTCATGATGAAGTATTCCCTTGTTCACCACGCGGAGCAGATTGCTTTTCTAGTCATCGGATACTTATTTTTCAGAGTGGCCTTTGGACTTGAGCGAGGAATGAAGCTGCATCCGGGACTTCGACTCGTCTACGTAATGGGGGCCGTTCCCGTAGATACGTTCACTGGACTCGCGCTCATAATGTCGGTGAAGAACCCATTCCCTGGTTACGCCGCGATGGCACCAATGGGATCAACTCCCGCTTCAATCCTTGACAACGTGAAGCTTGGTGGATCCATTATGTGGATTGGGGGCGACGGACTAATGCTTCTGGCGTGTATTCCACTCGTAGTGATGTGGGTGAAATGGGAAACGATTCGTACTCGAGAGATTGATGCTGAACTCGACGAGCTCGGACTCTAAGAACTAGAGCAGTCCTGCTTCAATAGCGAGTTCTTCTAGATCAACTTCTGGCCGAGCTCCGAGGTGCTTAATAATTTCTCCAGCACAAAGCGATCCCAGCTGAGCCGCTTCAACAGGGTCACAGCCCAGGGCCATGCCGTAAAGAAATCCTGCAGCGAACATGTCGCCCGCACCATTTTGATCAACCACATGCTCAACTTCAGCAGCAGGGACGTTGACAACTTCAGAGAACGAAAGAACGTCTGCTCCTTCTGGTCCGCGAGTGACCACTGCAAGAATTCCGAGTTCATCAATGAGGTCGTACGCCTCGGTGAGTGTTTCAACTTGAAAGAGCGAAAGTATTTCATCTTTATTACAAAGCAGTAAGTCAACATCGTTGGTGATGAGCTCGAGGAAGTCTCGTCGGTGACGATCTACGCAGAAACTGTCCGAGAGCGAAAGGGCAACCATCGAGTCATGTTCGTGTGCAAAGTTGACAACTTTTTTGATTGCCTCTTTCGCCGGTGGAAGATCGAACAGGTAACCCTCAACGTAGGTAATCTCAGAACGTGCAATGAGGTCTTCTCGAATGTCATCAGGACGAAGTTGATTGCCAGCACCTAAGTACGTGGCCATGGTGCGCTGCGCATCATCAGTAATAAATACGTGACAACGACCAGTTGCACCTTCATCAGGTGCGGCGATTGCAACATCGAGTTCCGCACCGAGTGTTTTCAAGTCGTGCTGGAATCGTTCACCGAATTCATCGTTGGCAACTTTTCCAATGAAGCCACACGTTCCGCCAAGATTGGCTACTCCAGATATTGAGTTTGCAACTGAGCCACCACTCATCTGTGTTGTTGGCCCCATCGCGTTATAAATCGTGTCGAGCCTGTCAGCATCAACAAGGCTCATCGAGGCTTTTACGAATCCAAGATCTGCGTACACCTCATCGGAGTCGCGAGAAATAATGTCGAGCATCGCGTTGCCAATGCCAGTAACTGCAAGGCGATTTGGGCCGGGCTTTTTGCGGAGGGAAACTGGCGTCTGAGAATTTGTCACCTAGCGAGCGTAGAAGATTTTCCCCTAGGGTGGATGGCTATGAGTACTACTAAGAATCCATACCGCCTCGACCGTTCAATTGTCCCATCGGCCTATCGAATTTTCATCACCCCAGACCTCGATGCCGCCACCTTTTCGGGACGCGTTGAGATCGACATCGACGTAAAAGAGTCAAATACTTCTTTCACGTTGAACGCCAAGGCACTCGAGATGGGCGACGCAACCATCACTTCAGGATCAACGTCGCTTCGCTCAACCAATCTGACCCTGAACGACAAGTACGAGACTGCAACCTTCAGCTTCGAGAGTGCGCTGCCCACTGGCGCTGGCGTTCTAGAGATTGCCTTTACCGGAGTTCTTAATGACCACCTGCAAGGTTTCTACCTTTCTAAGTACAAAGACGCCAGCGGCACCGAGCACCGAATTGCGACCACGCAGTTTGAGCACTCCTACGCTCGTCAAGCCTTCCCTTGCTGGGACGAGCCATCTTTCAAGGCCACCTACCAGGTGAACCTCACTGTTCCTTCACACTTGGCGGTGTATTCAAATAACCCTGAAACTTCAAACGTTGATCTTGGCAATGGTCAAAAGACTGTTGCTTACTCCCCGACCATGATCATGTCAACGTATCTCGTTGCATTCTGTGTAGGACCGTTCGAATCAACTGAGGCAGTTGATGTTGATGGTGTGCCACTTCGAGTGATCTACCCAATTGGCAAGGGCCACTTAACAGACCTCGCCATGGAAGCTGGTACGCACGCACTTCGTTTCTTCTCTTCATACTTCGACATTCCCTACCCAGGTGAAAAGCTCGACATGATTGCGATTCCCGACTTTGCTGCTGGTGCGATGGAAAACTTAGGTCTCGTCACTTACCGCGAAACTGCACTGCTCGTTGACCCAGAAGTTGCCGGACTCGCAGCTGTGCAGCGTGTAGCTGAAGTTGTTGCTCACGAAATTGCGCACATGTGGTTTGGTGACCTTGTAACCATGGAATGGTGGGAAGGAATTTGGCTCAACGAAGCATTCGCCACATTCTGCGCCACACTTGCAATGGAAGACTTCCGACCTGAATGGGACATCTGGACTTGGTTCGCAGTTATTGACCGTGAAATGGCAATGAAGGTTGACGGACTCCACTCGACTCGACCAATTGAATACGAAGTCATCTCACCAGACGACACACAAGGAATGTTCGACGTTCTCACCTACGAAAAGGGTGGTGGAGTTCTACGAATGCTTCAGCAATTCCTCGGTGAAGAGACATACCGAAACGGAATTCGCCGTTACTTGAAGAAGCACAGTTACAAGAACACCGTAACTACCGACCTATGGGACGCGCTTGAAGAAGAATCTGGCAAGCCAGTTCGAGACATCATGAACACCTTCATTTTGCAAGGTGGCCACCCAATGGTGACACTGGAGAACGGTCAGATTTCTCAGCAGCCATTCGCTTACGGAAGTCTTGTAGCTACTCCTACATCGCCTTCTAGTGAGATTGGAAAGAAGTGGTTAGTGCCAGTTCTTACGAAGTCACTCGATTCATCAACTGTTACTCGTAACTTGTTGAGCGACACACCAATCACGCTAAGTGATGCTGCACCCGTGCTCGTAAATGTTGGTGCATCTGGAGTATTTCGTACCCGCTACGGCGCCGCAGAATCATCAGCAATCGCTGCACGATTCGGCGAGCTCGAAAAGGTTGACCGCGCAAACATCTTGCTCGATGCATGGGCAGCCCTCTTTGCTGGACAGATCACATGGGCCAGTTTTGAAGAGCTCGCACGAAGCGCCGCACCATTTAGAGAAGTTGCCTCTTTAGAAACCGTGGCCGCAGCAATTGAAATGCTGAATCGCGTTTTAACTCCTGAGCAAACTCCAAAGATTGCTGCATTCGCAAATGACATCTTCGCTCCAGTTCTTGACGCGTTCGGCTGGGACCCTAAGGCCAATGAAGACACCTTCGATGGCAAAGCTCGTGGACTCGCTATTGGAACACTTGGAAGTGTTGCCAAGAACCCAGCAGTTATTGCTGAAGCTCGCAAGCGTTTTGATGCCGGAAACATTCACGGTGACATCTTGATCCCCGTTCTTCGTGTCATTGGAGAGCAAGGTCAAGGCGCAGACTTCGATGAGTTCTGGAAGCGTTGTCAGAATGCTGCTACTCCTCAGGATGAAAACAATTACCGCATGGCACTTGGATTCTTCACTGATGAAGCTTTGCTGCTTCGCGCCACCGAAATGTGTTACTCAACATTCCGTAACCAAGATGGTGGAATGATGCTCGGTTTCTATAGCCGCAACCGTGTTTCAGGACCTGCTGTGTGGAAGGTCATCGCGAAGCGATGGGACGAAGCGATGGACCGCTTCCCTTCGAGTGCTCACGCACGCCTTGCTGTTGGAGTGTCGACATACGTAACTGATGAAGCATTCTCACGTGAAGTTGAGAAGTTCCACAATGAGCACGCACTTGCTGGTCGCCAGAAGACTGTCGATCAAGAAATTGAGCGCATGCACGTAGGAATTGCATTCACCAAAGCAATGCGTTCGCAGTTCTAGGCTTAGTAAGTGAGCATCGGGTATTTCCTTTTCATCATTGGACTCTTTTTCATAATTGAGTTACCCGATAAATCATTTATCGCAACAATCGTCATGGCCACTAAGGCCCGACCTATTCCTGTACTCCTAGGTGCGAGCACTGCACTAGTTGTTCACATGGCAATTGCTTGTGCAGCGGGGCAAGTCATTGCTTCATTTCCTACGACGATCAAGGACATCACTATTGCGGTTTTGTTTTTAGGTGGTGCTGCGTACTTACTCTTTGTTCCTGCAAAAGTTGAGGAAGAAAAAGGTGAGGAAGAGGCTTCGGCTGAAAAGTCTGGGACGTGGTGGAAAGAGTTGACGGTTGCTTTCAGCGTTATTTTCGTTGGCGAATTTGGTGACATCACTCAAATTCAAGCTGCGAACTTGACGGCAAAGACTCACCTGCCAATCGCGGTGTTCGTTGCATCTTCAATTGGTCTCATCCTCGTGGAGGTTGTCGGTGTCTACGGTGGTCAATTCCTGGTGAGGAAGTTCTCGCTCCAAAAAATTAGATACGCGGGTGGAATTGTCTTCGCCGGACTTGGTATCTATTCCGTCGTTAAGTTGATCTCCGGATGAGCCGCCGTTCAGAATTACTGGCCTACGCCGAGGGCGTAAAGGGTTTTATGCCAACCAACGAGGGACTAGCTCTTCACGACTACGCCCGTGCTCACGGTGAACAAGTTGCTGGTGGGACGTGGCTCGAAGTTGGAGCTTGGTGCGGTAAATCAGCTGTCTACATAGGGAGCGCCGCCGAAGAAACTGGTGCAGTCCTCTATTCACTTGATCACCACCACGGCAGTGAAGAGAACCAGGCGGGATGGGAACACTTTGACCCTACGCTCGTGGACCCAGTTGATGGCAGGCTTAATACGCTTCCAACCTGGCAGCGAACGATTGCTGACGCCAAACTTGAAGCAACAGTCATCGGACTTGTTGGACCATCAGTTGTTGTTGCAAAACATTTTGCCCAGCTACTTGACGTTCTCTTTATTGACGGCGGTCACGGCAAAGAAGTTGCGTGGGCCGATTACGAGGCGTGGACGCCAAAGATTGTTGCTGGTGGACTACTGCTCATCCACGATGTTTTTCCAAATCCTGCAGACGGCGGACGTCCGCCCTACGAGATTTATCTTGCCGCCCTAGAAAGTGGAAAATTCGAAGAGATCGGTGACGAGGGATCGCTTCGCGTACTTCGCCGAGTTAGTTAATTCGACAACCTGGTTCAGGAAGATCAAGCGGCTCGCCCAGTACTTCGTGGCGAAATAGTCCAGCGGCTGGCGACGTAGAGGTCAGGGCATCCGCAGCCAAAATAATTGCAGCTGATGTGTAGCTCGATGTTTCAGCGTGTGGGAACGTAACGGCTTCTGGATACGCAATGCCTGTCCAGTACGCACCATCTTCGCGGCGGTGACGAGTTGTACACGAGAAGAGATCGAGCGCCTGAGTGGTAAGTCCGAGCGCGTCTAGTGAAAGAACACATTCTGCGGTCTCTGCTGCAGTCACCCAGTCGTTAGTAGAGACACAACGAACTCCGAAGTCAGCCATTACGTGGCGCTCCCAGCCATCGATAATGCGCTTCTCCCCCGCACTTCCGTGAAGGGCACCACTAAAGATTGGGTAGTACCAGTCCATGGCGAATTCGTTCTTTGGAGCAAACGCTCCTGGGTGGTGTGCAACCATGTGTCCTAGACGCCCGGCAGCAAGTTCCCACGCTGGCTTGGCGTGACCGAGTCGCTCACCAAGTGCCACAGCACATCGCAGCGAATGAAAGATTGATGAAGAGCCCGTTAGCAATGCGTACGTTTCTGGGTGACCAAGTGAATCGAGCGACCAGCGAATGGTCCCGTCACCTAATTGCCAGCGCAGAACGAAATCAATTGCTGCTTCAACGCTCGGCCACATTTGTGCGCAGAAGTCAACATCTTCAGTCACGAGTAGGTAGTGATAGATACCTGCAGCAATGTAGGCACAGACATTTGTGTCTAGTCGTGCGTCTTTGACGTGAGCACCTACGTAGTAGTTGAACCAGCTTCCATCCTTTAGCTGCATATCCGCAAGCCACTTGTACGCAGCGCGCGCTTCTTCCTGGTACCCAGTAATAGTGAGTGCCATGGCTGCTTCAACGTGGTTCCACGGGTCACAGTGACCTCCAGGGAACCAAGGGATCTGCCCACTCTTCACTTGCAAGGTGCTGAGCTGCTTCGCAGTTTGAGCAATTTGCTCCGAGGTAAGAATCCCCGGAACTCCCGACATGTGCTGAGACGTAAGTGACATGGCTACAGAGGCTTCACTAAGTAAATGATGATGGACTTACCCATAATTGGAGCGAGGACTTTTTCCAAGATGCGAGTTGTTCGAGGACCCTTCACGATGTCCCACACGAGGAGCTTGTGATATTGGCGAACAAACCAGTTCTGGTCGTTCTTAGTTCCGACCAAGCACTTCAACCACCAGTAGGGACTGTGAAGTCCGTGCGCATAGTGGTGACTCGTGACATTCATTCCGACTGAAGTGAGACGCTTCTTAATCTGTGACTTTCTAAAGATTCGAATGTGCCCGCCAGGAACGTTGTGATACGCGTCAGATAGTGCCCAGTTAATGAGCTCTGGTCCAAAACGCGGAACGGTGATCGCCATGGTGCCGCCGGGGCGAAGTACACGTGCGAGTTCGCGCATTGCGCCAAGGTCGTCAGGAATGTGCTCTAAAACTTCAGAGCAAATGACACGATCAAAAGTTCCATCAGGGAATGGAATAGCGAGTGCGTCACCTTGCACCGCTGCAACGTGCAAGTTCTCAGGTGAGAGCTCGCCTGCTTCAACCATGGCTGCAAATGTTGCGGCTACGCCTTCAACTTCGTCGCGACCTGCATCGAGGGCGACCACGCTGGCTCCTCTGCGAGCAGCTTCAAAGGCGTGGCGACCAAAGCCGCATCCAAGGTCAAGAATCTTGTCACCGGACTTCAGTCCGAGAATGTCGTAATTAGCTGTAAGCATCAGTCAAAGTCCATCGAGTCTGGTAGTGGTTTGTTGTTGAGAATTGCGTCGTAGCAAGCTGCAGTTCCACGTGCTGTCACTTCCCATGTGAAGCGCTCAGTAACGCGAACTCGACCAGCGTCACCGAGCTTCTTGCGAAGTGGAGCGTTGTCGAGCAGGTCGCGAATTGCCGTAACTAGAGCTTCTGGGTTATTTGGCTCAACGAGGATTCCTGTTTCGCCGCTCACGCCAACCACTTCAGGAAGCGCTCCACCAGTTGTTGCAATTACTGGAACCGCACAGCTCATCGCTTCAATGGCTGGCAGTGAGAAACCTTCGTAGAGACTTGGAACCACTGCCACTTCGGCTTCTCCATACAGACGAGCAAGTTCCTCGTCAGTTACCCCAGAAATAGTTGTCACGATGTCATTAAGTCCGAGTCGGTCCATGGTTTCTTGAACACGGCCCTTCGCCTTGGGCTTACCAATAACAATGAGGTCAATGTCACGTTCGGTGCGAAGTTTGGCGACCGCTTCAAGGAGCGGGACGAGTCCCTTCATTGGCACGTCACTACTTGTCGTCACCATGAGGCGACCCTTCTTCTTCACCACATCGTCGTAAGGCTTAAAGACTGTGTGATCAACACCTACTGGAACCACAGTTAAGCGCTCGAGTGGGACTTTCATCTGGGCGTTGATGTCCTTCTTCGAGTTGTGTGAAACAGTGAGCACTGCTGGAAGTCGCTTAACAGTGCGCACCTGCATGCGAAGGAACCCAAACCAACGTCTCGTGGTGTAGCGCTTCCACATTCCTTCAGCGTGGTCCAGGGCAATCGAGCGGTCAACAGTAATTGGGTGGTGCAACGTTTCAAGAAGTGGCCATCCATCTTTGTGCAGGCTCATGATGCCAGTGCCAATGCACTGGTTGTCGTGAATAATGTCAAAGTCGGCGCGGCGCTTCTTCAAGATTTTCTTGATGCGAAGTGAATATGCGAGAGGCTCTCCGAATCCTCCAGTGCACATCACGGCAAACTCTGCAAGGTCAGCAAACGAAGTGAACTCACTCAACGCTGGAAGGCGAAATGGATCTGGGTTGCGATAGAGATCGAGTCCACGAACTGGCGTGAAGCCCACGCCTTCATCAAGCTCAGGCCACGGTGGACCAGAGAAGACTTCGACGCTGTGCCCGAGTCGAACAAGTTCACGAGTTAAGTGACGCGTGTAGACACCTTGACCACCGCACTGAGGATTGCCACGGTAAATAAGAAACGCAATACGGTGCTTGCCGGGCTGAGCTGGACGTGGCTCAATGCGACCCGGGACCGTGATGGTCTTAGAGAGTGCCCAAGAAGCTTTTGTTTCAGCGATTATCTGTTTGATCGGACGGGGCAAGAAAAGCTGCTTTCGGTTCGGCGAAGTTATCTATTCTCCCCTAATTTCCAAGCAAGCGCCAACTCGTGAGTAACCCTAATAAAACATGGCTATTATGCCCAGTATGGATCTCACATACCCCCAAGAATCAGAAGCATTCCGCGCCGAAGTTAGGACGTGGCTGGAAACGAATCTCCCGAAGGGATGGTTCGAACCCGGATTCAAAATGACACCAGAAGAGCGCGCAGCATTCAACGCAGGTTGGACCGCAAAGCTTTTCGAAGGTGGCTGGATCTGTGCAGGCTGGCCAAAGGAATACGGTGGCAAGGGTCTTTCACTCATCGAACAAGTTGTACTCAACGAAGAGTTCGCTCGTGCAGAAGCACCGATGCGCGCTGACTTCTTTGGAGACACTCTTGTTGGTCCAACAATCCTTCAATGGGGTACGGAAGAGCAGAAGCAGGAATTCATTCCTGGCATTTTGGGTGGAAAAATTTCTTGGTGCCAAGGTTTCTCTGAGCCGAACTCTGGATCAGACCTCGCAAGCCTTAAGACCACTGCGGTACTTGACGGTGACGAGTGGGTAATCAATGGACAAAAAGTATGGACGACACTTGCTCAGCACGCTGACTACGTCTTCCTCATGGTTCGCACCGACCCCACTGCTCCACAGCACGCAGGTATTAGCTACCTCCTCGTTCCTATGCACCAGCCTGGTGTTGAAGTACGACCAATCATTCAGGTAGACGGATCAGCTGAATTCAATGAAGTGTTCTTCACTGATGCACGTTGCCCTAAGAACAACGTTGTTGGTGGCGTTAACAACGGCTGGAAGGTTGCAATGACTACTCTCGGATTCGAGCGTGGAGCATCTTCAACAACTGGTTACCGCCGCTTCTTGAAGGAATGGGAACACATTGTTAGAGAAACAAAGCGCGTAAAGAAGAACGAAGACAAGATGGTTCGTGACAACCTTGTTAAGGCATGGCAGAGCGTCAAGATCATGCAGATCAACGGTTACCGTTCACTCACTGACGGACTAAACGGAACGCACAACTCAGCGTTGCTCGGTGCTTGTAACAAGATGTTCTGGTCAGAAATGCACCGTTCGACCATGAACCTCGCTGTTGACATTCTTGGAATGGAAGGTCAGATCCTCACCGGTAACGGCGGATCTGAAGGCGGAGCGCTCACCGGAGTGCGCCGTGGTCGTGAGGACTACCCAGTTTCAGAACTACAAGCAGGATTCTTCTTCTCACGCTCAGAGACAATCTGGGGTGGAACTGCAGAAATCCAGCGCAACATCATTGGTGAGCGTGCACTTGGACTTCCAAAGGAACCTAAGCCACAAAACGCTTAAGTCGTAGTTGGCGTCACTTTATTTCGAAGCGACAATGCCAGCCACACACCAGTTGTAATAGCTAATAACGAACCCACGAGAATTCCAACTCGTGGGTTTGTTAGCGAAATAATCCATCCAATAAGCGGCGCACCAATTGGTGTCGTTCCTAAAAATCCTGTCACGTAAAGACTCATCACTCGCCCACGCATTTCTTGGCTGGAATTCAGCTGCAACGTGGCGTTCGAAGTCGAAATAAAGGCAATCGAAAAGAAGCCAGTTGGAATAAGCAGCAACGTTGCAAACACTGCGTTCGGC
>Ga0208504_1000168_pt1 | contig 17282 bp, 28 predicted proteins | sample CryBogCBH05Oct08_FD_184595 | JGI IMG/M metagenome (GOLD analysis project Ga0208504, IMG submission 184595) | Freshwater microbial communities from Crystal Bog, Wisconsin, USA - CBH05Oct08 (SPAdes) | ecosystem: Environmental > Aquatic > Freshwater > Lake | place: Crystal Bog, Wisconsin, USA...
AAAGTTACATGCGCTGAACGGTGCACGAGCTCGCCATCCAACCAGTATTCAACCCATGTTGTGTACTCATTTTCATCGTCAACTACGCCTTCTTTTTTCTCAAGAAGGGAGTCATCCATTTCGCCTTTGGTAGTTGTAACGAGCATTATGCGATCCTCAAAATTGCGTTTGTGTTAGTAACTGCTGGAAACTGAATCGTGAATGATGAGTTGCAGACTTTGTCTGAACCAAAATCCAAAATTGCTACTGATGCATTGTTCTGACTTGCATTGTAAATCAGAGCACCACGAGCTGTAAATGAAGCCGGACTCCACACTATATTCTGAAACGACCAATATGCAACCGTGCCGCCTGTGGCCCCAGACGTTGGAGTTGTCGTGATGGTAAGTTGTTGACCACCTTGTGTGTACCCCCCGCCTGTTACTTCTCCAACCAGAGCGTTTGAATACTGCGTTGTTGACGCATTGATTGTGGCTGAAGATGTAAACAGCGCAATATAAAAAGTGTTTGGGCTGGTCGGCCCAAAGTTGTGCAGCCCTTGAGCAAGCTGCACTTTGAAACTGGTGGTTACGGTCTGGACTATGCTCATGGCACATTAACCCTTGTTTGTCCTGATCTGTAGGCATCACGACGTTCCATGCCATCGCCAAGACGTTTAGCCAATGTCAATGCATCTGCATATCTCTGGGTGTATAAAGTCACCATGTCAGCTTCACCCTTCATGAAAGTGTAAGCCTCAACAAGAGATCCGTATAACAGCACAGAATCAAAGTTATCACCCAGCCAAGATGTGCCATCTGCGCTTGTTGTGATTGACTGAGGATAATAGTAATAGTGCAATTCAGACATGTAATTTGTGTCTGGAGTTGGCCCAAGAATTACAGTCAAATCAGTGGTAATAGTTCCACCAGTTACAGTCGGTCCAAACAAAGCATAATATTGCGGCAGTCCGTAAGAAACTGGATTTCCATATGTCTCACGAATAAAGTTAACGTCTTTGTTAAGCAAATACAGATAGCTGCCCTGGAAAGTAACATTCCCAGAAACAGTGCCAGTCAAAGCTAAATTCAAAGTAATGACCAGGCCATTGACGTTTGTAACCGTAGCGCCATTTGGAATGTTTGTCCCGGTCACGATCTGACCAATAGCCACATTGGTGTTTGAGCCAATCGTGATGGTATAAGTACCAGACGTTCCTGTAGCAGTGGTCGTGGTGACTTGATAAACAGCCAAAGAATAAACCGCCAAAAAGTCAGGCGGCAAAGACAAATATTGGTTATGTTGCGTCAGTGGTCCAGTCACATTCTTGCGAATGGATGGGAACTGGATGGAATTGTAAATACGTTGTTCAGCTTGCTCAATGAACGTGGGAATATACTCTACGAAAGTGGTTTCATAGTTCTGTGTATAGTCCTGAATTGATTGAGAAAGCTGAGTGTAATTCACGCCATTGGTCCTCTGGCCATCACACCTTTAGTAGCTGCTCCAGTACCGCGAATCTTGATGCCAGTCTCTTTGACTTCTTCATTCATGGTAATACTTACACCTTTGAGTGGAACCCAGTTTTTCTTCTTGTTGAAGCTTGGCTCAGTGCCTGCATCCTCAAGATGAACGGGCTTATCCTTCATGGTATGTGGACGAGCATACTCTTCAGCAGAACCATTAAACACCTTTGTAGGCTTATGAATGGCGGGGCTGTTTTTGGTTGTTGGTTTAACTTGAGTAACCATCATTTGCTCCCAGGTTTTTGGTTGTGAGCGCGAGCCAAGTTGCGGCCAACAGCTCTCATGGCTTTACCAGTGACGCCACCTTTGGCCATTTTGTGGATTTTGCCACCCTTCTTGAGTTTGCTCAAGTCGGTGTGCTTGCCGGGATGCTCTTGTTTATCGTGCATACCAAAAGCCTTCTTGATCAGCTTCTTGTCTTCTTGAATATCGTCATGTTTAGCCATTTTTAGCTCCTACGTTGTAACTATTGTAACTGTACCCACTTGTACGTTTGGAATCAAATAGTTTTGCGTCAAAACTGCATCAAAACTACTGGCTCCGCCAACTGGATTCCAACCCCACTGAAAAACTCTACTACCGCCGCCAATACTTCCATCAGCAGTCACGCCAGAAGCGTAATAGGTGGTGTCAGGGCGCGGATCTCGCAGTCCTTGTGGGTCATCTACAGGGTACATGCCCAATTGCAACTGAGGCTGATCTGGGTCCCAGCAAGAGGGGCATACCAATATGTTGTAATTCTTGGTTTTAATGATCTCTTTTCTTAAAACCGTCAACTTATATTGGAACCCGCAACGATCACACTCCGCAATCGCATTCTTACCAGAGGCAAACCTGTTGCCCATGATCAGTAACTCCCGCCTATGTACATCCTGCGTGGCACAAAACGCACCGCAGCCTTCTCGTGATCTTCACCAGCCGCCAATTCCCAGGCCTCATCGTATTGAGACTTCAAAATTGGTAATCTTTCCAGCGCATTTGGTACTTTTAACGCCATGTAATAGGACAGTCCAGCCACCAAGCATGGAACAAATCTAAATGGCACGTCAGCAATGTTGGTACCGCCACCCATATCTTGTACTCGGCGCATTCTCCAGTACACAAACTGGTAAACCTGCGATGAATCAGGGGTTGGCCACACGGTAATACTGTTCTTTTGCGACAAAATGACCGCAATACCAGCGTTGTGCGTAGCAGCTGTGGTGTTTCCTTGCCCGCGAGTGCAGTTCAAGAGGTAAGCAGGGCTGCCATTAGCGGCTGGCTGGAGTTCGTTGAACCCAATCAGCTCGGAATCGAGCTTAATAAAACCAGCATTTGGTAATCCATTGAGGGTACTAACGGCAATCGAGGTGTCCGTTGTGCCAACAGCGGAATATACAGTGGCAGCAGTGACTTGATCATTGGCTGAAAGACGCTGAATCCATACTTGGATAGGGCGCCCTTGAATGAGTTTATTTGGAATGGTCGCATAAGTAGAAACACTGATGCGTGTAATCGTTAAATCGGCCTGGTTGTTGGCTACGTTTTGCTGAGTTCTAATAACGTGTTCAAGCAAATCCACTGTATCGTCTGGCAGCGCATAAGTTGGCTGTCCAGGAACCAATGTAATGGCGTCTTGCTCAAACGTCCACATGTTAATGCCACGGTTGGCCCAATCGGCAAAGAGTAAATTCAATGACCGACGGGCCGTCCTAACATCATATCCCGAGCGGGATTCGCCACCACAACGCTCAAAAGCCTCCTCGACTAACTCGGGAAGCTGTAGATTAAACGCCGCAACGCCGGATGTTGTTGCCATTTATTTTTCTTCAGTATTGGTAATATTACCAGTTGAAATTGTGTCAACTACTGGCGCTTCGATAGCAACAGGATCATGAGCAACAACAGCAGGCTCATTTTGTTTAGCCTCAAAAGACTCAACAAATGCAGCAAACTTTTCTAAGAGTTTGTGCTCATATCCGGAAACGGAGTGGCCAGCATCGCTCAAGAAATTGATAAAGTGGTGTTTCATTTCATTACCTTTAAGTTGTCAATTAAGTTGGGGTAGGGGCGCCCAGCCTTTTTGGCCGATGCTTTCGCAGCAGCTTTCTTTGCAGGGCTCAGCTTTTTGTGTTTTTTCTTGGGGCTTGGTGTATCCCACACCGCGCCCCCTTTAGCATACACATCTACATCGTTCGGTTTATCCTTACGATGTATTACCTTTTTACCAGGCATTTTTGACGGGTTAATGTCACCCATACCCCTACTGGCCATCATTTGTACATCCCACCTTTGCAGGCTACGATTGTGCCTTTGGTGTGGCCGCGTTCGCAGCAACCATCAGCACGCTCGTGCGCACGGTGAGCAACACCACCTTTTTTCATCATGCCACCAGGACGGCGAGCAGCCATCGCAGGATTAACCGGCATACGTCCAGCCATAGGAGATGGAGTAACAGGAGCAGCCATTGGCACTCTAGTTCTAGGCATTGTTGGCATCATAGGCATGATTAACCCCCGTGTTTTTGGTGCTTGTGCATGTGTTCTACAACTTCATGGTGCAGCTTGTGGCCAGCAGCATGTTCTTTGTAGTGGTGGTGATGATGGACGTGACCGCCTTCTTCATGTTCCTTCATATGGTGAACATGGTGCTTGTGCTCATGGGGGTACTCATGGCCGGCTGGGTGAACGTGCTCGTGGTGCTCGTGATGTTTCATGGTATGCCTCACTTTTTGTGATGATGTTTAGCAGCTCCGCCGCGCTTCATACCAGTTGTAGAACCAGCCATCTTAGGCATCATGGCCTTTGTATGACCACGCTCTTGAACTGAGTGCTCACCGTGCTTTTTAATGCCACCAGCTGTGACTTTAGCCATTTTGGCTGTAGTCATGCCGCGCTTTTCTTCAGTACCGTGCATACCAGTAACTTCACCGCCTTTGGCGTAAGCTTTGTGATGTGCTGTACCACCGTGTTTCATCGCTTCTTTCAAGTGATGATGTGCCATCTTCATATGATGATGATGCATTTCGTGTTTCTTTTCCATATCTCCACCTTGTTTAAATGTGCGGCCTTTGTCCGCTTTACTGAACTCCTGCCCCACATTTTGAGGGACCCCTACTTTCTTGGCGAACGCTGGACTGTGAGCCACCGCTTCCATGAAATTGTGCTGCTTTTTGCTAACTGACGGCATGTGCGCTCTCCATTAACCTATCAATCTTGCTTTCCAGCCTGTCCAACCGGTCCAGAACTCTGTTTATATCGGCATGGACTTCTGCTCTGCTCACATACTCTTTGCCAATCTCTTCCCGAGTCTTGTTCAGCAAAATAGTTACGCGTTGCAATTCGGCTGATTTCTCTCTCAACACCCAGCCTAGCAAGGCGACAAGTAAGGAGAGAATCGCATTCCATACCATCGAGTCCATTATAGGTATCTGCCTTTGGTGTGTCCACGCTCAGCAATTCCATCTGCTCTGTGATGAGCGGATCCGCCTTTGGCGTGATGCTTAACGTGATGTTTGACTTTCCCGCCACGCTTCTTACCCATACTTTGACTGGCTTCATTGTAGGCCGCCTCGTTTTGAGCTTGCTCTTTTTGCTCTTGACGTTCTTTTTCCATCTCATAACGCTGCGAAGGCGTTACATATGTTTCATCGGGCTCGTCGGTACGTTGTGGGTTTACAAAACCTCTACCAGCTCCAGCATTTTTTGTAGCCATGTTAAACCATCCTGCCTTTAGTGTGTCCTCTTACAGCGCAGCCATCTGCACATTTCCAAACGCGCAAACTCTTATTGATTCTGCTGTTGGGGTCGTTGGCTGTTTTTGCTGACGTCAATTTCTTTTTCATACCTTCCATCCTGGCACAGAAAGATTTCTTCCTTGATCCGCCCTCTGGTTGGGGAGCTTTTAAATTCATCCCCTCCTTCTTTGCGGATGCCCGACCCTTGGCGTTTAAGCCACCGTTCGAATTCTTCCCTTCTTTGCGTTGCCATGCTGGAGTGCTCATGATTATGCATTCGCAATTAGTTTACCGGCAATCACAACGCCAGCTGCAACCGTACTTGTACTTGTGGCCAACTGCCATTGAATGTCAGTCTTTTCAGTATAAGTAAAAGGCACAGTCGATCTGTTGATTGTGTAAATGGCCACAAACGGTTGCTGTAAAACCGTTAACGCCACGCCGGTTACATTGTTAATTGCTTGTACTTTGTAGGTAAGGATTGTGCTGCTTGTGTAACTGTTTGATGAGTTAACTTCAGCAATATCCAAATAGAAAGTATTGTTGGCAGGAACCGTGTAAATGGTACTTTGTGACTTACCAATACCTGGGTTAATTTGAGCAAGTGTGTTTGTAGACTGCTTAATGGTAATAGTTCCAACATTGGAAGTTTGACCAGAAGCAACGCCAACCATTTGCAATCCGTTAATTCTGAAGTAAGACTTTGAAGTCGTTACGCCAGTTGTACCATTCAGTACAACCACTTCAGATACTGGGTTGAAGTTGGAATCCAAACCATTTACAAACACCGCCGCAGGAGAAACATCTGATGTAGATGAACTGACCACTGTCAAAGTGGATGCGCTTGTTGGGTATGTGTAAGTGGATGCATTTTCCCAAACGGGAATTGCTGTCGTACCAACTGCTGCTTGGTAACCAAAAATACTGACAATAGAGTGACCACCAATTTGACCGCGTGCAACTTGCAGGTCAAAGGGCTCTGTTCTTGATTCGCGAGTGATGGAAGTCCATTGGTTATTTGTACCAGGAATTCCACTTGAGCTTTGTGCTGCCATGAATAATCTCCTTAATTAAAGACGGGGGCCGAAGCCCCCAGAAGATCAGTCAAAGTTACCGTAGGGGTAAGTTGTAGCGTTGCCGATGTTGGGATCAGCTTGTGTGTAACGGATGGTAATGTTGAATTGACCAGCGTTTACAGAAGTCAAACTTGCCACTGTCATCTTCAAAGTCACAACGATTTGAGAGAACCATGTGGGTTGTTGGCCGGGCTGAATGTTCTGAACATCTTGCAATGTGCCGTTGGCATTGTCCAGCTGAGTCGCTGTGTAAGTAGCGTTTGTACGGCCTGCAGCTGTGATAGCGGCAGAAGTAGCATACACGCCAGCAGACGTTGCAAAGTTGTTGGAAATGTAAGGCTGTGTAGATGTAACGGCATTTGTTCCATCGGTAGGTGTTGTACCTTGGTCGATGATCACGTCAATGATGTTTGAGTTGGCGGGAATCAAGAACACAGCACCGCGATAGTTGGTACCTGTTGCATCAGCTGTAGGAGCTGAAGCTACTGTAGGACCGCTATTGCTGAACACGCCAGACTGGGGTGTCCAAATGGTTCCGATGTTATTGGGGATGCCATTAGATGAAACAAACTGACCAGATGCGCCACCGTAGTTAAGCGTGCCGGGAGTTGTAACTGAAAAATCCAAAAATGCGCTTTGGGTCAAGAGAACTGTTCCAACATCACGTTGGGGTCCAAAACGGTTGTCGCCCGATAGGATTGGGCCTTCGAAGGTGCTGCGTGCCATGATAAATTCCTTATGCAAAAGTCTCTTGTTAATCGTTGCATCGTCTGCTGGGCCAGTGGCAACAAGAGAAAAAGTCCCAGACAGCCCTCAATATACACTATTCCTGTTGAGTGTCAAGAAGTTTGTTCGATTTTTTGAGGTTCTCATCTTGAGTAATTACGCGTAGATTCCAGGGCACATGAAGGCCGCAAACTTCAGGAGAAATCAATGGGATGATGTGGTCAACAACATATCGCTCGCCTGTTATTTTGGTTATCTTTTGAGCTTGTAAATACATCTCACGCATCGCCAACTTTTGCTCAGCTGTAATCCACTTTGGGGTGGCGTTTTTATGGCGCCGTTTACGAACGCTCGTTAGTGCTTTATATAACTCTGGATTCTGCGCTTTATATTTTTCTCTATGTAAACGACGTTGCTCCGCGGGACGCGCAGCTGCTCTAGCAATAACTTGTTCTCTGTTGCGCTCATAATAATCACGCTTGGCTTTTTGTCCGGCTTCAGATTGGTTGTACTGTTTAAAGTATTCTGCCCGCGTCTCATTGCCTTTGGTCCACTCAACTTTTAAACACTCAACACATGCGCCTTTTGTTTTTCGCAAAGCTATGTGTCCGTGTTTGCAAGGTTGTCCAGTGAAATAGTACTTACTGCCGGTTTTCTTTGCTTCTTCTCTTGTGTTTGGATATTCCATATGTACTCCTTGATTACGACACGGGTAATTATAGCACAAGAAAAAGGGCTCCTTTTGAGAGCCCTCCAAACAAGCATTTATGCCTAATTTGATTAGTAAGAAGCGTATGCGCCGAGTGGATCGGAATAGCCAAAGCTATAACGCTCACGGGCTTTGTAACGCACGTTGCCGGTGTCGAAGTCCCCGTCCATTGAATTCTGGAGAGGTGTACGCTCAAAGTGCTTGAGGCCGTTAGGCACGTCAGTGATCAAGAACCATGCATTGGGCGCTGTCAAGAAGTGGTTGACAGTGTAGCCTTCAGGAATAGAACCGTTGTTCTTCAATGCGTTAATGTCGTTGTTGTTTGTACCAACGCGCAACTCAGTCTCTAAGAGGCGAGTAGCAACGAACATCAATGCTGGAGGAACGATCAATTTCTTGGGACGTGCAGCGATCAAAAGGCCGCGCTCGTCTGTCCATGCTGCGATTTGAATAACGGCATTCTCAAGAGAAGTCTCATTCAAGTCAGCAGGAGTAGATGGAGTGTTGGCATTAGTGCCACCAGAAACCAAGGGGTGAGCTGTAGAGAACAAAGACACGCCATCACCGCCAACGACGGTGGGGTTGAATCCATTGTTCAATACGGCAGCTGCCTTAACTTGCTTGGTATAAGCCATAGCGCGGGCCAAGCCTTTGGTGTAGCGAGCAGACAAGCTGTCGTACAAGTTATCTTCAATCGCCTCTTCAGTGATTGAGAATCCAAGAGCAATGGTCTCGTGGTTATAACGAGCTGTGAAGGCTTCTTGTGCGTTGTCATAAGACAATGCAGTACCCTCAGCCTTGACTGGAGCAGCAGAGAAACCAGACAATTTGGTCTCTTCTTCAAAGCTACGCTCAGATTTCTCTGTTTCGTAGATTTCTTTGTGCTCTTCGCCGTAACGTGCATACTCCAAACCGAACAAAGCGTTCAAGCCTGGGAGCAGCTCTTTCAATAGTTGTGCGCGTGAAATAGCCATTTATGTGCTCCTTAATTAAACGCCAGTGCCATTAGTCATACCCTGGAAACCTTGGTTCCATACGACTAATGCTTCGGGATAACCTACAAAAGCCACTGAAGAACCAGAGGCCAACGTTACTGCGCTGTTAACAGTCACAGTAGTTCCAGACACTGTAACCACATAAATGTAGTTACCTTGTGCAGAGCCTGTGCCGCTTGGAGCAATCAGTTGCATACCAGGTTGAATAGCTGTATTAGCAGCAGTCAATGTCACAGTTGTGCTTGAACCAGAAGTAGAAGCAGTAGCTGAAACGGTAACGGCTGTGTCTTGTACAACGCCAACAACGCGGAAAGGCAATCCTGATGTAACGCGAGTGTTACCAGAAGTACCAGAGCTAACAACACCACCAGAGATGGCCATTGCGGAGTCACCAGTAATGGTGCTACCTGTACCGCCAGTGATAGCGTATACATTGGTGCCAATGAATGTTGGGTTGATATAGCCGATTGTAGAAGCAGTGTTAGACAAAGAAGTACCTTGAGCAACAACAGCAGCTTTGAACACGGTTCTTGGATCATCAATCACATATCCAACTGCGTAGTTAGATGATGTGCTTGCTGGCCAGTATTGACCGCGAACGATTTGGCTTGAAGAGTTTGTGTACTCTGCGCCAACAAAGATACCTAAAGTACCTGCAACTGCTGTACCGGGTGAGGATGCAGCAGACATGGTGGTGGTAACAATAGTACCACCAGACAACTGAACAATGTCGCCATTGAACAAGTTGGTAGAGTAGCCAGTAGCGATGGGATACATGCGAGTAGAACCAGCATAGGGTAAACCACCAAACTCACTGACCGCTTTAAACCCGTAAGGGGCTGAGACGATTGGGTAAGCCATTTAAGTTTCCTTTGAAATAAGAACTATCAAAATCCAGAACGGCTAGTCGTGGAGGTTCTCTCCGAAAACTTGCGCATTCTTGGATCATTGTCTTTCATGAAACTATTGTCCACTGACTCCATCTGATCTGCTGCTTGCTTGGCGTAATAACGATTATATGCTTCCATATTTTCCACGCTGTTTTTGCAAAGAATCAATCCTTGAATCTCAACGTTTCCTTCGTTATTTCCTTCAATCATCAACTCAGGATGGTCCGATGCCTTTACTGGTTCCCAGCCATCGCGTCTCATGCGAGACAAACGAGTGGTGTCGGGCTTGCCTAATAAGTGCGTCATTATGTAACGATACACATATCCAGGCTCCGGTATAGGATCCGGCAGGGTGCTCGCAGGTTTATAGTCCTTGCGAACTTCCTTGTCACGGGTTTCTAGATCACGAGTTTTTTTAACATCAACCATTTTGTGCCTCCAATTTCTGTTGTTCAAGGTAATATTTCTTGGGATCAAGATTAAACTTCTTCACTAACGCAGCTTGCGTCGGAGTAAGTTGAACCTTTTTCACGCCAGTCGATCTTGACGCAGGAGCAACAACCGTTGAAGGACGCTTTGCGGCAGGTGCCGATTTTTGTTCTGGTTCACCAAATACTTCTGGGAACTTTGAACGGACGCGTGAATCTATTTGTTCATAGTATTCATCGGAACGCGGGTCTGTGCCCGAATTGACTAGTTTTTGATGCAGCCCTAATGCGTAGCTGGTAACTTCTTCAAACCCATTCGATCCGAACCACTGGTTTCTTGCCTGCCAGCGCAGGGATTTTTCGTCCGGTTGTACAGTTTGAGTCTGTCTAGGTTGACTTTGTACAGGAGTTTTGTCTTCCTGTAAAGGGGTAGCTCGATAATTTTTTAGGTTCTCGATCTTCCATTTGGCCTCTGCCAGAGCTTCTTGAGCCGCAATAATGGCATCAGTGTCATAAGCCTCTTGAGCTTCTTTGTACTGTTTTCTTGCCAATACCAAATCAGCTTCAGCCTTCTCTCTTGCAGAAGAAACAATAATCTCGCGGCCTGTATTAACGTTCTTTTTGAGATTGTTATTCTCTTCAAGAAGTTGTTGGGTCAGTCTTTCGAGCTCTTGCTTCTCTCGCAAAGCTGCTTCAGCCTTACGTCTCTCGTCATGTCTGGCGTGAGTTAATTCTTTAATGCGAGTTTGAACATTCTGTGAATAGTTTGCAATCTCGTCATCTGTTGGGTCGGCAACTTCCTTGTTTAAGGGTTGTTTGCCTCTATCCCTTTCGGGAGTGTCATCTACGATTTCAATCTCAATTTCATCTTCAGCTGTTGGAGCTGGAGTTTCATTTTCAATTTCATCGGGAAATTTGAATTGGTCGTTCATGATAATTCTCCGGCACCGAAAAAACGCTCGGTGTGTACGTTTGACTTTTGTCTATTCCAAAGAGCTGGAACAACTTGCAAATTATTGGGCTGGCTATCGCCACCTTTTGACACGGGGATTATGTGATCCACATGCCATTTTCCACCAACAATTAGCTCTCTAAGCTTGGCCAAATTGACGGCTTCTTGCAACACCCAAAAATCATCTGGGGTTAAGTTTTTTTCTAATGATCTGCGATAAGATCGCATAGCAGTAAAATAAACTTTGTTGTTTTCTGCCCATTTACGTCTGGCTGCTTTTCTAGCTTCAGACAAAGGTTTCATACTTCTACGCTCCTCTGTCTTGGCTCTTCCGCCAGACGCAACGTATGCAGCTTCATGGCGACGCTTTGCAGCTTTGCCTTTCTCGCTTGCTTCGTACTTGCGCCTAGCTTCTTTTTGTCGTTCGTTACGCACGACTAATCCCTCTTGGATCCTGGACTACAGCATCGACTTGATCTTCGTTGATTAAACGAAACTCTTTGCCGAAGATTTTGAATCGCGTACCAGAATAAGTACGAGTTAAGATAAAGTCGCCAGGCTTGCACCAAGGACCTGATGGATAACGTGTCTTATCTGAATACGCCTCTGGGCCAACTTTCAACACAAACAATACGGTTGTGGCGTGTTGTTCTTGCGCTGCAAATTGGGAGGGTCTAACCAAATCCAAGTCGGTACCGTCAATCTTGTCGGAAATGTCGGGCACTCCGCAAAGAATCTTGTAACCTGCTGGCTCTGGTAGAACGGTCGCCTTTTCTTCAGGCGTTGCATCTTCTTGTGGGGCTTCCACGGGTTGGATGGTTTCAGGCATGGAAACGCCTGGGGGGAGTATCAAATTACTCATCTTCTTCACTTTCTTTAAGCACCACAAACTGTGCGGCGGTCAGCCCATCGGTTGACGGGAACGCAACAGTGCCTTGTTCCAAAAATAAATTTGGATCAAACACGTTGTTTTTTGCAAGGTTGTATGACTCTGGTAATGGTTGCAAATTCCACCATACATGCAGTCCGCATACATCCTTGGAGAAAAGCGGAACTATATGATCAACGTGATATATAGATCCGGTTAATTCTTGAAGTTTCTGGGCGGCTTCGTAAATTTTTCCTATTCTTGAATGATGTTCAGCATCAACCCATTTGGGCGTTGCAATTTTCTTTTGCAAAGCTCTCTTGGCTTGTTGCTTTCTCCAATTTTCCACGTTTTCTAAGGCCAAAACTTTTGCCTCAAGATGTGCAAGTCTTTTTTCTTTAGACTTTATTCTCTTGGCTTCATTTTGTTTTTGACCATTTTTTTCATACCAACGTTTATTTGCTTCAGCTTTTTTTGCCTTACGATTGCGTTGGTACTCAAGATCACAAACTTTGCAACGATCAGAATAGCCAGTCTTAGTCTTTGAAGCCTTATAAAAAGATTCAAAAAGTTTTACCTGTTTACATCTCGAACAAGTTTTATTCATCTTCTTCGCTTTCTTTGAGCAAATCAAGAATGTATCTCTCTGCGATGGCTAGGCCTGAAATCACCCCGCAAAGTTTTTGATACTCTTCAAAAGAGCGACACGCACCACCAGCCATATCATCGGCATAATTGTTCATGTCAGTTCGTATTTTTTCGCGCAATACGCTTGCGAATTGGTCAATCATTCGTTAGATTTTCCTTTTGGTTGGGACCTTGCGATCCGTGCTTGCTGTTCCATTTGTAAGCGTTGCTGTTCTTTATCCAGCTTTTCTTTACCAATGGTATGCAGTCTATCGGCCAGGTTTTCACCGTGCTTCAAGGCTGTTTTCTTGGCGTCGATGTCTGTTTGCATCAACTCTCTGCCATGTTCTAAAGCGGCTTGGCGAGCCGTAAGATCTTGTTGCGCCCTGTGTTTGGCGATGTCTACACCCGTCTGAACTCCAACTTGGGCATCTCTTGAATCAATTTGATGTTGGGCTTTCTTAATGTCAACGCCAACTTTCATCGCATCAAGCTGCAATCTACCTTCAGCCAACTTAGCTTCAGTCGCTTGCTTCTGTGCTTTGATCTGCACTTCTTGCTGGGCAATTGCCAATTCCTGTTGTTGCATTTGCAGTACAGGATCTTGTGCTTGCTGTTGGGCCTGCTGTTGTGCGGCTTGAGCTTGGTGTTGTTGTGTAACTTGTTGAGCTGCCTGGGCCATCATGCCTGACAATGCAGTCTCGAGTTGAGGAGACATCTTCTCGTCTTCGGGAGGTAATGCCATTCCGAGCTGTTCTTCGATATTCTGTCTATACACATAACCCATGTGCTCGGCCATATGCGCCTGAAGAGCCGCCATGATTTGCTGAGCTTGGGGGTTCTGTCCAATAACAGCCATGATTACAGGATCCTGCAACATGGACTGGTGGACCTGAATGTGCGCTTGATGATTCTGGAATAAAAACGCTTTCAGTGGCTTGCCTTTAAGCGCCGCTTGATTCTCAGATACTGGATCCGTAGGCTTTTGATCATCGGGTAATGGAACCAGTTTTTCTGCATTTTTAATCCCTAAAACATCCAACATGGATCTGTGCAGCTGTGGCAGATCATAGATCTGTGGCGCCATCTGAGCCATCTGAATCACAGCCTGATACTGAACAACGCGCTGAGACATTGTAGCCGCATTGGGATCAGACACGGGGATAACATCCACCATGTCATAGTCGGCCTTCTTAGACTTTCTGCCGCCATACTCAGGATCATACTTATAGTCTGGGTCGGTATAGTCGCGGATGATGTTCTTGAGAAGTTTAAGCTCCTGCTTCAGTGCGAAGTGTGTACGCGCTTGAACAGCTGACAATACTTTTAGCTGTCTCTCGAGTAAAGCTAGTGTTGTTCCTACAGGAGCCTGGCCTGACATATCTGATATAGACATATCGGCAGTAGCAGCAAAACGTCTGCCTTCTTCGACGATGTTATTGAGTAAGCTGTAAAGAACTTGGCTGGGTTCTTTATAGGGGAGAGGAAGAATAGAGTCGCGGATATTTCCTGACGCTACATCTACATCCCTGAATTCGCCCGGAGCAATTGGGGTATCATCGCCCTTAATACGCAGGCCCCTGGACTTGAGTCCCCCAGGCAGATTTGAAAGAGTTCCTGCATCAACGAGTTGTCGCATGATGCTGGTGGCAGATTTAGCAAACCCGCCAATGAGGTGGAAGAGGCCGAACCCGTAAGCGCCAAAGCCGGGTATGTATTGGTAGTGGACAAAATGCTGGCGCTTGAGTCTGAGCGTATCACCTTCATTCCAATTCCTCCTGATGGATAAAATGTCATTCGTACCCTTAATGATGGTAACGACATAAGGGAACATAATCCCCGTTTCATTTCCATCTTCGTCAACATCTTGAAATCCATCGAGGTCCAAGTCTACATGGCACTCGTATAAAGTATATCTATCGTCACTCAGGTCGTTAAACCCAGTCTCTTTATCTTTTGCACTCTGAATATCTTCCTTCGCTCGGGAAGGCTCAGGCAATTCAATATCGCGATAAAAACCAGAGTTTTGTAATTTCAAAATCTCGTTCTTGGTCTTTCTCATTACATGCGTTACTCGGTAGCATGTGTCCATATCCGTCGCGCCGTAGGGGAGAATAATATCTTCGGCAGGGATAAAGATAGATACTTGTCTTCCCAGATTGGGGTCAAAGTAAACCTTCTTGAACGCAGAACCCGTTGCGGGAAGTGACCACAACATTCTCTCGTGTTCCGGTCTGAACTCTCTCATCACTTCCGTCAACTCATTGTTCATGTCGTCTTCGACATTGGTTGCGATCTCTTTGAGTTGGGGGGTTTCTTTTCCGAGTAACTTTGTCCTGACTGGACCTTGAGCTGGGAAGGTTTCGGTAATCATCTCAGACTGGAATCTAACCACCGCTTCTGTGATCATGGGGTGGAAGACACCGCAAGCGCCATCCCAGGGTTCTGTTCTTTCTTCCATATGAAGACCCAGTAATTTCAGGCCTTCTGTGTATGCTTTCTCCCACTCTTTGCGGGAGTTCTTGTCCATACTAATGTCTTTTTCAAGATCTCCTGCCAACGTTGACAGAGCTCCTTCACTCATCTCATCGGCTAGATTTGCATTAAAGTCGCCATCTTCGCCCTGCTCCATATCAATCTCGAGGTCGCCTGCCTTGATGTGGACTGCTTCAGGATCGACAATCTCAATCTCGATTGGTTCGTTGGCTAGACTTTCGAGTCCGGCTGGTGCTTGATGGAGAGACTTGTCAATCATGATGTTCCTTTAATAATATGCAGCTTTTCGACGGAAATTGATCGGCTCATCTTTCTCGTCGGTATTCAAAGAGAGGAACCCGCCCTGTCTGAATCTGCGCAATGCCTGCGTTGTTGAGTCCACAAGGTCATCGTGATCTGAATTAGGGAAAGCAGCCATCTCTTCTATCAACTCATCTGCCCATCTCGTAGGCGGTGCCCATACTTTACCACTCGCAAAAAGATCTGCTACTGAATTGATTCTCACCATCTTATCATTTCCTCTGCTGGGAGTAAAATCCTGCACCGGAATTCCCATCGCCCTCAATTCAAAAATCAACGGCGCTCCGCTCGCCTTCGCCTCAACAATAAACGCATCTGGCTGCCAATTCCTATATTCCTCTAACGCCACCTGTTTCAACTCAGGAAACTCCATCCGAGCCTTAAACGCATCGAGAAGAATCACGTTCGGGTCTTGGGGGTTCTCATTCATGTAGAAAACTCCCCAGGTCGTACAAGCAGAATAGTCAGCCCGCTCAGACTTCGTAAAGGCCGTATCCCAAGATTGAATAATGTATTCACAAGCAGGGGGGTCCTGATCCCAAACCCTCCACCACTCTCGCTTCACAATCGCACCCTCCTCGGATGTGGGGGATTGCATGTACTGCGCATTCCACTTTGCAGCAGGTAGTTCAGACTTCAAGGCTTCGAGTTCCTCTATCCTCCAGAACTCTGGCCATAAAGGTTTACCGCTCGGCATGATAGCCGGTAGCTGTATCACCTCCCACTTCTCTCCATCTCTGTCGATCATGGACTGAACAATCCTGCCGGTCAGGTCTCTCTTCGCCCAACGGGTCATCACGACCACAATAGCTCCACCAGGTTGTAGACGCTGACGAGGTCCGGATGTATACCACTCATAGACTTTATCGAAAACGGATGGGTCTCCGGCTGCAAGGGCTGCTTCTTGTTCGGAATGGGGATCGTCGATGATGAGTAGGTCTGCACCTTTACCCGTTACCGTACCGCCAACACCGATAGCGAAATACTCTCCGTCTTTATTCGTAGACCACCGGCCAGCTGCTTTACTGTCTGACCTCAGATTCACGAATGGGAATATTTTGTGGTATGTCTCGGAGGCTACTAAGTTCCTCACCTTACGACCAAAACCCACCGCGAGTTCAGCTGTGTTAGATGTCTGGATAATTTTTTTACCGGGATACTTCCCCAAGAACCAGGCGGGTAACATAAAGGAAGCAAATTCAGATTTCGTATGACGGGGAGGCATGTTGATGATTAGTCGCTTTAGCTTGCCGCTTGCGATCTCCTCAAACTTCTCAGCCATCAGCTCATGATGACGTCCGTGTATAAAGCCCGGCCACATCTCGTTCACGAACAACATAAAGTCATCGGCGGCCTTTTCTACGCTCAAGCTCTGTTTGTAGACCTCAAACATATCCCACATCTCCTCCGCCATCTCGGGAGGCATGTTCTGGATCGCTGCTTCCATCTGCTCTACGTTCATGCCAACTCGCTAAATTTAATATACACAGGCCGAACACTCCTGTCCTTGCCTTTGATCTTCTTACACACACCCAACTTCACCAAGTTATCAATAACCCTGTGAACGTTACCACGACCCTTATCGCCCGTGATCCTCATAATATCATCATAAGAAGGCCCATACCCAAACTCCTTCCACCACATATCTATCGCATCAAATACATTTCTCTCTTTAACCGTCATATCCTTCTCCTTACATTGAGCCTCAGTCAACCGCCCAGGCTTTCTCATCCGCTCCAACTCCCTCTTTGTAGGCGTATATTTTATCTTCACTTCAAAAACCCATTTTTTTCCTGAATAAAATCAACAACTTACAAGCGCTCTGGTAATATTACCACCCCTACTGGTAGTAGGGTTATTCGATTTTCCAAATATATATACCCCCCACCTCATTGCGTTTTGGAAGGTGACGGGGGGGTTTCTGGGAGATCAACACTTTTTGGGGATGGTTGAGTGAGGGGAATAGTATGCGTAGGATCCCCTGCCGTCTCGCTC
>Ga0208504_1000198_pt1:0-7500 | contig 16091 bp, 12 predicted proteins | sample CryBogCBH05Oct08_FD_184595 | JGI IMG/M metagenome (GOLD analysis project Ga0208504, IMG submission 184595) | Freshwater microbial communities from Crystal Bog, Wisconsin, USA - CBH05Oct08 (SPAdes) | ecosystem: Environmental > Aquatic > Freshwater > Lake | place: Crystal Bog, Wisconsin...
TATCTGTATCATAGGCTTTTGTCTACCCTCTCAAGCTCCAAATTTTAACTTGGTAGGGGGAGTGTTCTTTCCTGTACTACTTTTTTGCTAATTCGAAATATTTTTATATTTTGGTGCGGAATGCGGGATTTAAAAAATATCTTGGACTAACCGTTCAAATACTTAAATTTAACTAAATTAACTTATTCTAAGAGCCCTCCTAAGAAAGGTACCAAAATCGATGAAAAAAATTTCAATAACTCCTTGACTTCGATCAAAAATGAATGGTACTTAGCTCGTTATGAAGGAAATAACTAAGAAAATAAGAACGTCTGTAGCTTTTATCGAGTCTCATACCGATCTTAGACCGGAAATAGCGATTATCTTAGGAACAGGTCTGAATGACATTGGGAAGATGGTAGAGCCTTTTTGTAGCCTTGATTATAAATTCATTCCTCAGTTTTTGCATCCTTCTGTAGAAGGTCACCGAGGGGAGCTGATCATCGGCACTATCGATCAAATCCCCTGTATAGTGCTTTCCGGAAGGGTTCATCAGTACGAGGGTTACAGTGCTCATGAGGTCGCTTATCCCGTGCGTGTACTAGCTGCTTTAGGGGTCAAGCAGTTAATCCTCACAAATGCTAGTCGAGGCATTCATCCCCGCTATCGAAGCGGCACTTTAATGCTCATTGCGGACCATATCAATTTAACAGGCACCCATCCTTTAGTAGGACCCAATAATCCAGAATTTGGCCCCAGATTCTTAGATCTCGGAGAACCCTACAGCAAGAGACTGTTGGATCTTATGAGGCGATCAGCCGAAGAAGAAGGCATAGCCGTCAGTGTCGGCGTTTATGCTGCAACCCTAGGACCTTGTTACGAAACATTGGCAGAGATCAAAATGCTCAGGATGCTAGGCGTGGAAGCGGTAGGGATGTCAACAGTTCCGGAATGCATTGTTGCACAGCATCATGGAATTGAAGTAGCAGGTATCTCGTACATTGCTGCCTCTCCTGTTGATCTCTATCCTGAGAAACTAAGCCACAGCGATATTCTTGAGAACGTGTCTCAAGGATCGAGCAAGATAGAAGCCTTGATTTCAAAAATGCTCCCTCATGTGAGTAACAAGATGCCTTTGAGTAAAAAATGATGCACTAGCAGACTCCGCTAGCCATGACTCTAGAAAACGAGAGATATCTAGTCATTAAGTTTTCTTTTTTACCTTCTCCCTTTTTCGGCTTGTGTTATAAGGCCAATGATGAGAAAGCAAAACCCTATCGTTTCTTTATTCTTTGTAGGAGCCATCCTGATGACAGCCCTTATGTCCCATGAGTCTCAAGCGTTTCACGGCGTTCTCACTCAAGCAGAAGCGCAGAGTAGAGCCAAGCAAATCAGTCAATTGCAATACCGTCTTTTTTTTGTCTTACCAGAAAAAGAACCAACTTATCAAGGAAAGGTACAGGCCACCTTCCAGATTTCCCCGGAAGCTTCGCAAGTTTCTGCTTCACTTTTTATGGAATTTGCAGGTGGGACGATTAACTCAATTGAGTTAAACGGTAAAGAGGTCGAGTATCAGTACGAAAAACAGCTGAGAATTGTCTTCAAAACCAAAGATTTTCAAGTCGGATCCAATAGCTTGACCATTGAATTTACCCACGCCTACCAAAATAAGGGCTTTGGTTTTCATCGAACGCAGGACCAAGCAGACGGGAAATTCTACGTTTATTCCGACTTTGAGCCTTACAACGCGAATCAAGCCTTTCCCGTTTTTGACCAGCCCGATTTAAAGGCTCAGTACGAACTGAGTGTAGACGCACCTTCCGAATGGACTGTCATTGCCAATGCTCGAGAATCTCATGTAGCTACCCTCAATGAGCACACTCGTCGCTGGACCTTCCCCCAAGGAAAGCCCTTTAGCTGTTATCTTTTTGCATTAATGGCAGGCCCCTACCATCAGTGGGAAAGTCGTACAAAAAGTAAAGTGTCTTTGAGACTTTTTGCTCGTCAATCGATGGCCCAGTACTTAGAAAAAGATGCTCAATCATGGTTTGAAATCACCGATCAAGGTTTTCAGTACTTCGAAAAAGCTTTCGGCTATGCCTACCCCTTTCAAAAATACGATCAGATTTTGACACCTGATTACAATCAAGGTGCCATGGAAAATGTAGGCGCGGTAACTTTCACCGAACAGTACATTTTTCGTACGCCTCCCACACCTATTTTAGTTTTACGTCGTGCAGAAACCATCATCCATGAGCTCGCACATATGTGGTTTGGTAATTTAGTTACCATGAAATGGTGGGACGATTTATGGCTGAACGAAAGCTTCGCCACCTACGTAAGCAACCTTGCGATGAGTCATTTCCAGGATAAAATAGGCCCAGCAAGTGTTTGGCAGCAATTTCATAGCTCTGACAAGATGTGGGCCTACCAAGAAGACGACTACGTCACCACCCATCCTATTGTAGGAGTCGCAGCGGACACAGACACTGCCATTGCCAATTTTGACGGGATTACTTATGGAAAAGGCGCTTCTGTTTTGAAGCAATTGGTCCATTTTTTAGGGGAAGAGACTTTTTTACGAGGACTTAAAGCGTACTTTAAAAAATATGCATTTGGCAACGCGACAAGAACGGATTTTATTCAAACTTTGGCAGAAGCTGCTCAAGAAAACCTCACCTCCTGGGAACTTGAGTGGTTAAAAACAAGCGGTACCAATGCCGTTAAGGTGGAGTATTCGTCAAAAAATGGAGTCATTGACACAATGGTGCTGAACCAGTACCCCGATGAGGCTGATAAAAAATTAAGATCTCATCAGACAAAAATTGGTCTCTACGACCTCAATGACCAAGGCAAGATCGTGCTTCGTGAAACCCTCAACGTTCGTTACAGCGGTGCTACGACAAAAATTGATGCAGCTTCTGGTAAAAAAACCCCGCTATTTGTCTTTCCGAATGTGGACGATCACGACTTTGTCCATGTGATTTTAGATACTGCAAGTCTGAACAGTTTAGAAAGTTCTTTAGAGAGCATGCAGGATCCTCTTCTCAAACAAATGCTCTGGTCCACTCTTTGGACCATGGTCCGACATGCTCAACTACCGGCTCAAACCTTCATCAAGTGGTGCATCACTCATCTGAAAAACGAGCAAGACTTAGGTGTTTTTCAGCAGGCTTTAGATTACATGATCACTGCTTTTTGGTACTTAGATCAAGACCTCAAAAGAAAGTACCAAGAACCAACAGAAGCATTTGTATTTTCTCTCTTTGAAAAAACAGATCCTAAAAATCCGATGAAAATAGTTCTTTTTACACGCTATCTCAACGTCCTGAGGAGTCAAGCAGGATTAAAACGTGCTGAAACCTGGCTTCAACAAAAAGAAATCGCAGGTTTTCCTTTCGATCAAGAACGCCGTTGGTCAATCCTCTTCAGGCTTGCTCATGAAGGCATCCCTTCCGCTCGTAAAAAAATTACAGCTGAATTAACTGCGGATAAAAATGATAAAGGTCGACTTTGGGCGATGGCTGCAGAAGCAAGCATCCCAGAAATAAAAAATAAAAAGCTATGGTGGAAAAGGTTGCTCCAAGAAGATCCTCACTATGAAACGCTTTCAATTGAAAAAGCACGACGTATTATGAGCGTTTTTCATCCCGAAGACCGCTTAGAAATCACTGAATTTATGGAAGATGATTTTTTTAAAAAACTTCCTAGCATCGTTGAAAAATTTCCAGATAAATTCAACGCAAGCTTTGCAAAACTCATGTACCCCAAGCACTGCTCAGAAAAGTTAGATCAAAAAGTGAGTGCTTTTTTAAAAAAACACCCTCATTTACCCATCGGGGTCTTACGTGAACTTCGGATGAATCAGCAATTACATCAGAGAACGCTGCAGGCAAGGCAACTTTCGCGTTCTCATGAAAGACTCAAAAAGCATGCTTGAGACTCAAGGTTACGCTGCTTTTTCAGAAGATGAACCTTTAAGGTTTTTTGATTTTAAAAGAAAAGAGCCAGAGGATCATGAGGTTCTCATTGCCATTCATTACTGCGGGATTTGTCATTCTGATATTCACCAAGCAAGAGGGGAATGGCCAGGCTCTCACTACCCTCTCGTTCCAGGACACGAAATCACAGGCATCGTGACGGAATTAGGAAAAAAAGTGACACGTTTTCAAAAGGGAGATCGCGTAGGCGTGGGCTGCTACATCGATTCCTGCAGAACCTGCTTTGCTTGCGAAACAAAACTTGAGCAGTACTGTGAAAAAACGGTATTTACCTACAATACCCCTTTAGAACACGGTTATACGCAAGGAGGGTATTCAGACCAAATTGTTGTCGATGAAAATTACGTTTTTTCTATTCCAGATGCTCTAGCATTAGATCTGGCAGCACCTCTTTTATGTGCAGGCATTACCGTTTACTCCCCGCTGAAACATTGGAAAGTCAATACCCGTACAAAAATGGCTGTTTTAGGACTGGGCGGATTAGGCCATATGGCCGTTAAGATTGCCTCTGCGTTAGGAGCAGAAGTGACTGTATTCAGTCGCAGTCTTGCCAAACAAAAAGACGCAAAAAAAATGGGAGCAGTCAATTTTCATACCACTTCAGAACCCAAACTATTTGAAAAACTTCAAGGATCGTTTGATCTGATACTCAATACTATTTCTGCAGAAGTCCCCTGGGATCTCTATTTAAATCTTTTACGTTTAGATGGTTCACTCGTACTCCTAGGCGTGCCGCCTCAGGCTGTCCCTGTCAAGGCCTCTACCCTGATTGACTCAAGACGATCGCTATCAGGTTCCTTAATCGGAGGCACGAGAGAAACTCAAGAAATGCTGAATTTTTGCGCAAAATATAAAATCACCCCAGAAATCGAGCGCATTCCTATTCAAAAAGTCAATGAAGCTTATACCCAAGTCCTCGCAGGTAAAGTAAAATACCGTTTTGTCATCTGCATGGACTCCCTCAAAAAACCTATGGCCTAACTCTTTTCTCTACAATGCTGATTACTTTCCCACAGGAAACCGGCACAGGGCGGCTGTGATTGTACTTTATTTTCACCTGTGATAGATTTCATCGCGTTATGGATAATACGACTTGTTTTTTCGGTGAATCTGTCAGACGTCAACTACAACAAACTAATTTAGAAGTCATTGACATTGTATCTATTCCTTCCGGAGATCGTCTTTTGAGACTCAAGGCACTTCAGGAAGTCTTAGTCAACCTCTCTGAAGAAGAAAGCATGCGAACACGTGAGTACTTGATAAGAGTCAAGGCTCGAGACCCTCAACCCGTGGAACTCATGCCTTCAAAAGACCATCGAGAGCCCCAAAAGCCTTGCATGGGAGAGATTTATCTTCCCAATGGAAAGCTTAATGTGACTTTTCTCATGAAAAATGCAGAACTTCTTTTTGATGCAGGCGACTTTGTCTTAGCCCGCAAGATCTACAATACCATTTTACGCTCGGGAGAAATGACAGCAACAGTGCTTCACCGCCTGGGAAAATGCTATGAAGCAGAAGGAAAAACAGAGATCGCTCATGCCAAGTTCGAAGAGGCCACTTTCTTACAAATGGGCTCCTTTGCCTCTCAGCCTGTGCACCTTAAAGATAGAATCCCAAAATCGAACTACAACCCATCACAAACAAGATCATAAATAAAAAGATACTCCCTGCTTGAATCCGTCTCATCGCAGCTTCACTCTTAGTAATCCCCCAACCGATGCAAAACTGCCACAATCCATTGGACAAATGGTAAGAAACCCCTAAAACACCCAAAAGATAAAGGGAAAGTGCTAAGGGATCATGAAACGCCCAAGACATATCATCAAAAGAAAGAGGCCTTGCGTGCAAAATAGGCCGAATGCTCGTTTTATAAACATGAGCAGGAATAAAAAGCAAAAGACCAATACCACTTAACCGCTGTAAAACGTACTTTAAATGCCCAAAATAAGGAAATTGTAAAAGATGAGGGCGGGATTTCTTCATGGCAAACAACCCATAAAAACCATGAAAAGCTATCGGCACCCAAAGCAATAAGATCGTCAGAGGCACAATCAAAGGTAAAGACTTCGTACTCGCAAGACGCTGATTAAAAGCAGCTACTCCAGAAAGACTCGCTAAATTGCGGTAAAAATGGACTACCACATAAATTCCCAAAGGAAAAACCCCGAAAAAACTAAATGCCTTACTCAACCAAAACGACCGATAAGAGGTCTTCATCGCATCTCCCCTGATCTGCTCGCTTCTCTGCCGCTCAAACTCACAAGACCCTCATTTCTAAAAACAAACCCCGAAAATCTCAGATGACACTCCTGCAAAAAAATCCTCGCAGGGAGACTCCTAAACACCCTCTTTTATCCTTCGCCCCCAGCTTCTGTCAAGTACAAGACAATTACCCCCCTCTTCATCAATAAAAAATATTGCATTTCAAGCTCTGAGGGTTAGATTCAAGCGCAATGCGTTTGGGTATTGCCAGTCTTTTTTTACTCCTGATCTATCTACCTAACGTACACGCAAGATCCCTTCGAGGACTCTGGGGCTACACCTTCCCAAGTGCTTGCCTGGGCCAAAACAATGCCTTTGCACTATCCTCTCACTCACCCACCTCAACCTATCTCCTAGGATTAGAATATGAAGTATTCGAGGGTATTACTTTTGAAATGGACGCTGTTTATGCAACCCGAGGATTTCAACAAATCCTCAATGCCACTACCTCCGAAATCAGCTTCCAAGCCATCCAAATCCCTATCTTATTGCGCTACTACATTGCCCCCACACTCTCTCTGGGTGTCGGAGGTTACGGGGCATGGGGCTCTTATCAAGACAACTCTCCTGCAAAAATCACCCTAGGATCTTATAGTGCATCTAACTACGATGCAGAAGATTACGGCGCGCTTTTTAGCCTGGCAGCTCGGATTCACGTCATTTACACCGTCGATTTTTTAATTGAGGGCCGCTACCTACACGGATTAAAAAATATCAGCCACTTCGCCAATACCAGCATCTACCTTCGAGACTATCAGCTTCTTTTTGGAGTAAGCTTATTCTAAAAAGAACTGACCCCAGGACAAAATACCCCCATCACCTCTGAATCTTCCTCATCGAGGATCTAGCATAGATCCCCCCAAGACTCCTGCTTTCTGCCACTCGCACATCAAGATCCCAGGTACCTGAAAAAAACCCAAACCCTGAAACTTCTCCCAGAAAATAGCAACAAAACAGGTTGCTATTGAGTCAAAATACTTGATTTTGTGAGTAACACAAACGAAGTCTCGTGACGGATGCAAGAAACCCATCAAAAAAGCTAAGCTCAGGCCTACTATGTGCAGGCGTAAAAATCTTGAGACCCTGCCCTCAATGAGAAAAATAAAAAAGAAGAAAACCCACTAAAGCAACACTACATCCCGCAACCACATCCCCATAATGCTCAAAAATAGGATGCTCTAATTTAAAAAAACCTAAAAAAGCCAAAAAAGTGGAACCCAAAAGAGCAGCCAAGACCCCCAAAGAAAAGGCTACCCAG
>Ga0208504_1000198_pt1:12500-16091 | contig 16091 bp, 12 predicted proteins | sample CryBogCBH05Oct08_FD_184595 | JGI IMG/M metagenome (GOLD analysis project Ga0208504, IMG submission 184595) | Freshwater microbial communities from Crystal Bog, Wisconsin, USA - CBH05Oct08 (SPAdes) | ecosystem: Environmental > Aquatic > Freshwater > Lake | place: Crystal Bog...
TCTCAAGGGCTTTCCCCCTAAGACCCGCAATACCCTAGGCATTACGGCTAAACTTTTTCCGATTTGGTGGGCCTGAGAAGACTTGAACTTCCGACCCCACGCTTATCAAGCGTGTGCTCTAACCAACTGAGCTACAGGCCCGTTGACCCTCATGGGTTCAATCTTTTGAAAGAGAAAATGGAGACTTAAGACCGATCTCTTTTACGAGACTTGACCAGAAATACCTATGCTCTTACGCATAGCTCTATTCCTTAGAAAGGAGGTGATCCAGCCGCAGGTTCCCCTACGGCTACCTTGTTACGACTTCACCTCAGTCACTCACCCCACCTTCGCCGAAGGCCTCCTTTCGGTTAGCCTGATCGTCTTCTGGTTGAGTCAGCTCCCATGGTGTGACGGGCGGTGTGTACAAGGCCCGGGAACGTATTCACCGCGGCGTGCTGATCCGCGATTACTAGCGATTCCAACTTCATGGAGTCGAGTTGCAGACTCCAATCCGAACTGAGAACGGCTTTTTGAGATTGGCTCCAGGTTTCCCCTTTGCTTCCCTTTGTACCGTCCATTGTATCACGTGTGTCGCCCTGGATATAAAGGCCATGAGGACTTGACGTCATCCCCACCTTCCTCCGTGTTCACCACGGCAGTCTCCTTAGAGTGCCCAACTGAATGCTGGCAACTAAGGACAGGGGTTGCGCTCGTTGCGGGACTTAACCCAACATGTCACCACACGAGCTGACGACAGCCATGCAGCACCTGTCTTCCTGCTGTATTACTACAGAGATCCTATTTCTAGGACTGTCAGGAGATGTCAAATCCAGGTAAGGTTCTTCGCGTTGCTTCGAATTAAACCACATGATCCACCGCTTGTGCGGGCCCCCGTCAATTCCTTTGAGTTTTAGTCTTGCGACCGTACTTCCCAGGCGGGGTACTTAGTGCGTTAGCTACGGTTCGGCGGGGGTCAAGACCCTCCAAACCTAGTACCCATCGTTTACGGCGTGGACTACCAGGGTATCTAATCCTGTTTGCTCCCCACGCTTTCGTAGTTGAGTGTCAGTTCCTGTCCAGGTCGTCGCCTTCGCTTCTGGTGTTCCTCCCGATCTCTACGCATTTCACCGCTACACCGGGAATTCCACGACCCTCTCCAGGACTCTAGTCTCACCGTTTCTGGGGCACTTCTTGAGTTAAGCTCAAGGCTTTCACCCCAGACAAATGAGACCACCTACCTACCCTTTACGCCCAATAATTCCGAGCAACGCTTGCACCCTCCGTATTACCGCGGCTGCTGGCACGGAGTTAGCCGGTGCTTCCTTTAGCGGTACCGTCAGACCTAGAGGCTATTCACCTCTTGGCTTTTCGTCCCGCTCGACAGAGCTTTACAACCCGAAGGCCTTCTTCACTCACGCGGCGTGGCTGCGTCAGACTTTCGTCCATTGCGCAAGATTCCCCACTGCTGCCTCCCGCAGGAGTCTGGACCGTGTTTCAGTTCCAGTGTGGCTGATCATCCTCTCAGACCAGCTACTCATCATCGCCTTGGTAGGCTTTTACCCCACCAACTAGCTAATGAGACGCAGGCTCATCCCAAAGCAAGGGGAATTTCTTCCTCCCTTTCCCGAAAAACCCAATTACGGATTCCGTCGCTCTATCTAGTATTAGCCTGCCTTTCGATAGGTTATTCCAGACTTTGAGGTAGATTACCTACGCGTTACTCACCCGTACGCCACTTTACTTGGGATTACTCCCTTTCACGTTCGACTTGCATGTGTTAAGCACGCCGCCAGCGTTCGCTCTGAGCCAGGATCAAACTCTCATGTTTGAAATTTTATAAAACTTACAAACTTCTAGTTTAAACCCAAACTCAATTTCTTTTATCAAAGACATTGATTCGAGGTTTTCGACATCACTTAAGCTTTCTGCTTAAGCTGCCATGTCTACTCGCCCCCACTTTCTCTTTCAAATTATTCAACCCATTTTTCAAAGATCTGCTGTTTTCGTTTTTTTTTCCTTCACTCAACAGCGAGTTCTCATGCGTACCTAATTTTTAAAATCCTTGCAAGTTATTTTTTAAGGATTTTTTTAAAATCTTTCTTTTCTTCTCAAAACAGTGAAAACGGAACAAAAAATCAATTCTTTAAGTAGTTTTTTAGCGTTACCAGAGACAAATACCTACTGCGTAGACACCCTCCTCGCTGAAAAACTTAGCTAAGAATCGAGCACTGTTACCGAAATACAACTAAAAAGTTTTCATGACCCTTCAGCTCTGTCAGTAGATCCCGGAAATCAACTCCCATTTGATGGATCCTTGGTCTTCCCTAGCTAAAAAATAAAACTTAAAAGATTGTTTTCATGAAAAACTATCCAAAAACTTAAAATTTGAGTTAAATGTGCAGTGAAACGACCGTCCGAGAGGATTTTTATGATGAACCAAGGCCATCTTTTAGTCACCGGTGCTGCCGGATTTATTGGAAGCACATTTGTACGCAAAGCCCTAAAGCAGTCTTTCAGAGTCACCATCTTTGATCTTTTGACTTACGCCGGGAAAATGGAAAATATCAGTGAAATTTTGCAGCCAGGAAAATGCGAATTTGTCCAAGGTGACATAGCTGACTTCAGTGCTTTAGATACTCTTTTTTCTAAAAATGATTTTACTGGACTCGTAAATTTTGCAGCCGAGAGTCACGTTGATCATTCTATTGCAGGTCCGAGCAAATTTATTGAAACTAATATCGTTGGAACCTCCACCTTGCTTGAAGTCGCGAGGAAGTATTTCCATGCCTGGGAAAAAAAATTCAGATTTCTTCACGTCTCTACGGATGAAGTATTTGGCACCCTCGGAGAAACTGGAAAATTTAGAGAAACCACTGCTTATGCACCCAACTCTCCCTATTCCGCAAGCAAGGCAAGCAGTGACCATTTAGTGCGAGCTTGGTACCATACTTACGGACTGCCGACCATCATTACAAATTGTTCTAATAATTATGGCCCTCGCCAGTTTCCAGAAAAGCTGATTCCTCTCACGATAACTCATGCGGTAACAGGAAAAACGCTGCCCATTTACGGTACAGGAGAAAATATTCGTGATTGGATTCATGTCGAGGACCACGTAGCAGGAATATTGCTAGCACTTGAAAAAGGACGCATAGGCGAGTCCTACTGTTTCGGCGGAGACTCCGAGCGAAGCAACCTTCAAGTGGTGCATTCAATCTGCCAGACTTTAGACCAAATCCGACCACGAAACGATGGCAAGCCCTACGCTGACTCCATTCGATTCGTAGAAGACAGAGCCGGTCATGACTTTCGCTATGCTATCGATGACAAAAAAGCCATAAAAGAACTCGGCTTTAAGAGAAAATATCCAAAATTTGAAGAAGGACTCCGACAAACAGTGAATTGGTATCTGCAAAGGCTATGAAGACCTAAATCTTGAAACTTGTTTTTTGCCATCTGCTTCTCGATTCCTTGTGACCATTCCGAGGGCCACGGATCTCAGAAGTGGTTTTCCTTCTGTCATCGGCTGTTGCTTTCTCGAAGCCATTTTGGCAACCCCGAGAATGATTTTTAGTCAACAAAGCTGACTCGCTTTACCTAATAAAACGC
>Ga0208504_1000207_pt1 | contig 15769 bp, 10 predicted proteins | sample CryBogCBH05Oct08_FD_184595 | JGI IMG/M metagenome (GOLD analysis project Ga0208504, IMG submission 184595) | Freshwater microbial communities from Crystal Bog, Wisconsin, USA - CBH05Oct08 (SPAdes) | ecosystem: Environmental > Aquatic > Freshwater > Lake | place: Crystal Bog, Wisconsin, USA...
CAATGACAACGAATGTTTTTTCTAGTTGATTTAAGACGCGCTCTCCCAAGTACTTCCCAATTTGCATCAGCCCCTCTCGAAAGTCACTCAAGGAAGTTCGAGGATCTCGAATTTTCAAAAGATACTGATGCAACAATACCGATCCCTCTAAAACAACAGAATTCTTGGAACTTAACATACTCGTGTCGTAACAAGTTGTCCTGACAAAGGCAATCAAAACTTCCTAGCATCAGTTGCAATTTTGAGAAACCTAAGTTACGAACGATCCATGGTCCGGGCACTCACTTCCATCCCGAAGTTTCTTTCGAAAAGATTGCTTCATGAAACACTCGATGAGCTCATCCACCTAAAAACTCAGGAAGAGCTACAGTCTTTATTTCAAAATTTCTTTAGACTGCAACCTTATTTAGTCGCTTTTTTAGAATCTAAACGAGTTGAACTTTCAGCTTCCGGCTCGTACACCCTTTATTGCATGGCTTTTCTTTTTTGGCATACTTACTCGAAATGGCATCAGGCAGGACTCACAACGATTTCCGAATCCCTCATTGCACATTGCTTGACTAAGCTAGGGAAGAATCTCTCTGCTTTACTAGAAGAAAGACTTAGCTCTCGAAACTACTGCATCATGCGAGAACAATTCGAACTTCCTCAAAGAGAAGCCAATGAATGCATTCTCAGCTCCCTATTTGATGAAGACGAAACTTCCGAAGGATTAAAAGAAAGCGAAAAAAGCATCATTGGCGCCACCCTCAGAATCGCACTGGATTGCCTACAAGAAAGTCATGAGTGTGCGTCTCAAAACCCACCTTCTTCAAATTTACAAGAATGGTTGCATTAGCTCTCAGACTCAAATACAGAAAAAAGACTATAAATACAAGGTACTACAAAGAGAGTCAGTACCGTAGAAGCAATGACTCCCCCCACAAGTGCTACAGCCATGGGCACCATCGCTTCTGATCCAGGTCCAAAAGATAAAGCCTCAGGCAAAGCCCCCGCCACCGTGGCAAAAGAAGTCATGAGAATAGGCCTCAACCTCACAGGACAAGCACGCACCAAAGCTTCATTCACATCTTGGATACTCTTGCGGCATTGGTTTGTAAAATCAACTAAAAGTATTGAATTCTTTTTCACAATGCCCATTAATAAAATAAATCCAATTAAACTATACATGTTCACACTTTGATGACAAAGAGCAAGCGCAATAAAAGCTCCCGAAAAACTAAAAGGCAGAGCCATCAGCACGGCAATAGGATGAATAAAGCTATTAAATTGAGAAGCCAGCACCATATAAGAGACAACGATTCCCAGCAATAACGCAACCCATAAACTTCGAAAGGACTCTCGAAAGGCCTCAGAACTTCCCACCATCTTCAAAGTATAACCAGGAGGTAAAAGGGAGGTCGCAAAACTTTCTGTGTATTGCAAGGCTTGTTGTTGAGAATAGCCCTGACCTGGATTCCCATAAATGGTAATGGATCGAGCACGATTGAGTCTAGAAATCACAAGCAAGCTCGGGATACGCTTGAAATCCACTAAGCGATTTAACGCAATGCGTTCTCCTCGATTGTTGCGAAGCATCACCCGACTCAAATCTTTCACATCAGAGCGTTGACTGCCTACAAGGCGTAACTCAATGGCGTACCTATGCCCCTGCTTGGGGTACTCTGCCTGCCCCCTCAATAAAGTACCTCCCATCAAGGTTTCTATAACTTCAGTCACCGTGGCAACGGATACCCCATGTGCGGCAAGCTTCGCTCGATTCGGAACAATTTGAACCTCAGGCATCCCATTTTGGATATCGGTATTCACATCGACCACACGACGAGAGTCTTTCATGCCTTGCATAATTTTTTGAGACAAATCTTGAAGTGTCTCCCAATGGGGACCTTGGATGACAATTTCTACAGGAAAACCTCGGGTTGCTGCAAAACCTCGAAGGGAAAGATCCTGAATCATCATTTCCATGTGAGGATCTTTTTTTCCCCATTTTTTTCGAACAGCTTGGATGATCTCACTTTGACTTCGCTTTCTTTGATCCCGATCTATGAGTGTTACGTAAATTTGTCCCTGATTCACAGCATCTCCTCCAAATCCCCCCACAGCACTGATCACATTTTTGGTCTCAGCCATTTTCAAGAGATCCTCTTCAACTTCTTTCATTTTTTCACTCGTTACCCACAAAGAAGTCCCTACAGGAAATTTGAATCTTAACATGTACATAGATTGATCTTGAGCAGGCATCATTTCAAAAGGAATGATTTTCGCGATGCCAAAACTTAAAACAAAAAAAAGCAAACTTACTCCTAGGGTTTTGAATCGATGCTTCAGAAGATATTTTAAAAATTTTTCATAGCCACGAGAAAGCTTCAAGAAAAAAACATCCATCCAAGAAGACTTTCCCTCTTTCTTGATTATTAAATAACGAGAACAACGCATGGGTGTTAAAGTTAAAGCTTCTAATAAAGATAAAAAAACGGCAATAGCAATCGTTATTCCATATTGAAAGAAATATTTACCAATCACTCCTTTCATAAAAATCACAGGAATAAAAATAGCAGCAATTGCAATGGTTGCTGCTATAGCAGCAAAAGTAATTTCTTCAGAGCCATCAATAGCAGCATTTCTTTGAGATTTTTTCATTTCTCGATGACGAACAATATTTTCAAGCATCATAATTGAGTCATCGACCACAATACCAATCGCAAGACTTAAGCCTAAAAGGGTAAAAGTATTCAGCGTAAAATTTAAAAAATAAAAAGCGGTGAATGTCCCAATAATGGATGTAGGAATCGATAGCAACACATTGAGCGTCGAGCTCCATGAGCCTAAAAAAATATAACACACAATAGACGTGAGTAATGCCGAAACTCCTAACGTAAAAAGCAACTGGCGAACAGATTGCTTAATAAAAACGGTCGTATCTGTTCTTAGTCCTAAATGAAATTTTTTTGAAATTTGAGGTTGAAGTTCTTCTAGCTTTTTTTTCACCGCATCGGAAACTGCTACCGCATTCGCACCATGTTGCTTGATAATGCCGATACCAACTGCTGGTTGCTTATTCATTCTTGTCAAACGTCTCACATCTACCGTTGCCTCTTCGATATCGGCAACGTCACGAAGTGCCATAGGACGATCAATGGATCCTTGAGAAACGCGCTTCTGAACACGAATAGCGCCAAAAGTAGCGGGAGTAAATGCCTCACTCAAAACACGCACATAATGATTTTGACTGTTCTCTAATTTACCCGTTGGCAACTCCAATTGCTCATTTTGAATGGCTCTTAAAACATCATCCGAGGTAAGGTCAAACCGATTCATACGATCTAAATGGAGCCAAACGCGTAAAGCAGGATCGACATAACCTCCCAGCACAATATTTCCGACTCCTGAAACAACCCCCAATTGACTTTGTACAAAATCTTTTGCATACATCATCAATTCAAAAAGCGAAGTTTGAGGATCCACAATGGTCAATCCAAGCCATAAAATAGGCATATCTTCCGGATTAATCTTTCTGAGAGCAGGAGGATAAAGAGCGCGAGGCAACAAACTTTGAACCTGCTGAATCCGATTTCTGACTTCTTGCAAAGCAAGATCAATATTTTTACCCATTTCAAACTCAAGAGAGATGGAACCAGAATTTTGTTGCGCGGTGGAAGTAATATTTCGAATACCATCCACTTGCATCATGACATCTTCAATAGGATCCAAAACCTGAGTTTCTAGTACCTCAGGAGACGCACCTGGTAATGTCAAGGACACGGAGATGACAGGAAAATCTACATCAGGCAATTGACTAATGCCTAATCGATGAAAAGAAATGCTTCCAAAAATCACCAAAGCTGCCATAAGCATCCAAGCAAGTACTGAGCGATCAATAGAAAGCTTTGCAAGACTCATGAAAACTCCTTGACTAAAAGTCAGGCCTCTCCCAGTGAGAAAAAAGACTATAAACACAAGGAATGACAAACAATGTTAAGAAGGTGGAAATCGTCACACCTCCCATCAGAGCAATAGCCATAGGAATACGGTTTTCAGCTCCAGGTCCTAAACTCAATGAAGCGGGAATTGCACCTGCAATCGTCGCAATAGAAGTCATCAAAATAGGCCTTAACCGAACAGGACAAGCTTCTAATAAAGCAGGAATACAAGCAAGACCTTCTTCTCTTTTTTGATTCGTAAAATCGACCAGTAAAATAGCATTTTTTTTCACAATCCCCATGAGAAGAATTAAACCAATCATACTAAAAAGACTCAAGGACTGACCGGTCAGATAAAGGGCAAAAAAAGCACCGGACAAACTAAAAGGCAAAGCCATCAAAACAGTGATAGGATGCACAAAACTATTAAATTGCGAAGCAAGCACCATGTACGCAACCACAACGCCCAAAATCAAAGCAAAAATTAAACCATCAAAGGCATCTTCAAAAGCTTGTGCAGTTCCTGCAAGCTTCACCTTCACCTCGGGTTCATTCAAGATCTGACTCATTTTTAAGACTTCTTGCAAAGCATCCCTTTGAGAAAACTTTTCATTGACATTTGCATACATAGCAATAGCACGAAAACGATTGATCCTAGAAATCAATTGAGGCGTTTCATGCAACACAAAATGAGCAACTTTTCCAATAGAAACCAAATCCCCTGAAATTCCACGATTATTAGGTAATTTCAAGCTTTTTAGATCTTGCAAGGAAGCCACATCTTTCAACTCAGATCGCATACGAATATAGTAGCGATGAGCATCTTCAGTATACTGAGTGTTCGCATTAAAAACCTGACCCCCAATTAATGCTTGAACTTCTTGAGACAACCCAGCAATTGAGACTCCATAAAGAGAAGCCTTCTCACGATCAGGAATGACTTGGATTTCAGGCATACCTGGCTGAAAATCGCTATTCATATCTTCTAAAATATGGCGCTCTTCCAAAGATCTTTTCATCTTCTGAGCATAGCTTACTAATTTTTTCCAATCAGTCCCCTCAATAGTAAACTCGACAGGGTATCCACGAGAGGGACTTAAACCGGTAAGCGAAAGATCCTGTGCGTAAACTTCTTCAGAATTTAATAGACGCTTTAAATCAAGCTTCATTTGACGCATTAAATGATTCTGAGAAAGATGTCTTTTTTTTGCATCTTTTAAAAGAACATAAATTTCACCCATATTAACTACGTTATTATTTTGATAATTGCCCAACGTCGTATAAACATCTTCAATATCAGGTTGTTTCAAAAGATAAGCTTCTGCTTTTTGATATAAAAGATCTGTCACTTCTAACGAAGTGCCAATAGGTGTTCGAAGAGACAACAAAAAAAGAGACTGATCCTGAGAAGGAATCAATTCTTTTTTAAGAAGACTCAAAAATCCCATAGAGCCGACAAAAAGAACCATCGAAAAAAAAACCACTAAGAAACGATGATTCAAGCAATAACGCAAAGTATTTTGATAGCTTAAGGAAAGTCGATCCATCAGGCGGTCCATCTTTCGAAAAACCCAGCCAAAACCCTCTTTTCCTGAATGCAAAAAACGAGAACAACGCATAGGAGTTAACGTTAATGCCTCTAATAACGAAAGAAAAACTGCTGCTGTCACAGTAATACCATACTGGTAAAAAAAACGACCGATCACTCCTTTTAAAAAAATTACAGGAATAAAAATAGCCCCAATAGCAACGGTCGTTGCAATCGCTGCAAAAGTAATTTCATTGGATCCATCTAAAGCAGCATTTTTTCGGGTTTTTCCAAGATCGTAATGCCTGACAATATTTTCAAGCATCATAATAGCATCATCCACCACAATACCAATGGCGAGACTTAAACCCAAAAGAGTAAAAGTATTCAAAGTAAATCCAAAAAAATGAAGAACACTTAAAGTACCTACAATTGATGTAGGAATCGCAAAAAAGACATTGAGCGTAGAAGACCAAGAGCCCAAAAAAAGATAACATACGATTGAAGTTAACAAACCAGCGAAAACTAAAGATAGCATTAACTCATTAATGGAATCTTCTACAAAACGTGTTCGATCCAGTTTCACGGCAAGGTGGTACCCTGGAAGCAAATGCCCCTGCATTTGATCTAACTTGGCTCGCACATGCCGAGCAAGCTCAACGGCATTAGCTCCATGTTGCTTAATAATACCAAGTCCCACAGCTTTTTTTCCATTTAATCGAGAAATCTGTCGAATATCTGCAACACCCTCTTCAATACGAGCGACTTGACTCAAAGCCACAGGAATAAAATTAGGAGAACCTGCTCGATTCTGAATACGAATCGTCCCAAAATCTTCAACACTTCGAGCTTCTCCCAGAACACGAATATTCGCTTCATTAGAAGAAGACTCAATGCGACCTGCAGGATTCTCACTATGCTCCGCTTGAATCGCTGCTAAGACATCCGAAGATGTCAAAGAATACTGATACAACTTTTTTCGATCAATCCAAACCCTTAAATTAGGCTCAACATATCCAGCAAAAACAATATTACCTACCCCTTCAATCATCGAAAATTGATTTTTCAAATTGTTTTTTGCATAAATCATTTGATCATGAATCGATCGCTGGTCCTCTGCAGTTAACAAAATCCATAAAATAGGTTTGTCTTCTGGATTGGTTTTTGTAATCACCGGAGGGTAAAGCAAGCTAGGTAATAAATTAGAATTTTGCTGAATACGATCTTGCACTTCTTGAAGCGCGACGTTGACATTATGACTCATTTCAAATTGACACGTCACATTGGCGACACCTTGACTGACTTGCGATGTAACTTGCTGCAGACCTTCAATGCCCATGACCGCATTTTCGATCACATCTACAACTTGGGTTTCCATGACTTCCGGAGCAGCATTGTCAAGCGTTAAACCAATACTTACTACAGGAAAATCAATATTAGGCATTTCACTAATGCCCATGCGCTGAAAAGAAAGAGCACCAAATAAAATAAGACCAAACATGAGCATCCAAGCAAACACGGGCCTACGAATAGAAATTTCTGAAATACTCATATAGTTTCTTAAGGTGAAATTTTAATTTCTTTTCTCTCACCGATGGCTGCTTGAAATTTGGCAGCATCTGACTTAGTCACAAAAATTTTATTGCCTAATTGCCTTTGAGCATCTTGATGACTACTTGAAGCAGCAAGAAAATCTACTACCGTCAATAATCCATGCCGAAAATACTGCAAAGCTGCTTTTTCATTAAGGCCTGTCACTCTTACCAGTTCCTTAAGCCTAGTAATTGCCTCTAAATCTGAACAAAAAGCATCATAAAAAGAACGGATTTCTTTTTCAGCAAGCTTACGTGCTTGTGAAAACAACAACTCAGACTGACGATGGATCGAATGAGCTTGTCTCACTTGGGACTGAATGACTCCTCCTTGAAAAATCGGCAAAGTCAAAACAAAACGCATATCCCAATGAACCGTCTCTAAAACCCCAGGTCTCTGAATATAATAATTAGCATAAAAATCCATCGAAGGGTAATGCTGCCCAAAACTGACAGCAATACCTTCTTCACTCGCAAGCATATTTTTTTTTGCAAGCTGAATATCATCTCGGAAATCAATTTTACTCAAATAATCAGCAATATTTTTTTGCAACGACCAATTTTGCTCACCATCTTCCAGAAGAAAATCGCGATCCCATCCAGTATAATAAGCAAGGACGTCTTTCGCTGTTTCTAAAAGACCAAGACTTGCTTCTAATTGCACCTGAAGAGAAGTGACCTGCGCAGAAAACGCATAAACATCCGTCACCTTAGAGCGTCCAATTTTATAAAACTTTTTTTGCTCTTCTAACTGCTTTTCATCAATCTTAATCTGCTTAGTATAATTAGAGACATCGCTTTGAAGTGCAAGGACATTATAGTAAGCACTAGCTACATCATAAAAAAGCTGCCGTGCTGCTCCTACAAGGGCTTGCTGCTGAGCATAGACCTGGTGTTTTTTTTGTCTCAAAGCAGCAAATTCTCTGAACCCTCGAAAAAGAGGCTGCTGAAGTGTAACTAACGAGGTAATTTGTTGCTGAGGATAAATCGAGGCTCCGGTATTACTTTTCGGCAAGGGTTGTCTTAAAAATGCATAGGACCCGCTAATCGAAGGAGCCAGAGAACCGACTTCTTGCGCTTCTCCTTCTTGAGACTGAATCAAAAGTTCATTTTGTATCTCAACAGATTCACTTTGTTTTAAAGCCGCCTCATAAGCTTGTACCAAGGTCTTGCCACCCTTTTTTTCTACTTCCGCATACAGCGGATAGATAAAAAAAATATAAAAAATCAGGACTATAACGCACCGAGACAACATCAGCATTCTATCGTAAAGGTAAGATGAAAAAATTTCAAACGTTAATTTTTATAGACAATTCGAACATATTCCATAGTATCCACAGCCGGTGCAGACCGATTAAAGGGATTCGCATAATAGCTGTAACTATAACCTATTTTGACACTTAACGCATCTTCTGGATGGAAAATGAAAAAAAAATCAGTCAAAACACCTTCTCGATAGCCTTTCAGCGATTGCCGATAGTACTGAGTCCAGCCAAATTCAGCTATTTTCCAATGTATTGATAGAAGGAAACGAAAAGAAAGGACCAAATCATCTCGATAACTTAAGTTTGTGCTCCATTCATCACGTTTTAAAAAAGCAAGACCAAAATTACTTTTCCAAACGCGATTTCTTAAAAAATCTCTTTTGATGCCCGCGCCCACATGGGCATCCGCAACTAAACCCTTCAAAGGAGCATGCTCATAACTGAAAAGGCCAAAGATCCAAAATTTTGAGCTCAGGTACCTTGAGTAATCTGATTTTAAAAAAAGTCGATTCGCAGTAACGCTCCTGTGATTGGTTTTTATGTACTGATAAACTAAATCTTCTTCAAAAACGTGAAGACCGTGTTCTTTTTTTAAAAAAAAATTGGTATCAATCATTCGAAAAGTAGAACTCCCTTCCGAAGCCTGATAACCAGCTTCTAGCCCTACCTGAGCAGGATGAACTGATACAGAAGGCTCTTCATAACTACAGGAGGAAGAGCCTTCTACCCATGATGGAATCAAAAAAAATCCCAATAACCATTTTTGACTCTTGCGCCTCTGTCTCTTCAAGAAAAAAATGCTACAAACACCCATCGTCAAAAAATACTCAAACTCAACCCTACAACGTTCTTCTTGAAAGATCAATGCATGAAGTTTTAGACTGAAGAAGAGGACCTTTGCTCTAGCAAGAACATCAGGCGTTGTGTATAGTGGCTTCAGGTCATTGAAGAAAGAGGTATCATGAGAAAAAAAGCTCGAAATAGAAAATACTTAGCGTTAATTTCCTTTCATTTAGTTTTTCTCACACGTTTGAGTGGAGCAGCCGAGGTAGCACGTGTCAATCAGACATCAATCACGTTGGAAGAGCTCGATCGAGCTTATCAAGGGATGGTTGCAATTTCTCCACTTAATCCTCCTACTAAAAATCAAGTCTTAGATAACCTCATTCAGCGCGAACTAGGACTTCAAGAGGCCAAGCGACTTCATTTAGAAAAAACTCCAGAATTTCAATACCGCGTGGACGGTCTTTTATATCAATCTTTAATAGAAAAAACTTTACGTGATACCAAGGTCAACTTAAGCGATAAGCAGCTTGAGGAGCATTACAAAAAAAATCCTTACATAAAAACAAGTTATATTTTCGTAGCCGCTTCTCCTGAAGCAACACAAGCAGAGCGAGACAAGGCCTATGCGAGAATCCAAAGGGTAGAAGAAAAATTGAAGTCAAAAATGCCTTTTGATGAAGTAGCACGCAATTTCTCTGAAGCCGCTAATTCCATCCAAGCAGGTGAGTTGGATTATCAGTCTCGAGCACAGCTGGAAGCGTTTGAACCGACTTACTACGATGCCGCGTTAAAGCTTTCTGAAGGAAAACCAAGCGGCATCCTCCAAGGCAAGCTTGGCTATTACATCATTCAACGCAACGCAACGCGCAAATGGTCACAAATTGATAAGGCAACCTTCAAGCAGGTACTGACTGAAGAAAAAAGAAAAAGCCTCTTCCAGAAAGACCTCAATGCTCTACTTGAGAAACTGAAGAAAAAAGCAAAAATCACGATCCATTCGGAACTCATTCATGATTAGCGCTCGATTCTTCTTCTTTCTTTGGGGCACCATCGCTTATAGTGGCACCTTTCAAGTCATCGATCGGATGGAGGCTTCGGTCAACGCTTCAGTCATTTTGCGCTCTGATGTCAAAAAATTTCAAGAAACCGTGGGATTAAGAGTGCAATTGGATCCACTATTCTCAGGTACCTCGTTAGCAAAAAAAGGAGCAACAGCTTCAGAAGCTGAAATTGTCGACTTTCTCATTGAAGAAAAAATCATTACCCAGCAATTTTCAAAAACGAATGACGAAGTCGAGAAAGAAATTAACGCGATGCTTACACACACTCGTTTAAATCAAGAGGAGCTCAAAAAAGCCCTTCATCAGGAAGGTTATTATTATCATGATTACTTTGAAATCATGAGGAATTCAGCAAGCAAACGGGAACTCATTGACCGAGAGATTCGTACGAAAGTAAGTGTTTCTGAAAATGACATTAAAAACTATTTTTACCACCATCGTGCGAGCGGAAAAGTACCTCAAGTCTTTCATCTGCAGATTATTTCAGTTTCTGATGCAAGTTTTCAACCCAAGCACCGTGCTCATTTCTTAGCTCAAAAAAATATCTTAAAAGCACAAGAAGAACTGAAAAAAGGTGAGCCTTTTGAAGAAATAGCCAAACGCATGAGTGACGATCCTACTTCCTCATCAGGAGGCGATTTAGGAGATCTGGATGAAACCGAAATATCCTCTGAGTACTTAGAAAATATCAAAAAATTAAAAATAGGTGCAATAAGTCCTATCATTGAATCTCGTTCACAAGGTCGTTTTTACATTTTAAAACTCGTGAACATCAACTCCCATGAATCACACCGATTACACCAGATCAAAGATGAGATCCGTAACGAACTTACGACCCAAGAATACAAACATCAGATTGCACTTTGGATCGAAAAACAAAAGCAACTTGCCTTCATTCATAAAAGAACCACGCACAAGTAGGTCTGAAAAATACTACAAATTCAATGGGATGATCGTTCCGCAACTCGATGTTTGATCAAGGCCCATTCCTCTTCAGAAAAATCGATGCCTTTCAAAGATGCCTCGATTGCCTCCAAAGACCTAGTCTGAGTACCTGATTTTAAATCAGCTATTGCGGATTGTTCTTCGATGTTTTGCTCATAGTCTGATTGTTTTTGCATTTTTTGAAGAGTGAGAAGTCCTATGCGTAAATCACAAAGCTTTTCAGAAAGCAATAATTGATAGAGTTTTCTAGTTTTGCTCGTAGATACTACCTTTGATTTCATTTTATCAAATACCATAAAAAGAGGACCCTTTGTGACAGAGTCTATTTTTTTTCTTAAAGCACTCCTGAGGGTTTCTGGTATTTCATTTTTCATGATAAAACGTTTGTTTTCCATCTCTGCCAGGCTATGGTTATAGAGTTTTTTTATTTGATCAACATGAATCTGAGGATATGCTTGATTTAACGCATTTACTACCTTGGATACATCATCTTGAATCACGCGTACTTCATCACTCCATGTTTCTTCTTGCAATGAAGACCATTCTTGTTTTGAAAATGCAGGAAACTCCTTTTTTAATTGAGTGATCAATCCTTCTGGAATTTTATTTAAAATAATGCAATCATTCATTTCTACTTCTTTCACGGCATACTCAAATAATTGCTGAACTTTGGATTTATCAATATCAGGAAATTCGACACTTAAAGCTTCTACGATCTTTTCTTCATTGCTTTTTATCATGCTAGATTTATCCCGAAAGCCTTCTTTCTCTAAAGCTTCTAATTCCTTTTCCAATTCATCCTGATGGATTTTTTCACCAAAATGTATTTTTCTGAAACTTTCTTTCTGTTTATGATTCGTTTCTAGTGCTCTCACGATTGCTTCATAGCTCTTTATCTCATCACCTATCTCGTTAAACCGTTCATTCATTTTTTCTTGAATTTTCAAGTATTTTTCGTCTTCTTTTCCTTGGGAAAAATAAGAACTTATATGACTCAAAGGCGCTTCAAAAAATGATCTAAAATCAGCAGTCACGGAATAAGGCTTCAAAGATAAAAGAATCAAGAGAGCCAAAAAAAAACTTTTCATAATAATGATTTATGCAATTTCTATGCTCATGAAATAGCCAATAGGCGTTTTTATTTTTCACTATTGACAAGAGATAATGCCTTGCATTTACATAAGAATTTTTTATTCATGAATCAATGTCTATTTTTTAGTCAACTAAAAAAATAACAAAAACCTATGAGAAATTCCCCTGCTCTAGGCAATCAGACAATCGAAAAATTTAAAGTCATTTTCTCTTTCGTAATTACAAAAATAATAACTCATGAGAATAAATTTTCAAACAAGATCTATCCAATAAACCTCAGAAAGTGTGCGCAGAGAGCTTCGTAAGACAAGGATAACATCAACTCAAGGTCAGATCTTCAGAAGCGAGAATGAAGGGAAGTCGATGCAACGACACTGAACTGATTCCCTCGAGGCTTCGGTCTTCAGACGAGAAAGCTCTAGAAAGAAAAGCTGTCTTGTGTTACGCTCGACAAACATCAGTCTGATAAAAAAGGGGTTCGTAGACTGTAGCATATCTCTGAGTTGATGCGAGATGTGTTGCATGATTAATGGCCGTAATTTGGTAGCTGATATTTTAGGTTGCGGAAACTCCAAGCCACAATCCGAGGGTATGATTGGTCGTTTGCTAATGATCTGAATTGGGAGGATATTGCTTTAGAAAAGATGATCCAAAATGAGCTGGAAGAAGGAAATACTTCCTTGAACGGAAGTATTGACAAAAAAATCGTTAAAGTCAAATACACTATTACTAATGATGGTGTAGCAATACTTTTAGCATTTACTTATATCTTTTTATAGGTTCGCACCTTTTGATTACAAATAAAACGATGAGGAGGGCCTCAAGGAACTTCACGATCGGATGATCTGTGTTTTACAAGATATGATCAGCAGCGAGGACGGTTTTTTCTATATGATCAAAAATGCGCATGATGGACTGATCTTAGATGTTCCTATAAAACCATTAGATAATCCTTTATTTTGTTAGGCACATAATCAAAGACTAAAGCATAAAAAACTCACTTGCAAGATAGTGATGAGCTTCCGATGGCGTATAGTGCCTCTAACACTTTTCTTGATAAAATTGTGACCGCTACAATAATACTGATTTGACGGGCAAACAACCATCACACATGAAAAGCGCACTTAAGGTAAGGCTTGTCGTTGATTTCTTCCTGGATCCATAGCTGTATTTAGAAAACTCAAGCCTCAAAAATCGGTTCTAGTGCTTTCAGCCTGAAGAACCTCTGACCGTAGAAATAGCCAACGCTCGAACACCACCTCCTTCACTATTTCTACCTTAGAATGATTTATTAACTGTAACTCTCCACATTTTAGTTTGGATTATTTCCTCAAAGACATGCTCTTAAAACGCTCAAATTCCATCTATTCTTGGAGCTCCACCATTTCACTACCCTCAAGGGTATTCAAGTTCACAGATTGAGTAAATTCTCTCAAAAGGACTCATTCCCTCTCAAATAGCTATTTGCTCATTTCAATCTTTGCCTTTCCTAAGGCTCTCTTGTTAAACAGTCATCAGATACGTCAGCGTATCCTCATCGGCTCCTGGCTTTACAACTACTACGATTTCATGAGAAAGCTCTTGCTCCCGACTTCCCCATCTCTGGTTCACTCAGAGATCATGCATCGTAATTACGTTGTCTCGAGCATAACAGCTCTTCTGCAGATAAGTACAAAAATTTGTTTACCTACTTATTTGACTCTGTTGCGGAAAGCACTGTGATCCTTCATCATCACCGAACCCCAGAGGCCTGCCTTACAGATATTCACTTTGGTTTGGGCCACAAACTTCATCTTTCTTCAGATCCCTCATCTCTCAAACCGTTATGCCTTCCTCGTTCAGCTTGATTTCTTTGAGCACCCTTGATTTTGCTCTTCCCTCCTTTCAGGGCCGGAACTGGAATTCTACCAGCTAATGCGCACGATGAAGATTCGAACGAATGTCCAGATTTAACATGTGACATCATAATGCTGATAAGGCAATACAGAGAGCTACAAGACACCTTTGTATTAGTAAACCGCTCGTTGCGCAGACCCCACCAATTCCTCATCCTCACTAAACGCGTTTTGAAATTTCAAAGTCTATTCCAAAAACTGTCACTTGAACTTCAGTACACCATGACTTATACTCTGAGAGCCCAAGAAAATTCACGAGTTGATGACGTACTTCACAGCTAACTTCGAACCATCATGGAATATAGAGAAAAAGACGGTATTTTAAAATTTTGCCAAGAAATACATTGAATGAAACGCCACTTTGAAAATCTTTCACAAGAAAAACCTCTAGAAAAAGCAAAGAAACCCTCTATAGCACCACAGAAAGCATTTTATTTCTCTCGGGCAGAAGGGTTAGAATTGCGATCTTTCTGCTTCGATCAAAAGCAGTGCATGACACCTACCATGAATCTTAAGCCAGGCAGTATTCATCGTGTTTTTTGAGTAACCCTTGCCACTTTATATCAATTATAAAAGTTTAAAACACTTTTTTCGTGAAATTAGAACCTGTTGGAGACCATCCAACAAAAGAACAAAACCCCTCTTGCTGTCTAAGCATCATATAAAATTAATTTTTTTAGTTTATTTTTAAAAAAATTAAACTAAAAAATTTTTTCATTTGAAATTCAGTTGAAAAAAAATTAAAAATAGAATAGTCTGAGCTCGGTTATGTTAAAAAAACTAGTTTTTTAAATGCATAAAAATTGATGAAATTTGTAAAAAAAAGTAGTTCAGTTGATAAAGCAGGATTAATCGTATTGGATAATAAAAATCATGACAAGTTGTTTCAGTATGATGATTTCAATCACTCAAGGCACTATGAGTCCAAAACTACAAAAATGAGCTATGAACACTTTTTGTTCGCTAACTGTCACATCTCATTTTTTTACTTTAAAAAAGCTCTATTCTCCTTTAATTTTGCATCAACCATAACTAAAGTTTGTTCTATGAACTCAAAAAAGTTATAGGACTAATTGACTCGCTTTTTAGCGTTATAATGCGTATTTGTATTAGGAAGATTTTATGAAAACCAATAAACTATTGTCGTATTTTATGAGTTTTTATCTCATGATGATGGTTTCCGGATGCTCTCATGATCCTAAAGTGCCTGATGTTTCTAGTACTAGTCCTCATGCCACTCTCAGTCCTGATGCTAGAGCCAATGCTGAAAATTTTTCTTACGAATATGAAGAGGACCTACGAGCCAAACGATGGAAGCTAAAGGTCGAACCTATTTTTGGCAAACTTTGGCCCAAACCCCCTCTATTAGCAGCGTTAACTTCAAGGGCTACAAGTGAACCCAAGAAAGCCGTAAGAGAGAAATCGAATGATCCAATCGATTATCTGAATAATGTGCACGCATGTTACAAGTCCTATCGTAAACAATGGGGCAAGGATACAGAGGGGACCAGGGGCATCTTGAAATCTCTTAATGAACTTAAAAACGGATCACAAGCATCTAGCTGTTGGACAGCTAAAGAAAAAGAGGAAATTGATCAGCTCAAAAAAAACATTAATGATGATCTGAAAGCATTACAAATATTATTTGAAAGTCACAAAATTAAGATTCAAAAAACCAAAAAACA
>Ga0208504_1000208_pt1 | contig 15762 bp, 15 predicted proteins | sample CryBogCBH05Oct08_FD_184595 | JGI IMG/M metagenome (GOLD analysis project Ga0208504, IMG submission 184595) | Freshwater microbial communities from Crystal Bog, Wisconsin, USA - CBH05Oct08 (SPAdes) | ecosystem: Environmental > Aquatic > Freshwater > Lake | place: Crystal Bog, Wisconsin, USA...
GTCTTGGGGTGTTGCGAGGGCTTTATTGGTTCTTGGTGTCAAAAAGCCAACCAGAGTCTTATGCGCCCGTGAGTTCCAAAACTCTATAGGCCAATCAGTCCACAAGCTCTTATCAGATCAAATCATTGCATTAAAGTTGGAATCTTTTTATGAAATTACACAGAACTCCATTAGGGGCAAGAATGGTTCAGAGTTTGCGTTCGTTGGGCTTAAAAACAATGTTGCTAACATAAAATCATTCGAAGGAGTTGACATTGTGTGGTGTGAGGAAGCCGCCTCAATTAGTCAGTCTAGTTGGAATGTTCTTATACCTACAATCCGTAAAGAAGGTTCAGAAATATGGGTCACATTCAACCCAGAGCTTGAATCAGACGAAACTTACCAGCGATTTGTAGTTAATCCACCAAGTAATTGCAAAGTTGCAAAGATTAATTGGTCAGACAATCCCTGGTTCCCAGATACACTCAAACTAGAGAAAGATGCCCTTTTTAGTAGGGACAGAGAAGCCTACAACACAGTCTGGGAAGGCTTATGCCGTCAGACAGTAGATGGTGCTATCTTTGCTAAAGAAATGACGATGGCAGAGCTAGACGGAAGGATTACGAATGTTCCTTATGACCCAATTAAGCCAGTTCACGCAGTCTTTGACCTCGGTTGGGCTGACGCTACTGCTATTTGGTTTGTGCAGTTTATTGGCATGGAAACTCGCCTCATTCGGTATTATGAAAACAACCAAGAAACAATAGCGCATTACCTGGCTAAAATGCAGTCGTATGGATATGTATATGACACTATTTGGCTACCTCATGATGCTGGAAACAAGACTTTGGCCTCAAACGGCAAATCTATTGAAGAAATCGTTAGAGCTTCAGGGTATAACACTCGAGTTATTGAGCGAACACCCATCGCTGATTCTATTAATGCTGCCCGAATGATGTTTAACAAGTGCTGGTTTGATAAAGCAAACTGCCACGATGGACTGCAATGTTTGCGCCATTATCGCTATGACGTTGATCCTGATACCAAACAGTTCAGTCAAAAGCCATTACACGATAACTATTCGCATGGAGCAGATGCTTTTAGGTACATCGGATTAATGGTAAATGAGCCTAGAAAAGCCCCTAAACAACGGGGAAATTATCAACTCCCGTCAAGCTGGATGGGCTAAAATGTGTAGTAAAAAGACAACAGATGTCTTAAAATCAGACAATCTTTAAGGAATTCCTATGGCATACGACAGAGTTGCAGACTCCCAATCAGACGGCAGAATCGAAGAAGCCAAAGACTTTTTAAGACTTTGTAATGATTCGGATAGCAATAATCGTGCCGAAGCCTTAGATGATGTGAGATTTGCAGCAGGCGATCAATGGCCTGTGGATGTGCAAAATAGCCGAGTATTAGAAGCTCGCCCATGTCTGACCATCAATAAAGTGGATGCTTATATCCGTCAAATCTGTAATCAGCAAAGACAGCAACGCCCACGCATTAAAGTGCATGGAATGAACAATGAGTCAGACGCTAAAGTCGCTGAGATCATTACTGGTATCTGCCGTCATATTGAGAACCAATCCGATGCAGACTCAGCCTACGATCACGCTTTTGAATACGCAGTTAAGATGGGCTGGGGCTATTGGCGTATCACTACAGACTATGTAAGAGAGGACAGCTTTGACCAAGAAATTTACATTAAGCCGATTGAAAACCCTTTTACTGTCTATTTTGATCCTAATAGCGTGCTTCCTGATGGTAGCGATGCTGAGCGTGTCCTTATTACGACAGTTATCAGCAAAAACGTGTTTAAAAAGATGTATCCCAACGCTGAATTTGACCAGGGCTTCTCCTCAAGAGGAACAGGTGACACCGAATCCGAATGGGTCACGAAAGAAGATATACGTATAGCCGAGTATTTCTACACAGAACGCATTAAGACAGAGTTAGTTCAGCTATCTGATGGCACTACAGTCTATAAGGATGAAATGCCTCCTAAAGACGTTTTAGAGGCTTCTGGCATTACTGTGATTGATAGCAGAGAAACGTGGAAAAAGAAGATTAAGTGGTGCAAGCTGACTGCTATGGAAATCCTCGAAGAAGGCGAATGGGCGGGTAAATTTATCCCTGTTGTGCCTACTTATGGTCAAGAAGTACGTGTAGATGACAAGCATAAGAAGTTTGGCTTGGTTCGCATGGCTAAAGACCCACAACGTATGTATAACTACTGGTCAACGGCTTTGACTGAAACTGTAGCCCTTGCTCCTAAAGCAAAATGGTTGTTGGCTGAAGGACAAGATGAAGGTCATGAGAACGAATGGGCGATGGCTAACATCAAAGCTATGCCTGTTTTACGTTACAAACAGACAGATATTGAGGGCAGACCAGCTCCAGCTCCTACAAGATTACAACCAGAGCCACCTCCTGCGGGCGTGATGTCTGCTTTGCAAGGAATGAATCAGGATTTACAAGCTGTAGTTGGTATTTTTGATCCTAGCCAGCTTCCTACCGGAATGATGACTGGTAAAGCTATGCAAGGTCAGCAAGCCCAAGTGGATATGACCAATTTCCACTATTACGACAATTTGACACGCAGTATCCGTCACACAGGTCGCATCATTCTTGATCTGATCCCTAAGATTTATGACAGAGAACGGGTCATGCGGATCATTGGCGATGATGGAAAGCCTGAATTAGTCACGATTAATCAGCGTAGCCAAGACGAGCAAGGCGTAACAAAAGTCCTCAATGACGTAACTGTGGGCGAATATGACGTAGTTATGGATACAGGCCCTGGATACAACTCCAAGCGTCAAGAAGCTGCCGATACCATGACACAATTATTGCAAGTTGATCCACAACTGATGCAAGTGGCAGGCGATTTGGTATTCCGTAATATGGATTTCCCTGGCGCAGAAGTCATTGCAGATCGTTTGGCTGCCTCTAACCCAATGTCACAGATTGATGATAAGTCACCAATCCCGCCACAAATTCAGATGCAAATCGCTGCTGGTAAAGCGCAGATGCAGAAGTTACAGCAAGAAAATCAGCAGTTGCAGATGATGATTAAACAACGTCAAGACATCGAAAGCGTTAAACAAGAGGCTGAAACTAAGCGTGAACTCATGCGTCAGCACACCAAAGCGCACGATACCGAAATGCGTACAGAAACTGCTGCTCAAGATACAGTTGTTAAGACACAGACTCAGCTTGAAATTGAACAGATGAAGGCGCAATTAGCCCTTGTTTTGGCGCATATTAATAAGACTGATTTCAAAGCTGCCAACGCAGAAGCGATCGAAAGAGCTATTTAATGTTGTAAAAACACAACACTTATGATATAAAAGCAGTTGTAATACCTACCAATGGGTTCATTGGGTAAAAATCTTGAGGAATCTCATGTCAGAAGAAACAGCAGTAAGAACAGCAGACAATGTAGTAACGTCAGATAATTTAGCGGAATGGACTGCTAATAAATTAGGTTTAGCCAGCGAAGAAGCCCCTGTTGAGGCTGAAACTGTCGAGGAAACTCCAGAGTCAGAGCCATCAGTTGAGGCCCAAGCCGAGAATTTACCTGAGGCAGAACAAGAAGCGGAAGTAACAGACAAGCCTAAACAAAATCCCAAAATTGAAAAGCGATTTCGTGAGCTTACAACTCGTGCTAAACAAGCTGAAGCCGAAAAACAAGCCCTTGAAGCCCGCTTACAAGAACTTGAGAGCAAAGTAGCACCTCCTAAAGCAGAAGAAGCTGACCCTGTGGGCGAGAAGCCAACCAGGGCGCAATTTAACAATGTTGATGAATATGCAGAAGCATTGGCTGAGTGGAGCGCAGAAAAAGCATTAGTTGAGCGTGATAAGCAAGAACAGCAACGCAAAATCGAGGAACAACGCCAAGAAGTAATCAAGTCTTGGTCGCAAAAACTTGAGAAAGTGAAAGCTGAATTGCCTGATTTTGATGATATGGTAGCTTCAAGCCAAGTCCAAGTGAGAGATGAAATCAAGGATGCAATCTTGGAGTCTGATGTAGGCCCTCAAATCCTATATCACTTAGCATCAGATGACGAATACGCCCAAAAGTTTGCTTCAATGCCTGTGTCAAAAGCTCTGAAGGAATTAGGGAAATTGGAAATTCAGTTTGAGCGTAAAGAAGCTTCTGCTGAAGTCAAAAGCGAAACTGTTGCTCGTAGTAAAGCACCAGCACCGATTAAACCTATTAGTGCAAGCAAATCCGGTGGCGATGTTCTGATTGATGGAGATGGACAATTTCATGGAACGTATGCCCAATGGAAAGCAGCACGACAGGCTAAACGGATACGCTGATAAACCCAATTTAAATAAAGGAAATAATCATGGCAAATAATTTGCTAACTATTTCTAAGATCACTAACGAAGCGTTAATGGTCTTGGAAAACGAATTAACATTTACAAGCGAAGTCGATAGAAATTATGACGACCAATTTGCAATCGTGGGTGGTAAGATCGGTAACACAGTAAACGTTCGTAAACCAGGTCGTTTCATTGGTACAACTGGCCCAGCTTTGAACGTTGAAGATTTCAACGAAACTTCAGTTCCTGTAACCCTCAGCACCCAGTTCCACGTTGATACTCAGTTCACCACGCAAGATTTGGCATTGAGCCTCGATATGTTCTCTGATCGTGTATTGAAGCCTGCTGTAGCTGCTATCGCTAACAAGATTGATCGTGATGGTACTTTGCAAGCTGCAAACAACACCGCTAACATCGTTGGCGTTGCTGGTACACCTCCAACTGGTTTGATTACTTACCTGACCGCTGCTGCTTACCTTGATTCTGAAGGCGCACCCCGTGATGGCCGTCGTTCATGCGTAGTTGAGCCATTTACTTCTGCTACTATCGTTGACAGCTTGAAAGGCCTCTTTGTGCCACAAGAAGCTATTGGCGAACAGTATCGCAAAGGTTTGATGGGTCGTGACTCTGCTGGTATGAATTGGAAGATGGATCAAAACATTGTTTCCCATACTTTCGGTAGCTTCTCAGGTTCTGCAACTGTTAACACCACAACCGCAACTGGTTTCTTGACATCTGGCTGGGCTTCTTCAAGCACAATCACTTTGACTCTGACCAATGGCGTTAGCTTAAATCAAGGCGATACATTCACCATCGCTGGCGTTTATGCAGTTAACCCACAGAATCGTCAGGCTTATGGTTCAAACAAACTGCGTAACTTTGTTGTTAATACTGCTGTTAGCGGTTCAGGTGGTACTATTTCTGTAAACGTAAGCCCAGCTATCATTACTGCTGGTCAGTTCCAGAACGTATCTATTCCTTCAACCAGCTCTACTGCTGCTGTTAGCTTCTTTAACCAGTCTGGTACTGTTTCCCCACAAAACATCATCATGCACCGCAATGCGTTTACTCTCGCAGTAGCCGACCTTGAGTTGCCAGAAGGTGTTCACTTTGCAGGTCGTGCAAGCGACAAGGAAATCGGTCTGTCAATGCGTGTAGTTCGTCAATACACCATTAACAACGACTCTATTCCTACTCGTTTAGACGTTCTGTATGGTTGGGCAAATCTGTATCCTGAACTCGCTTGCCGTGTTGCAGCTTAATTAACCGACAACTTAAAAGGAAACTATTATGTCTAATCCAGGACCAGCAATTACTAATACAGCTCACTACCTCATTGATGGCGATTCTACCGATGGTACAATCATTGCCCCCAATGGTGGCCCAGTAGGCTTTTTTAGCACCACAGCAGTAACCCAGCAAGGCGCAGTAGGTAACACCACTACTACTACTGCTGGTAGCACTACCGCTGTTTATGTCAATACCACCTTCCCAGGCGCATCAGGAAGCACAGCTTACACAATCGGTGACATCGTTACCGCATTGAAGGCTTATGGTTTATTGAAATCGTAATATCGTAGTAAATTGAGAAAGCCCACCTTAAAAAAGGTGGGTTTTTTCTTTTATTTTCTTATATAATCGTTGTAGAATTACCACACCCCCCTTTGCAAAGGATAAATTATGTCAAGCACTACAGTAACCCGTGGCAATGCCCACGAAGTTTTTTACATTCAGCCAACTTTTGATAACACCTCAAATTCTTTAGCTGCCAATACAACTACAGCCGTTACTTATAACGTAGCTGGTCTGCAAACTTCAGATCAAATCATCGTTGTAGGCTATAACGGCTCACAAACTGCTGGCGTTGTTATTGCAGAAGCCGATTGCTTAACCGCAGGCGTTTTAACTGTTCAATATGGCAATTTGACTGCTACTGCTACTTTAAAACCAGCAAGTGGTGTTTATACTCTGCAAATTATCCGTTTAGAAGGCAATCCAGCCCCAACTAACGCTGCTTAAGGATAAATAATGGCTAACGTATCAGCATATCGTTTTGTAGGCCCTACAACGGCTATTAGCGTTAGTGGCACTTCTTCTACTTCTGTAACGATTACCCCTAACGGGAACGATCAAGCGAACTTTTGTGGCTTTTTAAATACGGGTGCTAACCCTATTGCTATTACGATTACTCCTGCCGTTGCAGGAACATCGACAACAGCACCAGCAGCCGTATTGCCATCAGGCGGATCAAGCAGTCAGAGCTTTGTGTTGGGTGTAGCAATGTCCCAGCCAACAGTTTTGGCAGTTCCCCCAAGTTTTGCAATTACAGCGATTGGAACGAGTGGCACACTATATGTGTTGCCAATGGTTGACCAAAACTAATAAAGGCCAATTATGGCTGTCAACGATTCTGTAACGCAGAATTTACTGCCTGTTCAGGCTTATTTTGACCTACAAGGGAACTTTCAAACCTTTATAGGTCAGAATCAGCCTTTTTACGCTACTGTAAACCCTGTTCAATCAGGGTTAACCATTACTAATAGCACGATTGATAGCACAACTATCGGTGCTAATAGTCCTTCTACAGGCGTTTTTACCAATATTTCAGCGACTACAGGGCAAATTAGCACCACGCCCTCAAACTCTGCGGATATTGCAAATAAATTCTATGTAGATACAGTTGCTCAGGGTCTTGGCCCTAAAGCTGCGTGTCAAGTCGCTACAACGGCTAATATTACGCTCTCAGGGCTTCAAACCATTGATGGGTACACTACCCTAGCTGGTGATCGTGTTCTCGTTAAGAATCAGACTCAAAGCCAATATAACGGCATTTATATTGCATCCGCATCCGCTTGGACTCGTTCAGTTGATATGGATGTATGGGCAGAAGTGCCAGGTGCTTATACAGTCATCCTCAATGGTGGTCAGTTAGACACAGGATGGGTTTGCACCGCAACACAAACAGGCACAATTAATGTTACAGCAATGCCTTGGGTGCAGTTTTCAGGCACAAATACCTATTATGCAGGCACAGGATTAAATCTTAGTGCCAACACATTTAGCATCACAAATACAGGCGTTTCAGCTAATACTTATGGCTCTGCCAGCGCAGTTCCTGTCATAGCCGTAAATGCTCAAGGGCAGATCACTAGCGCAACTACGACATCTATTGCCATATCCAATACTCAAGTTAGCGGTCTTGGCACGATGTCAACGCAAAATGCGAATAGCGTAGCAATTACAGGAGGCTCGATCAATGGCACTACTATTGGCGGTTCTTCTGCTGCCGCAATTACTGGTACTACTATTACTGCTACTTCTTCTTTTAGTGGATCAGGTAGCGGGCTTACCGGAACAGCATCAGGACTAAGCATTGGTGGAAATGCTGCGACTGCAACATACGCAACCACCGCAGGATCGGCTTCTTCCGCTACAACGGCTACGACTGCTACAAACTTAGCGGGTGGCGCAGCGTATAGCTTGCCTTATCAGTCTGCATCAAGCACAACGACATTCTTAGCATCTGGCACAGGTGTATTGCAAGATAACGGCACATTGGCATGGACTACCACGCCCTCCCTATCAGGAACAAACTTTAGCAATATTCCTAATAGTGCTTTGACCAACTCTAGCATTACGATTGGTTCTACCTCTATTAGTTTGGGTGCAACAGCATCTACGCTGACTAGCGTTACGATGGCTACGCCTACGATTTCTAGCTACGAAACTTATACAGCGACTTCTGCCCCAAGTTACAACGCAGGTCGTTTATGGTATGACAGCACAGTTAATTCATTAGCTTATTACAACGATGTTACAAATAACACCTTGCATATTGGCGAAGAAGTCCAATTAAAGGTTTATAACAATACAGGCTCTACGATCAATATTGGTCAGCCTGTTTACATAACATCTACAAGTAGCGGATATACCTATCCAAACGTAGCTTTGGCGATTGCTAATAGTCTTACGACAGGAAACGTGATTGGTCTTGCTAACCAGGCTATTCCTACAGGAACGGCTGGTTACGTAACAACGATTGGTCTAATTCAAGGTGTAAATACAGGAAGCTATACAGTAGGCGATACCCTTTATTTATCCCCTTATTCTGCTGGTTTCTATCAAAATACGATTCCACCAACAGGTTATGCAATCAAAATCGGAACTGTTGCTTATGTAAATTCATCAACTGGTGCAATTTATGTTAATAAGAGCAATTTATCAATCCAGGCGTCTAATATTATTGGACAAGTTGCTTTAGCAAATGGTGGCACAAACGCCAATTTAACGGCTGTAGCAGGCGGAATCGTATATTCTGGCGCATCTGCCCTAGCAATTAGCGCAGCAGGCACAAGCGGTCAAGTATTAACCTCAGGTGGTACAGGCGCACCGACTTGGACTACTTCCACCTCTTATGCGACTGTAACCGATGACACCACTACAAATAGCACTCGTTATCCTTTGTTTGCTAACCAAACAAGCGGAAACCTATCAACAGAATATACAAGCTCTACTAAGCTCCAATATAACCCTTCTACTGGCGTATTTACGGCTACAGGATTTAGCGGTTCAGGAGCAAGTCTAACCAGCCTTACTGCTGGTAATTTATCAGGAACTATTCCTAGTGGTGTTTTAGGCAATTCCTCGCTTTATATTGGCACTACCGCAGTTCCGTTGAACTCGGCAAGCGGAAGTATTACCTCTTTAGCGGTCAATATTAGCGGTTCAGCAAGCTCGGCTACAACTGCGACCACAGCGACTAATGCTAATAATGTGGCAGTCACAGATAATACCAGCACCAACGCAACCTATTATCCTGTTTATGTAGCCTCTACAAGCGGTAATCAGTCTATCAATACAGCGTCAACTAAGTTAAAATTTAATCCATCTACAGGCGCATTAACCGCCTCAACTATTTATATCGCACCATAAGGAATAATCATGGGTCAATTAGTCTTTCAAGCAACAGCAGGCGGTCAGGTAGCCCTAGTTGGCCCTAATCCTACCTCTAACTTTTCATTAAACGTTCCTGCTGTAAACGGCAATCTTGTAACCACAGGCGATACAGGCACAGTAACCAACACAATGTTGGCTTCTTCTGCTTATACTGCCCCTGGCACAATCGGCTCAGGAACACCTAACTCTGGTGCTTTTACTACCCTTTCTGCAAGCTCAACAGTATCAGGCACAGGATTTAGCACTTATTTAGCTTCTCCTCCTGCTATTGGTGGAACAAGCCCAAGCACAGGTAAATTTACTAGCATTACTAATACAGGTATAACTGCTACTCAAGTTATTTATGCAACCACAGGCGGTTTAGAAACTAGTTCATCTAATTTAACTTTTAGCGGAACAGTATTAACTACACCTACTATCTCAAGCCCTTCTGCAACCGCTTTTACACTTCAATCTGCTGGTACTACTGCGGTAACTATTGATACATCACAGAATGTAGGTATTGGTACTACTTCGCCATCAAATAAAGTAGAAGTAACTGGCGCAGTAAAAATTAATGCGGCAGCCAATGGAACAAGAAGTTTATATTTTGGGCCATCTGGTGGAAATTATGCTGCTATTACTTATGATGATTCTGCTGGAAGTTTAGCCCTTGGAACCATTTATGGATATCCATTAATATTTAATACCAACAACGCAGAGCGGATGCGTATTGATAGCTCTGGTAATGTAGGTATTGGTACTTCTACAATAGGCACAAAGCTAAATGTTCTTTTAGGAACATCTTACACAATTGGCAGCAACTGGAATACTAGCGTTGTTACTTTTGGTCAAGCTATATCTTCAGGCGGTGTTGCTGGAGGCGCATTAGGAGTTTCTTTTGATACAACAAACGGAGCAACACTTAGCTCTTTAAATCCGGGTGTATCTTGGTATCAAATGCAGCTTGCCGGTACTTATATTGCATTTAGAACAGGAGGAAGTGCAACAGAAGCTGCTCGTATAGATGGTAGTGGTAATTTGTTGGTTGGTACTACAGCTGCATTTTCTAGCGGTTTAACTTGTATTGCTTTTGACGGTAGCGCTAAAAATGGTTTAAACATTAAAACAACATATTCTTCTACAGGTTCAGGTTACATAGGGTTTTATAATTCCGCTGGAACACAAACTGGCTACATATCACAAAACGGCACAACTACAGTCAACTATGTAACATCGTCAGACTATCGCTTAAAAGAAAACATTGTTCCACTTACAGACGCATTGGTTAAAGTAGCAAAACTTAAACCAGTTACTTATACTTGGAAAGACACAAACAATGAAATAGGAGAAGGATTTATTGCCCATGAACTTCAAGAAGTTTGTCCATTAGCGGTTAGTGGTGAAAAAGATGAGGTCAATGAAGATGGTTCAATTAAAGCACAAGGGATTGACCCAAGTAAAATTATTGGTCTTTTAACCGCAGCAATCCAAGAACAACAAGCCCTTATCACCACATTGCAGACTCAAGTAGCTGCCCTTCAAGCAAAGGTAGGAGCATAAAATGACAACTATTACATGGCAAATTGAATACATGGATGTGGCAACACAACCTATTGATGGACAAACACAAGTAGTATTAACTGCTGGCTGGCGTTGTATTGGCACAGACGGAACTCATAGCGCATCAAATTATGGTTCTTGTTCATTTCCACAGCCAACTACAGGCGGTCAATTTACTCCTTACGCACAACTTACCCAAGCTCAAGTATTGGGATGGTGTTATGAAAATGGAGTAAATCAAACTGAAGTAGAGGCATCTGTTACAGCACAAGTTAATGCTTTAGTAAATCCACCTGTAACACAACCTGCACTTCCTTGGTCTGCATAATGTTTACTTGGAAAATCCTAGAAGTTTCTGCTAAAGATGGTTTGATAACCCATGCTCGTTATCATGTCACCGCTTCAAGCGAAGATAAATCAGTAGAAACTGAAGGTAATTGGTATTTTGACTGCCCAACTGCAAAAGTGCCTTTTGACCAAGTTACCGAAGAAATGGTAGCTGGTTGGATTGAGGGTGAAGCAGTAAAAGATGGTCAATGCCATATTACCGCTAGATTACAAGAGCAGTTAGAGGCTATGGAAAATAAAGTCATACCACCCTGGCAACCACAAGTATTTAAACCTGAGATTTAATCATGACACAGCCAATAGACATCATTTCAAGAGCATTAAAAGATATTGGAGCTTTAGAAGCTGGAGAAACTCCAACCCCTGAAGCTGCTCAAGATGCTTTTGATATGCTTAATGACCTTGTAGATCAATGGTCAAACGAAGAAATGATGGTGTTCTATAAGAATGAGATTGTGTTTCCTATCGTTCCCGGACAGACTCAATACACGATTGGCCCTGGCGGTCAAATTGGTGCAATCGTTACAGGTTCAATTTCAGGCAATATTTTGACTATTACTGGCATCTCATCAGGCGCAGTAAACGTAGGTCAAACACTAAGTGGCACAGGCATTACGAATGGCACAAAGATTGTCGCTATGCTTACAGGCGCAGGAAACAACGTCAACGAAGCTGGCACATATCAAGTCAACATCAATCAAAACGTATCCTCTACAACGATTAACTTATACTATCAACGCCCATTATCAATAGATTCTGCATTTGTTCGTATCAATACAAACTCTAATGGCGTTCCTATCGTCAATGGTGGTTTGGATTACCCAATCGCAGTTTTAGCGGTTAAAGAATACGAAATGATTGGTTTAAAGACTTTGAATGGCCCGTGGCCAAAAGCTCTTTACTATCAGCCAAGTGAGTCATTAGGCAATATTTATGTATGGCCTAATCCTTCACAGGGCGAAATGCACATCTTTACAGATAATTTATTTCAAGGCTACACAACCCTAAACGATCCTATTATTCTGCCACAGGGCTACTCTATGGCTCTTAGATGGTGTTTAGCAGAGCGTTTAATGCCTATGTATGGCAAAGCCTCGCCCACGCAAATTACGATGATTCAGCAATACGCTGCTCAATCAAAAGCAACAGTTAAACGAATTAATATGAAGCCAGTTCAGTCAGCACGTTTTGCAGATGCAATGCTGGCAAGCAGACAAAAGGACGCAGGATGGATCCTCAGCGGAGGGTTCTTTCGCTAATATGCAATATTACATTTACCAACATCGTGCTGCTGATACTGGTGAAATCTTTTATGTTGGCAAAGGTAAAGATAAACGCCATGCTGATAAAAATAAAAGAAGTCGGTATTGGAAATTTTATGTAGAAAAACATGGTTTTACATCAGAAATTATTGCTGATAATTTAGATGAAGAATTGGCTTTTCTTGCCGAAATAGAATGTATTGATGTTTATAAAAGACGTGGCATCAAACTTGTAAATTTAAGCAATGGTGGAGAAGGATGTTCTGGTTATTCACATCCACATTCAGAAGAACAAAAAGCTAAATGGTCAGACATGCGTAAGGGTGTAACAAGCCCAAGAAAAGGCGTAAAGCTATCTGAAGAAACAAAAGAAAAAATGCGCCAATCAAAAATTGGAAAGCCTCTTATTGCTAATCGTGTTTTAACTTCTAAACAAGTATTAGAAATTCGTCAACGAGTTGGTTATAGAAATATTGCTATGCTTGCTAGAGAATATGGCGTTGGAGAATCTACCATCCGCAGAATTCGTGATGGCGAACGATATGGAGATGTCAAATAATGCCCGATTTTGGTTTTGTTGGCCCGTCTTACGAAGCACCAAGTATTTTTCAAGATGCCCAAGAATTAATTAATTGGCGACCTGAAGTTGATCCGAATAAAGGCCCTGATAGTCGGGGCGTTATTGCTTTATATCCCACGCCCGGATTAACCACTCAAGTCGTTCTGCCTAATGCTCAAGAAGTTAGGGGCATGAGAACAGTTAGCGGTGGTCAGCAGATGGTTGCCGTTTGTGGGCCTTATGTTTATGTTTTGACATCAAACCTCACTCCAACGATTGTTGGTCAGCTTAATACTTCATCGGGTCACGTAGGCATTACTGATAACGGAATTAACGTTTATATCGTTGACGGAGCTTATCGCTACACATGGAGAATTAATAACCCAACCGCAGCGACTGTTCAAGGTTCTATTTCAGGGACAACCCTAACAATTAGTCGTACGTATTCTGGTACGCTTGCAGTCGGACAAGCCATTTATGGTATTGGCGTAAGTAATGAAACTGTCATTTTGTCAGGTTCAGGCACTACTTGGACTGTAAATAAGTCCCAAACTGTTGCTTCTACGCAACTATATGCCTCAAATACGATTAGTTTTCAAGGCTCTATTGCCGATGTAACTGTAGGAGCTACTGTCTATCATCAGTTGTCTGTAAGCCCTTCTGTAACCCTGTATTTAGGTCAAACTATTGTTGGCACAGGCGTTTCAGATCAAACAATGATTACGCAAATCGCTACTGCAGGGTCAGCTTATTACATTAATAAGTCTTATACGATTAGCTCAGAGCAAATGTATGCTTTGAACTTTACGCAGATTCCAAATACCGATGGTGCTTTTAATGGCGCAGATGTCGTTGATATTGTAGATAATTACTTTGTTTATAACGATCCTGGCACACAGCAATGGGCTGCATCTAATACTTTAAGTCCTATTACGCCCGCCCTATCCTTTTCATCTAAAGACGGATCGCCTGATAATCTTGTATCTTTAATCGTAGATCACCGAGAAGTCTATTTATTGGGTGAAAACTCAAGCGAAGTTTGGGTTGACGTGGGAGCTTTCCCATTCCCATTCCAACGAGTTCCCGGCACAAACACACAGCATGGTATTGTGGCTAAGTTCTCGGTGGCTCGTCTAGGCAATTCTTTTGCTTATGTCAGCCGTAATATTCGTGGTCAAGCCCAAATTATGATGATGCAAGGGTATATACCTACCCGCATCTCTACTCATGCTGTTGAGAACACTTTAGTTAACCAAAAGGTTGACGATGCAATCGCTTGGACTTATCAATTAGAAGGTCACGAAGTCTATGTAGTATCGTTCCCTAGCTTAGATTTAACTTGGGCTTATGACGTTTCTACCCAAATGTGGCATAAATGGCTATGGGTGGATAGCAATAACGTTTATCACCGCCATCGTGGAAACTGCCTAGCTTTGTTTCAAGGCATGGTTTTGGTAGGCGATTGGCAAAACGGCAAGATTTATGAGCTAGACCCTAATAATTACACCGATGACGGAGATACCATTCGTAGGGTTCGTAGATGCCCTCATTTAGTCGCTGATTTACAGCGTGAATACTTTGACGAATTACAGCTTCAGTTCCAGCCTGGCGTGGGTATTGGTGGCACATTTATCTCATCTGGCACGTATATCGGCACAAATCTGATAATTCCACCGACCCAAACGTATGCAATCCCACCTTTTGGGCTTTACATTATCGGTATTCCTACAAACGTCAATAGTGCAACTTCGTTTACAAACCCTCAAGCTATGCTACGTTGGTCAAACGATGGAGGCTCTACTTGGAGTCGTGAATATTGGATTCCGATTGGTCAGCAAGGAAAGTATAAAAATCGTGCAATTTGGCGCAGATTAGGCACAGCACGAGACAGAATTTATGAAGTTGTAATGACTGACCCTGTAAAAGCGGTAATTGTGTCGGCAAACTTGAAGTCTAGCGTTGGAGAGAACTAATGGCTAATGGAATCTGGTCATCGACTCAAAACAACCCTTATCCGCAATCTGAGTTTTTAGATGCTACAACAAAACGGCCTACACGGGCGTGGCAACAGTTTTTTCTAAATTTATTGAATTTTAGCTCTGCAAGCACGGCTTCATCAGGATCGGCTACTTTACCAGCTAACCCTGTTGGGTTCATAAACGTTACAGTAAATGGTCAAAATTACAAGGTTCCGTATTATAATTTGTAGTAGGTAAAAAAGGGGGTGTGTATGGTTGAGTATAGAGAAGAAAGATTTGGTGACTTTTTCGAGGAAATGAAAGCTCTTTTAGACGATCATTACCAAGAATTAAGCGTAACGAAGGTTTTTGGATTAAACCCGAATTATGACAGGTATTTGGAGTTACAAGATTCAGGCGATTTATTTTGTTTAACTTGCCGAAAAGATGGTGAACTAATAGGTTACATCATCTATTTTGTGTATCGCCACCTGCATTATTGGGATTGTTTGACTGCTATGGAAGATGTCTATTTCATTAGAAAAGACCAAAGACAAGGCAGAATTGGATTAAATTTGTTTAAGGAAGCTGAAAAAGCCCTTAAAGAACATGGAGTTAACAGAATTAATATTAGCTGTAAGGTTCATTTAGATCACACCAAGATATTTGAACATTTAGGCTATAAATTTATTGAAAAGCATTTTACGAAATTGCTCGATTAGGACAAACTATGTATTATTCAAAACGCCAACTTTACGCACTCGGAGAAACTTTAGGGGATTCTGTCACACAGAATAAGGTTTGCGGAGGTCGCATCTACGGA
>Ga0208504_1000219_pt1 | contig 15318 bp, 34 predicted proteins | sample CryBogCBH05Oct08_FD_184595 | JGI IMG/M metagenome (GOLD analysis project Ga0208504, IMG submission 184595) | Freshwater microbial communities from Crystal Bog, Wisconsin, USA - CBH05Oct08 (SPAdes) | ecosystem: Environmental > Aquatic > Freshwater > Lake | place: Crystal Bog, Wisconsin, USA...
GCTTCTAGCATCATGATTAGTTTTGAAACCCCAGCATCAGTCATAGTAAGAGTAGTATAACCCATACTAAGGGTTACTTTACCATCTTCAGTTTTTCCGACGCTGTATACGGGACCTTTTGGCGGATGATTAGGAATCTCAATAGGTTTGATCTCAGGAGCAACGTATTCTGTACTTTTAAACCAGCCCATCATATTCCTTTTCCTTCCATTCTTTAGCACGTTGTTTTGCACCTTCTGGATCGCGATTACATTCATCAATGAACGCTTTTAACATCTTGTTCATCCAATCGTTGAATGTCATGTTCTCTGCATGTGCGGTTTTGAACGCAAACATCAACAAGTCATCCGGCAAGTCCAAAGGAATACTGATATCTGTGCTGTAATCTTCGCCAGCCTTGATAGCTAGGCATTTTTGGATAAAGTCGTCTACTACTTCTAAATCCACATACTCAACATCGTCCCATGCCTCGTTTAGATTAACATCACGGGCCTTTGATTCTTTGATGTGTTTTTCACGTTTGTTCTCGGCAATCATACGATAAGCACGATTGCGAGTATAGTCGCATACAGTTACTTCATATACCTTTTGTGTCTTAGTGCTGAATACGATATTAAAACTCCATCCGCCCTTATCGTGAAGTCCATTCCAACTGCTCAGTTGATAAGCATTTGGGCCATAGCATTGCCAACCAAAATCACCACCTTCGGTAATCCGGTAGTCTACCAGCTCCATCCATTCTTTCATTGTAATCATTCTTCGTATCCTTGTTTGAGATAGTCTTCTTCACTGTCGTCGAAGTCAATGCCGCCATGTTCTTTACAAGCAGTTTTAATCCAACTACCGCGTGTACGTGTGCCGGGCTTACCACAAGTTTCGCAAGTAACACCTGACATAGATTCTGCCATAGACACAAGTCCGCTGATATAGTCATCACCACCTGTGTAGTAGAAACGTAACGTGCCAAACTTTTCTTTAACTTGATCTAGCGTTACTTGAGGGCATTCTTTAATTTCACGCAATGGTAGATCGATAAGTTCCTGTTTGCGTTTTTCAACCCAATCTCGATTCAGCATATCCTTCATGGATTCATCGAATAGTGTAGAGTCCCCAGCCTTGAGCTGTACAGCCATTTCATTAAATTTGATATCAATATCACGCTGACGTTCTCTCCAATCGATATGATGTTGGATATTACTCATAAGCTGATTGAGAATCTGGAACCAACCATCTCCACATTCAAAGCCCCAACACATGCAAGTCTCCTGTATTGACTTGTCGCGGTTAATCATCATCTTTGGATATACTTTACATAGGTATTCGTCTAGTTCTTTTTTCATACAATTTTTCCTAATCCATTATAAATCAATTGATCTAGCTCTGCTTGATAGTCTTGTCCGTTTCTACGTTTGAGCCAAATAGCTGTTAACAATTCTTTGTTGTCGCCGTAGTGACTTACTGCAAGATTTCGTCGTTCCATTTCTTCTAGTAGATCTTCGTTGTCAAAATCTTCTAGGTCAACATCAATTTCGACTTCTTTATAAACTGTAGTATATCTACTCATTTTATTTCATCCGAGGTTACTGGAAAATGACTAATAATCAAATCCAATGCATCAATAGTCCGTATGTTAAGTGCTACATCACTATCATGTAACCAATAACCATCTGGATTAGTTTCAGTCTTTGGATTCTTCTTCCACTGCTTTAATTCTTTCTTGAGATACGCACGATAATCTTTTAGATTCATGCTGGTAATACGATCAGCAGTTTCTCCGTCAATCCACTGATAGGGCTTATGTGTTGCCTTGCTCATGTTCTTTATCCTCTCTGGCATCTTGTGCCTTGAACATTGTTTCTAAATCTCTAATACGTGACAATAGTTTTTGACCAGCAATAGCGTGATGCCAAGCTTCTGAAGTTAATTCTTCTAAAATTTTATTACGAATTTTACGATCCATCTGTTAACCCCATAAAAATCATTTCACGTTCTGTAACATTAGCCACAGGTGTTAACCAACCTCTGGAATAACACAAGGCAATAATATTTTGATATGTCGGTGGGCACTTGGCATCAATCTCAAATCCTGCCCTATTAGCAACAGTAAACACATCTTGTATTTGGAAATGTTTATCTCCGGGTCTAAGTGTACGGACCTTACTTTCGTATACGTTAAAATTAGTCATTGGCCAATGTAATATTAATGAACGATAAAAAGGCATTAACTGCCGCCCATGTCCAATCACCTCGACCAAAACAGTCAATAGCGGCCAAGGCACACCAACCTGCGATAAACAATGAGATTTTGTTTTGATTGCGAATAAACCATTTCATTCTGCTTCACCTTTCTTTTCCATGTCGTATTGTTTGACCATCCTGTACAAAGGTTCCATGTGCTTTTGAAACACAAAGGGAGCTTTTTCTGCGGCCATATCTAAGTCATACTCGCTAGGAAAGTGTCTCAAGATACTATTTGCTTCATTGCGCATCTCTTCACTTAATCCACTCCTATGCCTAGATATATCGATTAAAAATCGTTTAGCCCACATAACAGCTCTGTAACGTTCATCAGGTAATGTCATAATACTAGTATAGCATCTCTAATTAGATTTGTCAAGGTTGTAAATTGTCTTTTCCTTTGGTTGACTTTACTCTTTCCAATTCTTCTTGGCTAGCAAAGTCATGAGTTGGAGGATTAAATGCCCTCCAACTATCCGGCGTAAACATCTTTACTGGCTTCCAATACTTGTGTAAGATATTGTTAATTGCAACAATAGTTACAACTATTACCAAAAACGACAAACCTGTTAATACACATCCCGCCAAAATTTCTGCGGCTACATCTACATCCATTTTACTTCCTTATTGCAATGCTATTGGTGAAACGATAACACGAGGCTCAACATAAATTGGTTTAGCCTTGCCGTCTTTGTGATCTACACACAATACCCAAGTACCTTCGGCCGACGCCGGGCTATACAATCCGTTTGGATCTGCTTGCGGTAGTGTAACATAACCATGAGTGCCATCACCACCGACACGCATTGGATTGGTATATTGTGTGGCATACGGCAAACCATAACCTACAGAGTCACACAGTTTAGTCAGCTGGTTATTCATACCGACCAAATAGGTTGTAGTCGGAACACTACGATCACGCAATTCAAGAATGTCCTTGAACATACGCTTTTCAGCAAAATTAGTGATTGCTGGCATACCAACTGACTGTACAGCCTGTAGGCTCAGTTCTTCTTGCTTGCGGCGCTCGATCTGAGTTGATGACTCAGTCTGTGGACCACATGCTGTAAGAGCGGCTACAAGGGGCAACACCAAAAGAAACTTATTCATTTTATTTTCCTGCTTTCAAATCGTTATAAAAGTTACGAAGGTTGGGAGGCATTTTATCCTCTGGGTATACACTGAAACGGTGTAACACAATAGCACGGAGAGCATCTTTATGATCCTTGTCCGCCGCAATATAATCCATTTGGAGATTTTCCAAATCACGGATCATACCATCATTGTACTGTTCACTTTGTTTGAACACTTCATTGTCAACAGCACGATATTTTGGAGCAAAGTATTGGTAGGCAAAAAAGCTACCAAACATAGCTACAACAATAAGAGCTACCCAACCTACTACGATTGCTGAAATTTCCTTAAACATACGTTCTTTCCTTTCTAGTTAATTAAAATGCATCATAGTAGTAAGTTTGCTTTTCAACAATCTTAGTCAATGTAAGTGCATTACCTTCATCGTCAACAAAGATAAACTTGCCACCATCTGAATCGATCTTCTTCAAATCGCTAGGAGTGAAACGCAAGTCGCCCCATTCCCATTCATTGTCGTCTGCATGAATAACTCCAAACCCAGTGTCGTCAGTTTCGTCATAATCCTTGTAGTTGATCTGTACAGTACTTTGGAGTGGGTTACCCTTCCATTCTTGTTTGTTCAAATCAGTAGTTTCCAACGGAACACCGTTAAGAGCCACTTCGACCTTGTAACGATTGCCACCGCTATCAAACTCTGGCTTGGCATTCAACATCTTCAATGCTTCTTCCGGAGCTTCGTTGTAGCGATTCATTTCTTCAACAAGCGCCTTAAGCATATCAAAATTGAACTGTGAAAACAAACTAGCAATCTGTACAATCTTATCAATGTACTTTTTGGCTGTCAAATTATCTTCACAGTATTCACGAATGAATTGTGCATCCAAACCTTTAAAGTCGATCATGTAGTAAATACGACCAGGACGATTACGCATGTGTTGGTCCACACGCCACTTGTCGTTACAGGTCAACATAAACAGCTTCTTGCTAGGAAACACACCATCCAATAGTGTAAGGATAGCTTCCTGTTCGTCACTGTTATAAGTCTTTTCAAACTCATCAAACAAGACAATACAGCTCTGCTCAATTGTTTGGATAAAGCTGTTAAACTTGTCACCATGGAATGGTGCGTTAATAACAATAGTCGGAATACCCTTATTGGCACCATCCATACTGACTTGTTTAGCCAACAAGCTCTTACCAGAACCTTTTTCTCCGGTAAGCATCACACCGGTTGTGTTAGGACGGTCAAGAAATGTACGTAGGATACGATCCGCATTACGAGTGTGATCACCGTAGGTCTTACCTTTGATCTCGAAGTCACCGATATGTTCCAGGAACAATTCCCCTGTCATTGGATTCTCTTTGATGATGTAATTACCTGCGGGCAATGCCTCATGCAAATCTAATGCTTCTTTGGCACTGATGCGAAAAGTATTACCGTTCTTAAGGAAATAAGTCATTTGTATCTTTCAAATGTGTAGTGTTGATAACACCATTATACAGGGGAACTAGTCCCCTGTCAACTGTTATTAATGATTTGGAAAACTTTGTTTGCCAAAATACGTTCTTTACTAAAGGCTTCTAATTCCCAAGGTTGTTCATAATACTGTTTGCGTACCTTTTTGCCCATCCAATATCTAGTTTTGGGACTTCGGGTAGATTTGAGATGCCCGCGAGCATATTGTTTGACATGGACCATTTCATGTGCAATAGTAAGTACAAGACGTTCTAGATCCAGAGCAGAATCCAAAACCATCACAAGATATTTTGGGCCCACTGCTGTTACAGAGCCGCGAGTACCGTCTTCTTTTGACATACCTCGTTTGGTGTACACAGCCAGTTGCCAAGTACTATTTTTCAGTTTAAGATCTTGCTCAAAGAACTTAACGACCATTCCTACAAACTCACGTGTGTCTTTGTTACGAATGTTAAGTGAAATGTCCATGTCAAACTCCTTACTCTTTTGGTTTAGTTGGACAAACTTCGAAACCCTTCCAGTGCCATTTTCTGCAATATGTACATTCCATTTTCGCTCCTTTTTGTTACTAGAGTTTTAGTATAGCATCATTTACTATCTTGTCAAGAAAAAAGGTGTTGCATTTTTGCAACACCTTCCGACCGTTTTAAAAGCCCTACAAGCGGCGATCAGGATTAGGGTAGGCTAACATATACCCGAGCCCTCTAAAACGCTTGTAGACGGTTTTAAGCGAAGATTTCTAGGGCTGTACCGCACTCTGCACAGAACTTAGACTTAGCTTTGTTAAGTTGTCCACAGGTTATACACTTGGGTTTATGCTTAACTGTAACAGGCTCAACTACGGGTTTATTGTCCGGAGTTTCTCCCAAAAGTTTGAATACCATACTGTGAGTTTCAGCCTCCATTTGGCCCATGGTTACATGAGTAAAACTTTGTGTTGACTTGCTACCCGGAACAGTAATACCGGCATCATTATAGTAGGCATTTACACTTGTTGCCTGAGCACTAACCTGCACGTTGTTTAAACTGGCATTGGTTGTACTATATGTTGCATTATTGTAAAAATCTCCAGTTGATCCACTTGCAGTGATCCAAGGCTTGTTAAGTCCCCGTAAGATTGAATCCTTTTGCCATGTTGGTATTGTGTTAATGCTCATCGGCGGCATCTCAAATTGATACTCAATACGGATCAATCCGTCTTCTAATTTGATACCGCGATGTTGTTCAACAGCACCTGTGCGTTCAATGAACTTGAACTTGTTACCTTCTTTGAGATTGTTGTTTTTAACAGAACGTTCCAAGTCTACTTCTTGACCTGCGTTAACTACAATGCCGCCCGGGCATACATCTTCGCCATCAATGTAAACATTGAACACGCCTCTTACTGTGTTGAGATTTTTGATTAAGATACTATATTCGCTAGCAAATGGAATATAGACTGTGTCCTTGAATTCACGTAGGACTTTTCCGTTAGATTTGATCGCCACGGCGGCTTTGCTTGCATACATCATTTTTCTTCCTTTTACGGTACACACTCTAAGTACCTGTTAATTAAAGAGTGTTGGTTGTAGGACCTTCCTACAAATTTATTTAGCGGATAGTTTGCGACACGCTTCTTTAACTTGAATAGGATAGTCCGGACTAATCTCAGCTATGCCACAGTCATACTTTACAGTAATATGTGGATGTGCCAAATTCCACCAAATGGCAAACACTACTGAACAAGCCCCTAGAATAAGAAGAATTATTCCATCCAAATTTTGTTTATATTTCTCTTTCATAATCATTTTCATTAGGGACAGATCTTTACGATATCTTCGGCACTACGACCAGCCTTGACTAACTCTAGCCTACATTCATTACGCTGATGTGATGCAAGTGCCGCACCAACACACAGTATTACAGTAATAATAAAAAAACCACCGAGCATCCATTTTTCAATTTGATAATTCATTTTACCCCGTACCTTTCCTTAAGAAGAATCACAATTCCATTACTTGTTGTTTGTGTTGCATTTCCTTGCTCGCATAATTCTATAATATCCTGTAGGATCAACTCGGATAATTTATGAGCACGGCCTGCAATCTCCGGTGCCGCATAGCCTGCTTCCTGCATCAATTTTGTTAATCTTTCATTCATTCTTCAACTCCAAAATGTTCTCTAATTCTATCTCGATCATTAGCGGCCATACAATTATCCAAACATTCTCTCACAATCAACTCGGCGAAATATCCAATAGATTCTTCATCCTTGTTTAAGAATCCAGCCTGTTCAGCAAGTTGTTTAATCCGTTCGTTCATTCTTCACTCCAAAATTAAATTTATAAAACTAGTGGCGCTGTCCTAGTTGTGATTTTACCCTTAATCATAATGTTAAACGCAACTACAATACGATCATCTGTAGTGTTGTTACCACGTTCCACACCATGTGGTAACCAACTATTCCAAAAAAGCATAGTTCCAGTTTTTGGAGGAAACAAGAATGCACCCGAGGTTGCCACGCTTACTTTATTGTAATTTGGTTCGAACATTCTAGCACCCGGTCTTGGATCTCCAAATACAGTAAACCCGCAGTCCTCTGGAGCATTGATATAGATCAAACCACTTAGATAACTATTTGGATGCACATGCATCATGTGCATGTGATTTGGAGGATTGACGTTACCCCACATGCTAGTAATATAATGACTATCACGAACAACACTTTGTACATCTAATATTTCGCCAGCTTCTTCCCAAATTAGTCTAGCTAATTCTAAAAATTCAGGTTCGTGCTGTAGTTGATCTGTAGTTGTAAATCCACCATAACTATCCAATGTGCCTTCTGTTGTATCTCTTAAATGAATAAGTTTTTTAGCAATGTCTGAACACATAGACAAATCACTAACCGTACTCTTATACAGCTGACTGGGAAATAGTGTTAGTATATTTTTGTTTGTTAATTCAGACATTGGCTTTTCTAACAGTTATGTATTACTTGAACACTTTTAAAATCATTGTTTCTGCATTGATACGGCCATTGAGTTGTATCTCTGTAGCTTTGATATTCTTGACCCAAGTCTCTACACGGCGCTGTGTATTCTGTTCTTTAAACTCACGCAACTGTACTTCTGGCTTACGCAGAGTCTTTTGTACTGACTTGTCTGTGTAATTACCAATAGTAGTACCTTTAACAGTAAGTCCGGAACTATTAAGGCTAGTGTAAATACCAATCTTACGTGTTTTAGTGTTGTAGACTACAGCACTTTGAGCTCCAACTAACTGTGCAGGCGGAACACTAGTTACACCTAACTTGTCATCGCTAGCTTTAAATTTCAATTTAGAAACTAACTTTTCTGCAGGAACAGCTTTCTTAGCACGTGGTTTCTTGTTAAGTTTAGCTTCTGCCGCGATTTGATCACACGCACTCATGATGCCAAGCAAGAAGTCATGCAACTTCTTAATGTTCTTTTTGCTTACATGACTGTAGGCTTCTGCTAATTGTTCTTCGCAATTCTTAGTCTGCACTTCTTCGATTTCGGCAAGAGCACGTTCATAGAAGCTTTTAATGAAACGAGAATGTGCGGCTTTTGCACCTTTGCCACGCAAGAGATTAACTGTCTTGAACGCTTTAGGATCAAATGCATCTGGGTTGGAAATCCACTCATCGATAGCATAATCCAATTCTTCGCTCATGTCGCCGGACGCATCGCGCAATCGATCCTGGATAGTAATCACAGGAGCCGCGGCTTTGACTTCTTTAACTTCCACTTCTTCTTCGACATCGTTCTTACCAGCTTCGACAACTTCTTTAATACTCTTTTTCAAATATTCGGAAAAGCTCTTACCGTTGTTCCAATCTGGATGATTGTCTGGCATACCTTTAATTAGGCAAGCCGCGATAGAACCCATAGTTAAATTACAGCGCCAGTCTTTAGTTTTCTTAAAAGAACTAATTTCTGTCTTGCTCATGCCTTCACGGCCCATCCAGTCGATGACTTTTGGCTTAAGGTCTTTAGCGGAACTTTCTAAACGATACCATTTCATAGCATCGCGATACTTGGCTCCAAACTGTTCACCTGTAAGTCCTGCAATGTCGTCCCATTTTGGACTCATGTCCTTACCGCGGTTTTGACGAATTGCGATGCTTGCTTGTTTAAGTTTTGTTGCCAATTGAAACTCCTTTAGTGTCTAATATGTATATATTGTACAGCATTTATTTGGTTTTGTCAACCATTATTGGTCATCTTCATAGGGTACAGGTACCCAACCCAATGTTGCAAAATCGCCACAGATTTCTTCAGTGACTTGACCTTCTGGAACGTATTTGGTACGTTCTTGCCATTGCCTAAAACCTTCATCACCATCTTCTGGTTTGTAGTCGGCATTTAACCCGCCCATTCCGGAACAGTACCAATCTATATAATCGCCCTTTTCCAAAATATCAGCAACAATTCCCCCAGCATGGCGCCAACTGCAAGACCAAAAGTTTCCTTTAAGTATTTCTAAAGTAACAGCAGGATCTTGCCCTTTAATGTTACACCATTGCATATTGCACAAGGCCGCATAGATATTTTGGGCATAGCTATTGCTAGCTTTTGCTTTGGCTACAATCCAATCGGTTGAGCGCAGATCGTACTCTAAATTGTTACGTTGCCAATCGGGATCTTTTAAATTTTCGTCATCCAGTTCACGCCAAGTTTTGTACATGGCAACATAGTCGGGATTTGGCTCTTTGCCCTTTTCTTCACAGTGTTTGATATAACCTTTCTTTTGGAAGGTATGGCGTTCTGGACTAGACGCAATCACCTTGTTCGGCGAGTTTTCCTGCGACTGATTTTTCTCTTCGATCGTCTTTGAATTGTTTGACATCTTTAACGGCTTTCTTTAATGTTTCTGCATAATTAAGTGCTTGTTGCTCGCCCATAATAAGATCGGATTCTACTTCGATGTAACCTTTGGTTAATAGTGTCCAAATCTTTTGCCAGCGGTTAATTTTCCACCATTTGGTTTTTTGTTGAGTATAGATAGTAACATTAACTCCAATATCTTCTGCCTCTACCCATACTGTATGTGAATGGTTGCAATCGCCGCACTCGCACACAATTTCATAGATTTTAGCATCACCGTAATCTTTTTTTATTAAAATGCCTTCAGCTGGTATTTGTGGTTTCATTGTAATGTAGGTAGGTCCAAAGGTTTAACGTCTTTACGATACTTAAACAATACGGTATCCATCATATTAATAAAGTCTATTTCATTTAATACAGTTTTATACATAGTCATGGCCTGTGCCATCAAGACACCTGCTATTGCCAGCGGCTCAGCACCATCGGCCAACATTTTGCCATGAATAGTCCAATATTCTTGATACAGTTCGTTTAACTTATCTTCATCCATTATTTGTTTCCTAGTAAATTTTCTTTTGTTAATTTATCTTTGAGTTCTTCGGCTTTCATTATTTTCCAATCAGTCTTTTTACCAACCCCGCCTAACTCGCCTAGCAAGAAGACATGTTCTGGAAAGCGTGACTTAAGGACAGCAATAATTTCATCTGCTGTTCGACCTTGCGCTAAAAACTCATCGTCATCTTTATCAAACCAATAATCCATTCCGTCATATGTTTCAATTTTAACTTGATGGATAATATCATTTAGATATTTTAATCTTTCAACACGTTCTTCCATTTTGGCAATTTGCAATCCCTCAACGAAAAACATTAGTATCCTCGAAGCAAACCAAACGGCTAAACACAACCAAAATAAATCAATTAAGTCCATAAACTTTGTCTCACTTTAATTAAACGAATCATCATAGCTTCATCTTCTTTTTCATAAGCCTTTTCAATCTTATGAAGTTCATTAAGTGCCAGTTTGGATGCCTTTTTAAGTGCGGGAGTTTTATCTGCACCCCAACTTAGACGACCACCATTTTGTAAACGGCTCAATTCACAATACGCAGTCCAACCACTTGCTTCATAAGGATCTGGCCGATTGCGATATACAGTAGTCCACCATAGATACAGTTCTTTGATTTCCTTTGCGGCGTTGGCTTGATAAGTTGGTTCGGCTAGGTGCTTTTTGTCATCTTCCAAAAACTCTGCATTAGTAAGAGTGCTGGCCCAATCTAAGTAAGCAAGTCCTGCTTCTGGACAACGCCAAGTGCGCCAACGCAACCATCCGCTACGATACCAAGGAACATTATACTTCTTCTGTTCTTCGTCATTCCACATTACATAGTGCCACGCTTGTTCGACTTCAACGAAGTTAACAAGTTCGTTAAAAAGACAAGGGAGAAACCGATTACCAACGTCACTCCAACGGCCAGGGCGGATATCACGAGGGTGGGCAGTAAGAGCATGACTCTTACTAATCCAACGATTGTTGATGTAATATCTGACGTCATTTAGTTTATCTCCAGGATAGCAAAAGAAGTTTTGGATAGCATCTAATGCCTCTTCAGCTAGCCAATAGCGTACCGGATTGTAACGTTCGGCTTCATTGCGCCACTCGTCCCATTGTTCGCTAGTACCACATCCTAATTTAGGAGTGCCACGAAGCCAGTCTGCAAATTTTGTACAACTCCAATAATTACGCATCTTATTCTACCTTATCTATACTATGGAAACTATGAAAGGGGATTTTATATGTTAGTGCTTCGTTTACTGTTTTGAAATACTTTATCATTAGTTGTCCAGTAGTCGACCAATATTTTAACCTATACATTTTTCTTTATAAACGGTGCTAATTCAGGCGGGTTCCATCCATCTGGTTTTAGAACCTTACCATCTTCTCTTTTATTTACTTTACCTGTTGCTTTATCAATCTTGGCAAAGTTAGTGCGCATGACTTCTTTCCATGCGCCTTCTGCATCAAATCCTGCACTATGTATAGCACCAATGGTGACTACTAAGATATCGATAAGTGCATCTAGTGTTTCTACTTGATCTGCGGCCTGCATCGCTACAGATAATTCTTGTGATTCTTCAGCCATTAATTTAACATACAATTTAAACTGTTCTGGATTAGGCGTATCAGTTGTTTGATCACATGCCTTCATAAACTTTTCTTGATCACGAAATGGGTTAGTCATCTTTATTCCTTTTAATTTTTTCTAATACTTGCGGAGAAACATACATTGGGGCAATCTGAGCCTGTTGCAAAGCTGACATCTTTTCAATATCGATTTCGTTTCTAGAAGGTGCTTCTCTTAGCATACGATCTTCTAGCTGTCCTACTCTTCGATTGATGTGATGCAAATCTTCTACTAGTCTGCGTAACGGTCCTTTTGTTACCGGAAACCGTTTAGTATCACTGTGAGAAATACTAGCAACCAGTAGCAGATTTTTAAATGCTTTTTGAACAGCAGGATTTTCACTAGTCATACATTCGTCGAACAATTCAACAAATCGTTCTAGATCAAAATCTGCTTGATCCTTTTCTCTACTACCCATTACTGTAAAGTCCTTCCAGATTCTTCATCGTCACCACGAATTAGTGCTTCTTTGACTGCATCTGGCAGTTCTTCAAAAGTTTCTTCATCTAATGGTTGGCTCATAGCTTTGAGCTCTTCGGGAGTCTTGTTTGCAAACATCTCTTGGATCTCTGCAATCAAATTGTCGAGTTCTTCTTGAGTGCCATCAAAGTGATCAAACGCACCAGGTGCAAATTCAATTTTTACAGGTTTAGTCATAGTGTCTTTCATAGTTAGCCGAAACTTTTATGCCTCATCAAATAAATCATGTGATAGTAAATACGCCAAGTATTTTCTGCATCATCTAATGCATCGTGGGCTTGCCCTTGAAACTTTAGGTTATACGCTTTCATACTAGTACTCAATCCACCGCTTAGTACCTTACCGTCGGAAATCATCTTGCTAACATGAACTGTCTTAGCATCAATCCATCTACGACCAAATGGCCATTGGATGTTGTCATCATGGGGTAACTGTTCTAATAGTTCAGCACTATCACCACCTCCCCATGTTAACGGGTTGATAAAGCAGTCATGTCTGATATGCATCTCCTTAAGACCTTTGTATGCTGTAACGATATCAGTACCTTTGGTTTTGATATCATCTTCAGTTATACCTGTAAGGTTTGTAATAAACTCTTGCAGGGGTTCGCCGGGATTTACATAGGCACGATAGCGGTCAAGAATATCTCCATTGGTTGTATCTCCGACGACAGCACCAATTTGGATAATCTTGCCACTAGGTTGATTTAGTTCTAAATCTAGGCAAGTAATTTTCATAAGTTAATTATAACACTTTCTTCTAGGTTTTGTCAAGGCTTTTTGAAGGAACCGAATCGTAAATAATATTCGGTTAGTTTTTTGCCTTCGAATTCGGCTGTGATAATATATTTGTGTCCCCACATTACAGGGTCAGCCATTCTGTTCCAGATTGGAGGTTGTGTAGCGTTTTCCATTACCCACTGGCCCTGCAGAGTTTGTTGCCATTGCCAAATTGGTTCGGCTACAAATAAATCTGGATCTTCAACGTCGCCCATTGTAATAGTGTGTACTACGATTGATCTTTTTTCTATGACCATGTTATCACGAACAAAGTAGCGATTGCGTGGTCCATCTCCAAGCCTATATGGTCGTAGTCCATGGATTTCAATGTTGGGTAGTTCTTCCTCTCCGAATACATTATACACGGGAAACCTTTTATTGATAGCCATCCGCTTAGTTCACTTTCCCAATATGGCTGTCTTTTATAGTATCCATCGTATGCTTCTGGAGTATACCCATTTTCTTCTTCGAATGCTTTTAAGATATTATTGAACATGGTGTTACCTAGCCCGTGTTCATTTAGATTGATACGTATTCTGCCCATCGTAATACAAATAATGTAGCGTCTTTTTCGTCTAAGATTTCAAAAGTGTATTTAGGATCACCGCTAAGAACACCATCCCCAAATAAATCCCATCCATCTGACCCGAACATGGCATCGCACCAATATCCGGCATCAATCGCTACTGCTGGGTTCTTCAGGGTTATCTTCATCTAAGAATTCTGGATTTAGTTCAACTTTAGGTAAACTCATACCCGTTCGTAATAGTACCTTTTGCTCTGCTGGGCGATTCAACAATAATTCACGGAAAGCTCCAACTGGGCCTTTGTCATCTTGGCTTATAGTTCCCCAACTTCGAACTTCTAGTAAAGGCTCAATGCCATTCTGTATCTCTATGATATAATGAGTATCGGAGTATCCTTCAATATCTACAGTATGTACTACCTTGCCTTGAGTTAATCGATTGTATCCAGCGCCTGTTGCTACACCGTAAATCCAAGCATTGTCGCCTACTTTATACTTCTTCTTTAAACGAATAGAAGCCATACAAGACCTATGTAAGTTAATTGGTGCGCCATTTGATCTGCACCTAGCAAAGCCCAAAATTGAGGCATCTCAATAGTGTAGCCAAACTTTTTGTTAATATTCATCTTAGCCCAATCAATATGGTAATGGGCAATTAAATCAAAGACACCTAACACAATGGCTGAAGGGAAATCAATAAAGATGCTCATTACAGCCGCAGTAGCAATACCCTGCTTTAGACTGTGCTTGACTCCTATCGAATCGAGATAGGTACCTTTATGTGCAACTTCTTCATTAGATTGATTTACAAAATCAATATACCAATGTTTAATCTGTAATAAGATTAGGATATAAAAAATTTCACTGAGCATCTTTATCTGCCATTTTGGATTCTAGCAGGTCCTTAATGAACTTTAGTGCTTTGCGATTAGTATCAAAAATGTACTCGCTATCCTCATCTTCTGTTCGCAAGGCAACGATGACACCATTTTTTACTTTACGCAACTCTATTGAATCAAAGTCCATAGGACCTCCCGTTTATTGTGGTACTGACAAATTATAATTAAAGTGGAAGATACCGATATGAGCTATTTCTTTACTCAAGTCGTGATCGACCCAAACATCAAAGCCTGCTTCTTTTGCTTTGTTACAGAAGAAGATATCTTCACCAATTTCAAGATTAAGTTCTGTAACATATTCTTGTAGGTAATGTGGTTGAGGAATCTTCTCATATACTGAACGATGTACCAATACCATACCGTGCGGTAGTACATCTACTTTTTGCATTGGAGGACTATTGTCATCCGTTACTAATTCTGTGAATTGTCCTGCTTGACCCATCATACCAGTAAAGCCTGGATTTGGGAAACGGCGTCTGCGATAGTTAGCACCAACTAATGGCACGTTACGTTTTAACAATTTTAACGGAGCATCGATTGGAAACTTCATATCTGAATCTACCCACCAAGCATAATCAAAATCGCTCTTGAGGAAAATGTCTGTTAAGTTACGTCTTGCGATAGTGATAACTGATCCGATGTTGAACGCACAGTTGATCTTAATACCGTTAGCAACTAAATTTGCGGCCGCCATAGCCAAGTGCTGTGCAAATTCTGCATTAACCATTTCCATAGCAGGAACCAAAATCATAATACTTGGTGTCTTGCCTTGCGGACCCGCGGCTGGATTTGCAGGTGCGGCCTGTTGAAC
>Ga0208504_1000233_pt1 | contig 14766 bp, 11 predicted proteins | sample CryBogCBH05Oct08_FD_184595 | JGI IMG/M metagenome (GOLD analysis project Ga0208504, IMG submission 184595) | Freshwater microbial communities from Crystal Bog, Wisconsin, USA - CBH05Oct08 (SPAdes) | ecosystem: Environmental > Aquatic > Freshwater > Lake | place: Crystal Bog, Wisconsin, USA...
CCTTAAGGCAGTCCGTGATGAAAATGGCGGACTTGATATCGATGTTGCGACTGGCAAGGTCGAGAGCGTTGCAGGTCGTGTGATCTTCAAACGCGATACCGGCAAACTCTGCTTTGCGACTCTGCGCGAAGGCGATGGCACCGAGCTTCAGACGATGTTCTCACTCGATAAAGTCGGTGAAGAATCACTTGGTCTTTGGAAATCTGAGATCGATCTCGGTGATTTAGTTTCTGTTACCGGTGAGGTCATTACTTCAAAGCGCGGTGAACTCTCCATCTTGGCATCTGATTGGAAATTGGCTGCAAAGTCATTACGTCCACTTCCAGTTGAGCACAAGCCGCTGAGCGAAGAGACTCGGGTTCGCATGCGCTATGTCGACCTCATTGTTCGCCCTGAGGCTCGCCACAATGCACGTCTTCGCCCACAAGTGATGCGCCAACTCCGTGAATCATTTAATCAGCGTGAGTTCATTGAAGTTGAAACACCAATGCTCCAAGTGATGCACGGTGGCGCCGCCGCTCGTCCATTTAAGACATATAGCAATGCGTACGACATGGATCTCTTCATGCGTATCGCTCCAGAGCTATTCCTCAAGCGTTGTGTTGTTGGCGGCCTTGAGCGGGTCTTTGAGATTAACCGTAACTTCCGTAATGAGGGTGCTGATTCCAGCCACTCACCAGAGTTTGCGATGATCGAGGGCTACCAGGCTTACGGCGACTGGAACACCATGGCGACCCTCACAAAGGATTTAATCCAAGAGTCAGCGATGGCAGTCTTCGGCAGCCACGTCGTTACCCATCACGATGGTCGTCAGTTAGACCTTGGTGGAACCTGGCGTGAAGCCTCTCTTTACGACTTAATCTCTGAAGGTGTTGGTGTGCAGGTCACTGCGCAGACCTCATATGACGAGCTAAAGGCTATTGCTACCAAGCGCGGCATGAAGATCGATCCCAAGTGGATTACGGGAAAACTTGCTGAAGAGATCTTTGAACATGTGACTGAGGGCCAGCTCAATGAGCCAATCTTCGTCCGCGGCTATCCAGTTGATACCTCACCACTCGTTCGCGCACATCGCGAGATTCCGGGCGTTGTTGAGAAGTGGGATCTCTACTTGGAAGGTTTCGAACTGGCAACTGGTTACTCCGAACTTATCGATCCAGTCATCCAACGCGAACGTCTCGTCGAACAAGCTTCGCTTGGTGCTAAGGGCGATGTCGAGGCGATGCCACTTGATGAAGATTTCTTACGTGCGATGGAGTATGCAATGCCACCGATGGGTGGATTCGGAATGGGCGTTGATCGTTTGCTCATGGCTCTCACTGGACTTGGTATCCGTGAAACAATCTTGTTCCCACTTGTAAAGCCAGAAGAGAATTAATATTCGAACATGTCGATAGCCGTCCGTCCAGCTCGCACGAGCGATGTTAAGCAGATTCGTGCCATCATCGACACATATGCCGCGCCTGGAAAGATGCTCGAGAAAGAGACTGTAACTCTCTTTGAAAGCGTTCAGGAATTTGTTGTAGCGGTGGAAGGCGATGAGGTTGTTGGCTGTGGTGCGCTGCACGTTCTTTGGGAAGATCTCGCGGAGGTGCGTACCGTTGCCGTTAAAGAGAACTTTCATAAAAAGGGTGTGGGTCACCAGATCCTAGAAGCGATCGTCGATCGTGCCTACTCTGTTGGAGTGAAGCGAATCTTCTGCCTCACATTCCAGACCGAGTTCTTCGGAAAACATGGCTTTGTTGAGATTGAGGGAACACCAGTAGAACCCGACGTCTATCAGGAGCTCTTACGCTCCTACGATGCCGGTGTGGCCGAATTCTTAGATCTTGAGACGGCTAAGCCGAATACCCTCGGCAATACCCGAATGCTCCGAATTCTTTAATTTTTGTATTTGGGCATAAAACCCCCATATTTTGGGTTCTACCTCCCAACAGCCACTAATTCTGGGCAGGCAGGGCGAGCGCTAACCCCGCTAGGCTTAAGCCGATCTACCCAGTCCCACAGGAGGTACCGAGATGTTTGAGCGCTTTACCGATCGAGCTCGCCGAGTCGTTGTACTCGCGCAAGAAGAAGCTCGCATGCTCAACCACAACTACATCGGCACTGAGCACATCCTCCTCGGCCTCATTCACGAAGGTGAAGGCGTAGCCGCAAAGGCACTTGAAGCGCTTGGCATCTCACTTGATGGCGTGCGCGCCCAAGTTGAAGAGATCATCGGTCAAGGACAGCAGGCTCCATCAGGACATATTCCATTTACCCCACGCGCGAAGAAGGTTCTTGAACTCTCACTCCGCGAAGCACTTCAACTCGGCCACAACTACATCGGTACCGAGCACATCCTCCTTGGACTTATCCGCGAGGGAGAAGGCGTGGCCGCTCAGGTTCTCGTAAAGCTTGGTGCAGATCTCAACAAGGTTCGCCAGCAAGTTATTCAACTTCTCTCTGGCTACCAGGGTAAGGAGACTGCGGCAGCAGGCGGTCCTGCAGAAGGAACTCCATCTACATCATTAGTTCTCGATCAATTTGGTCGCAACCTCACACAAGCAGCACGTGAAGGAAAGCTCGATCCAGTCATCGGACGTGAAAAAGAGATTGAACGCGTGATGCAGGTTCTCTCACGTCGCACTAAGAACAACCCAGTACTTATTGGTGAGCCTGGCGTTGGTAAGACTGCGATTGTTGAAGGTCTTGCGCAAGCAATTGTTAAGGGTGATATCCCTGAGACACTTCGCGATAAGCAGGTCTACTCACTCGATCTTGGCGCACTCGTTGCCGGTTCACGTTATCGCGGTGACTTCGAAGAGCGCTTGAAGAAGGTTTTGAAAGAGATCCGCACACGTGGCGATATCGTCCTCTTTATCGATGAGATCCACACCCTTGTCGGCGCAGGTGCTGCAGAAGGTGCAATCGATGCCGCAAGCATTTTGAAGCCAATGCTCGCGCGCGGTGAGCTCCAGACAATTGGTGCCACAACACTTGATGAATATCGCAAGCACTTCGAGAAGGATGCTGCCCTTGAGCGCCGCTTCCAGCCAATCCAAGTTGCTGAGCCATCAGTTACTCACACGATCGAGATTCTTAAGGGTCTACGCGATCGTTACGAGTCACACCACAAGATTTCCATCAGCGATGGTGCACTTGTAGCAGCTGCAACACTTGCCGATCGTTATATCTCAGATCGCTTCTTGCCAGATAAGGCGATCGATCTCATCGATGAAGCCGGTGCGCGTCTACGTATTCGTCGCATGACCGCTCCTGCTGAACTCAAGGAGTTCGACGTCAAGATTGCTGAAGCTCGTAAGGCGAAGGAATCTGCGATCGATGGTCAGGATTTCGAAACCGCTGCTGGTTTCCGCGATACTGAGAAGAACTTGATCACTGAGAAGGCCGAACGCGAAAAGGCGTGGAAGGCTGGCGATCTCGATAAGGTCGCAGAAGTTGATGAAGAACTTATCGCTGAGATCCTCTCGCATTCAACTGGTATCCCTGTCTTCAAACTCACAGAAGAAGAGACTGCTCGTCTGCTTCGTATGGAAGATGAGTTGCACCGTCGCGTTATTGGACAAGACCAAGCGATCAAGGCGCTCTCACAAGCGATCCGTCGTACCCGCGCTGGTCTCAAGGATCCAAAGCGTCCTGGCGGTTCATTTATCTTCGCCGGTCCATCTGGTGTTGGTAAGACCGAACTCTCTCGCACACTTGCTGAGTTCTTATTCGGTGATTCCGATGCCTTGATCCAACTCGATATGTCTGAGTACTCCGAGAAGCACACCGCTTCCCGTCTCTTTGGTGCTCCTCCAGGCTATGTCGGATATGACGAGGGCGGACAGCTCACTGAAAAGGTACGTCGCAAGCCATTCTCAGTCGTTCTCTTCGATGAGATCGAGAAGGCTCACCCAGATATCTTCAACTCACTCTTGCAGGTACTCGAAGATGGTCGCCTCACAGATTCACAAGGTCGCACCGTCGACTTCAAGAACACAGTGATCATCATGACCACCAACCTTGGTACTCGCGATATCTCAAAGACTTTGGGACTTGGCTTCCACAACTCATCAGATGCACTCGGTAATTACGAGCGCATGAAGGCGAAGGTTGCCGATGAGCTCAAGAACCACTTCCGTCCTGAGTTCTTGAACCGTATCGATGACGTCGTTGTCTTCCACCAGCTCTCAGAGGCTGAGATTATTCAGATTGTTGATCTCATGATCTCTAACCTCGATGAGCGCTTGCGTGCCAAGGATATGGCGATCGAACTTACCTCGGCTGCAAAGAGCCTGCTCGCAGCACGCGGTTACGATCCACTACTCGGTGCACGTCCACTTCGTCGCACGATTCAACGTGAGATCGAAGATGTGCTCTCAGAGAAGATCCTCTTTGGTGATGTAAAGCCAGGAGAGATCACACTTGTCGATGTTGAGGGCGAAGGTCCAACTGCAACATTCACATTCCGCGGAGTTCCAAAGGCAACGATGCCGGATTCTCCTGGAGATCTCACCAGTAATACCGCTCCATCAAACGACTAATCAGCTAATTTAAATCGATTGCCGGTCGCCTCAATGAGGTGGTCGGCAATCAGGCTTTTAATCGCCTTCTCGCTCTGATCGGCGTCATCCCATAATTTCAGTAGCGCAGATTTTGTTGCACTCTGATTTTCACGTAGGTGCTGAACAATAACTCCGCGACATTGGCGATCGGTTCCAGCCCAGGCTTGGCTCTTTTTTACGATCTCACTCTTCGGGTAGCCAGCAGCTCGCCAGGCACATGATCTCTTTACGGGGCACTGGTCGCAGAGTGGCGTGCGAGCAGTACAAATCAAGGCTCCTAGCTCCATTGTTGCCGCTGCCCAGAGCGCTCCATCGGATGGAATTAACTCCGCGCGCAATCGTCGTTCAATCTGTGAAGGTGCACTTGTTGGAGTTTCGATTCCGTCAATCGCTCGAGCAAAGAGCCTGCGGATATTAATATCCATCACGAGCGCGCTCTCTTGGTAGGCAAATGACGCAATCGCCGCTGCGGTGTACTCACCGACTCCGGGAAGGGTACGAAGATCTTCAATTCTTCGCGGCACTTGATTATTGAAATCTCGTGCAATCACTCCGGCAGATTCATGGAGGCGAACTGCGCGGCGGGGATATCCAAGTCGCCCCCAGGCAGAGATCGCATCAGATTTCTTTGAGGCGGCAAGGTCCGCTGGGGTTGGCCAGCGATCTATCCATTCTGACCAGACTGGGAGCACTCGCTTCACAGGTGTCTGTTGCAACATAAACTCAGAGATCATCACGCCCCATGGGGAGGTATTACGCCAGGGGAGATCTCGTTTGTTCTGCTCGAACCAATCGAGGATTACTTGTTGCTTCATTACCCGATCTTGACGCGTGCGATCGCTTGTTCAAGACGAGCGACTTCCATGATTTCAATGCCAGCGACTTTGATCTCTGACCCGACTGGAACCATGGCTCGTTTGAAACCGAGGCGAGCCGCTTCAGCGATACGTTGCTGAGCTCCTGTGACCTTGCGAATCTCACCAGCAAGACCGACTTCACCAATCGCAACGAGATCAGCAGGAAGAGCAAGTCCTTTGGCTGCGGATGCTACAGAGAGCGCAACTGCCAGATCAGCAGAAGGTTCATTCATCTTCATACCGCCAACTGTTGCGACATAGACATCGCGACCAGATAAACGAATATTCGCTCGTAGTTCAAGGACCGCTAAAGTCATTGCAGTACGTGGGTTATCGAGCCCTGATGTTACGCGGCGTGAGTTGCCGTAATCGCGACCTTCAGCAACTGGCAACCCAACAAGCGATTGAATCTCAGCGAGCAATGGGCGACGGCCTTCAAGTGCAACGGTTACACAAGTACCAGGAACGGGCTCAGTGTGGCGAGTAGTGAAGAGACCAGTTGGATCAGTGAGTGATTCAATCCCGTTCTCGGTCATATCGAAGCAACCGACCTCATCAGATGCACCGAAGCGATTCTTCATCGCGCGAATCAGGCGCAGACGTGAATGACGCTCACCTTCAAAGTTAAGAACAACATCGACTAGATGCTCGAGCAAGCGTGGACCAGCAATCGATCCATCTTTTGTTACGTGACCGACGAGAACAACGGTGATGTTGCGTTCCTTGGCAATGCGGATAAGAGCACCCGCAATTTCACGAACTTGGGTAACTCCACCAGGGGCGCCATCGACAGCAGCGGATGCAATCGTTTGAATCGAATCGATAATAAGAAGTTCTGGTTTTACTTGATCAATGTGGGCAATGACAGCACCGAGCTCGGTCTCCGCAGCAAGCCATAAATTTGGATCGATGGCGTTAAGGCGCTCTGCACGTAAGCGAACTTGGGATGCAGATTCTTCGCCACTGATATAGAGCGCAGACATCTTTTGACGTGCACTCTCGGCGGCAACTGAGAGTAAGAGTGTGGATTTACCAACGCCAGGTTCACCGGCTAAGAGAATGGCAGCGCCCGGGACTAAGCCACCACCGAGTACGCGATCGAGCTCTGAGACACCTGATGAACGCGCCTTTGCTCGCTCTAAATTCACTTCACCAATTGGAGTTGCAGCGGTTGTGACTGTGCCAGCGACGAGCGAGAGTTTCTTCGGTGCAGCAATCTCCTCAACGCTGCCCCATGCCTGGCATTCACCGCAGCGCCCTACCCATTTAGTGCTAGTCCAGCCGCATTCCGTGCAGCGGAATGGATCTTTTGCTGGTGCTGGTGTCTTTGCCACAGAAGTAGCCTAGCCGTCAGCGCTGACTATCGCTGTGCTGCTGCAGTCGCTGGGTGGATCACAAAGAGCGGAAGTGAGCGCTTTGCAGTCTCAGCCTGAGTGAGGCGAATCGCCTCAACGCGAGCGTCGCAATACTTCACGAGCTCTGCATACCCGGCCACTCCCATAAGGGTTTCAAGTTCAACCTTGTTAGAGATATAGACCGGATCTTTTCCAACATGTGCATCGGTGTTGCCGGTGCAGTACCAATCAAAGTCAGCACCACCATCGCCCCAAGCCTTACGCTCATACTCGCCGATTACAGTGACCGAAACTGTCTGATCGCCAACTTCGCGCTCTTCAAATGAACGACGAATCGGTAGTTGCCAGCAGACATCGGGCTTTGTCTCAACAAAGTGAACGCCTTCTTTAAGTGCAAGGTGGTGGAGGACGCAACCAAATGATCCGGTGTAACCAGGTGCTTCGTGACCAACGCGATTGAGGAAGATACAGCTGTTATCGACCATACGAGTCTTACGATCTTTATCGAAACCGACTTCAGAGATATTGAGCTTGCTGCCCTTCATCTTTGAGTGGGCCTCGTCGTAGTACTGCCACATATCTGGAGTCAGGCGTTCAGCAATCTTAAGAGTGCGGGCTTCATCTTCTTCATCTGAGTAATAAGCACCGTCAGAGCAACAGCCAGCATCAGGCTTATCAGCATCGATACCGCAGCAACCTGCTCCGTAAATACATGTGTAGTACGAGGTCAACCAGGTCAGATCGCATTTAAAGATCTCTTGTGGATTTGCTGGGTCGGGAAATTCCACCCAATCGCGCGCAAAGTTCGGTGATACCTCCATAGTGGCGCAAGCCTAGACAATGAGCCTCAAAAGCGACAATTGAGATGGGCCGCTGTGGGTATCGACCGATTCGGTAGAGTGGCCTTATGAGCGAGTGTGTTGGCGTAATTGGCGTAGGAAATATGGGCGAGGCCTTGCTTGCAGCCCTTATCAAGTCAGGTCAACCCACCTCACAGATCTGTATTACCGATAAGCGCGAAGATCATGCCGCAGAGCTCTCTGCGAAGTATGGCGTTACGAACCGTTCGATCGCTGAGATCGGTACTGAGTGCAAGATCATCCTTGTCGTAGTAAAGCCACAGGACCTTGCTTCAACCCTTGAGTCCTTAAAGCCAACCCTGCCCAATCGCTCTCTGATCATCTCATTTGTTGCTGGTAAGACCATCGGTGGAATTGAGTCGATCCTTGGAGCAAATCACAGTGTTGTGCGCGTAATGCCAAACACCCCTACGTTAATTGGCAAAGGTATGGCTGCCGTCTCTCGCGGCACACACTCAACTGATGCCTGCTTGAGCTTCGTCAATAATTTTCTCGGTGCAAGCGGCAAGGTTGTTGAAGTTGAAGAGCGTCTCCAAGATGCTGTAACAGCTACAAGCGGATCAGGACCTGCCTACTTCTTCGCCTTTGTCGAAGCGATGGTCGAAGGTGCAGAGAAACTTGGATTGAGCCACGAGATCGCTACCGAGCTCACCGTTCAAACTTTGATCGGAGCAGCAGGCATGTTGGTGGAGAGCGGCAAAGATGCAAAGACGCTCCGTGAAAATGTGACGAGCCCTAATGGAACTACTTATGCAGCGTTGAACTCCTTCGAATCAAGTGATTTAAATACAATTGTTGCCAATGCGATGGCTGCAGCAGCAAAGCGCTCTGCTGAACTTGCTTAATGAAATTTAGAGTTGTCGTGGGCGCAGTTGCGCTCTCGTTAGTTTTTGTAGCCCCAGTTCACGCCGCTGTGAAACTTAAAAGCGTCAAGATGATTGCCCTACCGACACTGGTGGAAAATAATTTCTTCCAAGGCAACGGTGGCCAATGGTTTAGCACCTTGATCGCTCCGCATTCGATCTATCTCATAGGTACTTCAGAGCCATCGTCTGGGCCAACCCACGGCGAGGTAATAGCGTTAGATCCTGCTACCGGCTCACAACAATGGGATCTCCCCATTCCTGCCACTACTGATGCGATTGCCACAGCTGCGACTCTCGACTCACTCGGCAATATCTGGATAGCAGGAAGTACTGCTCCTGTGGTGGTGACCCCAACGCCAACCCCAGCGCCAACAAATGCACTTAACCCGAGTGGCATCAAAATAGATCCCGTTCCACCTACTCGAGCAGATCTTTCGCAGATCGCATTGTGGGAGATAAGTTCCTCCGGCTCTCTTCTCAATACCTTTACCTATGACGCCGGTGCAGTCATTGAGCCGCTGACGATTGCCTACGCTAAAGGTTCATTTACTATCGGTGGCAAAGATTTTCAGGTGAGCGTTTCGATCTCTGGAAAGTTCACGAAATTTATTCGGGCAAGCTTTGTCCAGCCTAAGGTTACAACAACTGAGACCTTTAAAGATGGTCTCTATATCTGGAAGAGTTACCTCTCTAAGAGTGCAATTGCCGGTGTAACAGGTTGGAAGCCTAAGTCACCGTCGCGAGTAATTCTCAAAGTCGGTTCTCGTACTGGCAATGTCTACCTTGCCTACAAAGTTTCGCATCCGATATTGAAAGTTGATTTTCTCACCGGAGTTGGATTGGTCGTTACTACTGAGACCCCAACCGGCTATGCAATCTCACTGCTTAAATAGACGCACCGCACCAGTTACGCCGGCGAGAGCATATTGCTGACCTGAGAGTGTGATCCAGGCAAAACCTTCTGAGTTGCTGAAATCCATTGAGGATACGAGCGAGATCCCCTTGGTGGCGGAGTTCGCTGCGCAGAGTCGGGTCTGGCAGGTAAAGAGAATTCGTGTGCCATCGGTTGCGATCGCAGGCCCAGGAGTTCCAAAGAAATCAGATGGCGTATTGGAAACAACAGGAGTTGTAGCAAGTGTCGCCCATCGGATCTGGTCAGCATTTGGGAGAGAGAGTCCGGTCGAAGCGAGCCAACTAGCGCTAATAACGCCCTTATTTGCTGCTAGTGCAACATCAAAGCCAGCGATCGTCGTGCCATTTCCCGCAGGATCTGGTGTCGAATAACTCCAATCTTCAGGATAGATCGATGCTCGGGTTGCCAATCTAATCTCGCCTCGAGTTGGAACCTTGTCTTGATTTACCTGAAGCGTCGAGTCATAGAGTACGTAAACAGTATTTCCAATATTTAGTGCCTTGAGATGGAACCCAACATCGCCAGTAGTACGTCCATTGGTATCTCGATCTCCATCAACAAGTTCGTAATTCCATTTGCCTGCAACCTTTGTGGCACCTAAGAGAATTCCTTGTGACTCATCGCGATAGAAGACTTGTAGCCCTGCAGGTGTCGCCACACAGGCATTGGAAACTGAGACATCGCTAGAGGTGCGGACGCGAACTGGATCTTTATAGTCGTTGATTGCCGGGCCATTTCCATCGACGACTTCGTAGCTCCATTTCTTGCCATCGTAACTGGCATGACGAAGATCTTTATCTTTCAGATCAGAGTAAAAAATATTCAGAGTTTCAATCTTTCCAACCTTTGAACTACAGATGGAGAGGGCACCACTGACATCATTAGTTGTCTTACCACCTAGTGGTGAGTTCCCATCAACGATAGCTTGTGACCACTTTTTTCCATCGAAGGTTGCGAGCTTGAGAATTCCGCTCTTGCTATCTGTATAAACAATAATTGGCTTCCCGGAGTAGGTTCCTGTTGTGAGGTACTTACCGTCCGCGGTCGGATCAATGACCGAGCCCTTCCATGTTGCCTGCGGCACTACATTGTTCGTTGTAGCTGCTGCAGATGTGCCAAATTGAGTATTCGAAGCGGTGACGCTAAATGAATAATTTCCGCCATTGCGAAGACCAGTGATGGTGATTGGACTATCTGTACCTGTGACAACCTGCCCAGTCTGATTGACCTTTACAGAGTAAGAATCAACGTGTGCCGTTCTTACATTAGCGGGTGGATCAAAGGTAATAATCGCTGATTTATCAGCCACTAACGCTTTTACATTGCGAGGTGCAGTTGGTGCACTCGTTGAGACTCCAGCAGGGGGCTTTAACAACATATCAGCCATCATGGCGAGAAGTAGAGGTCCCGGATCATGGAAGATCTCGGCGGCGTTCAAACTTGGGCACATCACAGCGTTAGCACCGCTATTACTAAAGGTATCTTGATCAAGGTGACTGACTGATGATCCGGGTTGGTAAATAGCAGGTGTGTACAACAAAGGTTTCACCCCGGCATTAGCAGCGACGCCATTTGCACCGGACCAGACCAACCTACTTGTTAGGGCTTTGCCCAACTCAGTCGAAGGCGAAGCTAAATCTGCTAGCCGAGATCCATCGGGTGTTTGTGCATATGCATCGTATGGAGTTGGTTGATCAATAGACCCAAGTCCAAAGAAACTGTCGTAAGAGTCATTGGATAAGAATCCCAAGCCATGACCAAGCTCGTGGAGAATGATGGACTCCAGGTCATATTGATTGGGTGGACAATTCCCATCGGTACCTAAGTAAAGAGAGCGCGACATTGTTGAGTTGAGATGAATCTCAATCTCAGGATTTGCCGGATCTAAATCTTTTCCAGCAAGTGCGTTAGCCATGGCCGATGGATACCAAAGTTCGGAATCAGGTGCGCCTTTAAATGCGTGGAAAAATTTCACGGGCGTTGCTGATGCCAAGATTGCGGTAGAGGCTTGTCGAGCATATGAGGCATTGATAGTTACAGGAACTGCAGATTTCCAATTTGCGGCCCAACTATCGACCGCCGCTTGGATTGCTACCTTTTCATTCTCTGGAACGTTGGTGTAATTAATAATGAAAGTGCTCTGAGCAGTCGCATATTTAGGGTGTGATACATAAGGAACTGGCTTGGTTGTTATTGATTTCGCGGTCGATGAGCCGGCGTAATAGTCGCTCCACCCGGCTGGAGCCCAATCAACTGTAAGTGCATGAGCGCTAGAAACCGGTGAGAGTAATCCGCCGAGAATGGCGGCAACCAGTAGGGCGAGGCGTCCAGGCTTGCGACTCATAATTGCAGAGCCTACCGATCTGAGAGGATAGGTGAGTAATGAGCGAGAAAGGGGCTAGGCCATGCGCGAAGTGACCATCTACTCCAGGTCAGGCTGTCATCTCTGTGAGGTCGCCCATCAGAGCCTTGAAGAACTTAAAGGCCAGGCTGATTTTGAAATTACCCAGGTCTTTATCGATGGGGATTCAGAGCTAATAGAAAAGTATGGCGAACAAGTTCCGGTCATCCATATCGACGGCAAGCCCCATGATTACTTCCGAGTAGACCCGGAGCGATTTTTAGCAGCGATTAATCAGAGGTAAGAACATCATCGGCATCGATGATGCGATATGCGTAACCCTGCTCAGCTAAGAAGCGTTGGCGATTCTGTGCAAAATCTTGATCGACGGTGTCGCGAGCGACGAGTGAGTAAAAACGCGCACCACGACCATCAGCCTTTGGGCGAAGCACTCGACCAAGTCGCTGCGCTTCCTCTTGGCGTGAGCCAAATGTTCCGGAAACTTGAATCGCAATCGTTGCATCAGGTAAGTCGATCGAAAAGTTTGCAACCTTTGAGACAACGAGACACTTAATTTCACCAGCACGGTAAAGATTGAAGAGTTCTTCACGTTCTTTAATGGGAGTCTCACCCTTAATAACAGGAACACCAAGTTCAGCACCAAGGGCATCAAGTTGATCAATGTACTGACCAATAATAAGTACTTGCTCATCCTTGTGCTTATTCGCAAGTTCGATAGCAACTTTGCGTTTGGTCTCGGTAGTTGAGCAGAAGCGATATCGATCTTCCTGTTCAGCGGTCGCATAGTGCATGCGTTCTGCATCAGTGAGGGTAATTCTAACTTCGACGCAATCGGCAGGAGCGATGTATCCCTGCTGTTCAATCTCTTTCCAAGGAACGTCGTAACGCTTTGGCCCGATGAGTGAGAAGACCTCACCCTCCATGCCATCTTCGCGAACTAAAGTCGCAGTGAGACCGAGGCGACGGCGCGATTGAATATCAGCTGTAAAACGAAAGACTGGCGCTGGCAATAGGTGTACTTCGTCGTAGATAATCAAACCCCAGTCGATCGCATCGAAGAGGTCAAGGTGCGCATATACGCCCTTCTTACGAGTTGTGAGAACTTGATAGGTAGCGATCGTGACTGGGCGAATCTCCTTCTTCGCGCCCGAATACTCACCGATCTCATCTTCATGGAGCGATGTGCGCTTAAGTAGTTCATCACGCCACTGTCGCGCTGCCACGGTGTTAGTTACGAGAATGAGGGTTGTTGCCTGAGCATGTGCCATTGCGGCTGCGCCAACAATCGTCTTGCCAGCTCCGCAGGGGAGAACTACAACTCCTGAGCCACCATGCCAGAAACCTTCAGCGGCTAACTCTTGGTACTTACGAATCTTCCAGCCATCTTGGTTGAGTGAGATCGCATGCGCTTCGCCATCGACATAACCTGCGAAATCTTCAGCCGGCCAGCCAAGTTTGAGGAGCGCTTGCTTTAAGAATCCACGTTGACCTGGGTGAACGATGATTGTTTCGTCATCAATCTGAAGGCCAAGCATCGGAGCGATCTTCTTGCCGCGAGTGACTTCCTTCAATACCGCCGGATCGTTCGATACCAAGGTAAGTCCGTGAACGGGATGAGCCTCTAACCGAAGTCGACCGTAGCGTGACATCGTCTCTGCAATATCAACAAGTAAGGAATGCGGTACTGCAAAGCGAGAGTACTTCAACAAAATATCAATGACATGCTCTGCATCATGGCCGGCAGCGCGAGCATTCCAGAGCCCGAGCGGAGTGAGGCGATAGGTATGAATATGCTCTGGTGACTTCTCTAACTCTGCAAAGGCAGCTATTAATCGGCGACATTCATCAGCCAAGATGTGATCGACATCGAGAAGGATTGTCTTATCGGATTGAACGATCAGTGGACCATCGGTCACATTAATTCCTTAATAAACGCTGCTAGAAGTGCGATTCGACCGGGGATAGAGCTGCTGAGGATGTGCTCGTGTGGGGCATGCGCACCGTCGCCAACTGCACCAAGACCATCAAGAACCTTGGCTCCTGCTGCCGCAGCGAAGTTGCCATCACTGGCGCCACCAACGCTGGCACTTCCAACTTCTGGAAGGCCAAGCTGCTTCGCAACCGACTCAAGGGTTTGATAGAGATCTGCTGTAGCAGTTAACTCCAATGGTGGACGATTTATTCCACCAACTACTTCGATCCGAGCTTCCGGGTGGAGAGGCGTGATTGCCCGAAGTGCTCTCTCAACTCGCTCCATCTCAGCCATGGTGAATGAACGACTATCGATATCGAGCGTTGCAACAGCAGGAACGGTATTAGTTGTTGTTCCAGAGTGCATCGTTGTAGGAACTACGGTCGTGCCATGCTCACGGTTTTCGAGAGCGTGAAGTGCAGTCACAATATGAGCGATCTCAGTGGATGCATTAATTCCTTTTTCTGGTTCGAGACCAGCATGGGCGGCGCGACCAGTGACAGTGATGGAGTACATCGATGTTCCCTTACGGCCAACCTTCACCTTGCCATTGAGCGATGCTTCAGTAACGAGAACTGCATCTGCCGTCGCACTTACTCGTTTAATGAGATCGCGTGATGTTTGGCTACCGAGTTCCTCATCCGTTGTTGCAATGAGCGCAACCTTTGTTGATGCATCAGGAATCTCAGCAATCGCATGAAGTGCTTGTAAGAATCCGGCCTTCATATCAAAAATTCCGGGGCCAGAAATCTTCTCACCTTCAACCTTCCACAGCGGAAGATATGAATCGATCGGCCAAACTGTATCGAGATGGGTAAGAATGACGATTGCTGGCTTCTCAGCTCCCCACCAAAAAACCGGACGGCCATTCTCATCAAAGACCTTTGCTGACGTTCCAAGACGCTCAGTCGCGATCTCATTAGCGAGTGCTATGACCTTACGACAGGCCTCGAGATCTTCGCTTGGGGATTGGCACTCAACCAGGCGCTGTAAGTCGTGGAGGATGCTCATCTGCCTATTCTGCCTTAATC
>Ga0208504_1000239_pt1 | contig 14585 bp, 2 predicted proteins | sample CryBogCBH05Oct08_FD_184595 | JGI IMG/M metagenome (GOLD analysis project Ga0208504, IMG submission 184595) | Freshwater microbial communities from Crystal Bog, Wisconsin, USA - CBH05Oct08 (SPAdes) | ecosystem: Environmental > Aquatic > Freshwater > Lake | place: Crystal Bog, Wisconsin, USA...
ACATATGTCTGTCTGTTATCCCAGTTATATGTAACAGGTTTTAATTGCTTAATAAAATTCAAGCCAAGCACTGTAGGTAATGGAGCTATATTAGTCTTGTCGCGGCAGTCAGAAACATTAGACCAACCAGTATACACACAGTTGCAAACATTGTTAGAACTATTACCCCAGATTGTGTGATTATCAGCATTACAGGTTGGTTGTGCACAACATCCAATCGCGATTCTATTTGAACCAGTGCAATTACTTTGATCAGCATTAATACCTTGAGCTGTATTGTAATTGCCAGTTGTATTTAAAATAAGAGCAAACTTACCAGTAGCTGTATTCCCACCACCAGTCGTATTATATGCCATTGCATTATAGCCTTGAGCTGTATTACAACTACCGGTGGTGTTATAAATAAGAGCCTGCATACCAACAGCAGTGTTAAAAGGACCAGTGGTGTTGAGATATAACGTATTAAAACCTACTGCTGTGTTACTATACCCATTTGTATTTGAAATTAAAGCATTAGTACCTATAGCTACATTAAGACTACCGGTTGTGTTATTTCTAAGTGCTTTGTAGCCTTGAGCTACATTACAATTACCAGTAGTATTATAGAAAAGGGCATTACTACCAATAGCAGTGTTATAAATACCTGTTGTATTACAATATAAAGCAGCTGAACCAAAAGCATTATTACCGTATCCTGTTGTATTATTTATTAGAGCTTGATAACCGTTTGCTGTATTATTATTACCTGTGGTATTATTTGCCAGTGCTTGCATTCCTACAGCTACATTATTACTACCATAAGTGTTGGAATATAATGTATCATAGCCAACAGCCGTATTCCAACGACCTGTAGTATTACACCGTAATGACTGACCACCAACCGCTGTATTACAACTACCGGTTGTGTTGCCTTGCATTGTCATTGCACCTAAAGAAGTATTCCAGTTACCTGTTGTATTACCTGGTAAAGAACCATAGCCGTGAGCAGCATTATAATTACCAGTAGTATTTTGATACAATGAACTTTGACCTGTTGCTGTATTATAACCACCAGTTGTAGTATTAAATAAAGCAGCATTCCCTACAGCTGTATTTAATACACCAGTTGTATTACAAAATAAAGCAACTGCACCTACAGCTACGTTATTATTACCTGTTGTATTACTGTATAAACTGTACAAGCCAAAAGCTGTATTACTGTTACCGGTAGTGTTACTAACCATTACATTATAACCTTGTGCAGTATTATTACAGCCAGTGGTATTGGTTAAAAGGGCTTGATAACCAACTGCTGTGTTACCACAGCCGGTTGTATTACTAAATAAAGCTTTATAACCTATTGCGGTGTTAATTACCCCTGTTGTATTTGAACATAAAGCCTTATAACCGTGAGCTGTATTATAATATCCTGTTGTATTACTATAAAGAGCATTGAATCCTACAGCTGTGTTACTGTAACCGCTCATGTTGTTATTCAACGCACTATCTCCAAGTGCTGTGTTATAACTACCTACAGTATTTGCACCTAATGAGTTACATCCTACAGCAGTGTTATAAGCACCGGTTGTATTAACAGACAGAGAAGAATAACCAACTGCGGTGTTTGGTCCGTTTGTACTTGCTTTTAAAGCGTACGCACCTACTGCAACAACGCTATTAACTGATGTACTTGAATATGCAGCTTGATAACCTAAAGCTACTATTTGACTACCAGTTGTGTTACAATAGAGTGCTTGAGTACCTACTGCAGTATTATTATAACCAGTTGTATTATAAACAAGAGAAAATTGACCAATTGCCGTATTGCAGTAACCAGTTGTGTTGGTGTACAGCGATTGATAACCAACAGCAACATTACTATTTGCAGTAGTATTGTTTGCTAAAGCGTAAAAACCTAAAGCAGTATTATTACTACCGGTAGTGTTGTTTACCATTGCTAAATATCCATTAGCAACATTTCTACAACCTGTTGAATTGCTTTGAAGAGCAGCACCACCAATTGCGGTATTATTAGAACCTGTTGTATTACTAAACAGAGCTTGATAACCAACTGCAACGTTTTGTGTACCAATTGTATTACTTAAAAGAGCGCAATATCCTATAGCAGTATTATTGGCACCAGTTGAGTTGTAATACATAGCCTGGAAACCAACTGCTGCATTATTACAACCAAATGTATTATTCTGCATAGCAGAAGTGCCTATAGCAGTGTTTTTAACACCTGTAGTATTGTAATATAAAGCCTGATAACCTTGAGCAGTATTACAACCACCGGTTGTATTGTTTTTAAGTGTACCGTAACCGTGAGCAGCATTATTACTACCAGTTGTATTATTTCTAAGAGAACTTGTACCAATAGCTGAATTAAAATTACCTGTTGTATTATTTAAAAGAGCAGCATAACCGTTAGCTACATTACTACTACCGGTGGTATTGGTACAAAGAGCATAAACACCTACTGCTGTATTGTAATTACCTGTTACAGCGTTCTTTAATGCAGTATATCCTAATGCAGTACTGGTACCATTAGTAGGCGTACTACCATACACCCCACCCGATACTGTAGGTGTAGCTGTTACTCCAATACCGCTAAACCCGGAAATACCTGTAAAGCCTGAGTACCCAGAAATACCTGTGTACCCACTATAACCGGAGATACCTGTAAACCCAGAAATACCGGTGTATCCAGATATGCCAGAATATCCGCTTATACCAGTATAACCAGAAATGCCTGTAAACCCGCTATAACCACTAATACCGGTAAACCCACTATAGCCGGATATGCCGGAGTAGCCAGAAATACCAGAATAACCGCTATATCCAGAAACTCCTATAGTGTTAAATGTAAAAGGTATATCAGCCATGTTATATTATAAATTAAGTAAATGAATTGTTTGCACCGTTATTCAAATATTTAGGTGTAGCCAAGCCATTGCAAACATTAACAGCTGCTTTATTATAGTTACTACCACTGTCGCATTGTATAGCAGAAGCACTTCCAAACAAGCAAGAAGTGGTGACTGAGGCAGCTGTATTGTTTGTTAATAATATGGAAGCCCCGGATAAACCATTTTGCTGTGTAAAATCAATGCTATTCATTATTACACCACCAGTACAACCGCTTAAAGCTATTTGATTGGAACCACCGTATTGTAAGATTTGTCCACTAGTAATATAGCCTGCTGCGTATGTGTTGGCTACAAATATAGATGTCCAGTTTGCGTAGTTGTTACCATTGTCTATTAGAAAATTAGTTATATAAGGTGTAGTTGTGTTATAATAAATGCCGTAGGTGGTGTCTAAGGACATATAATTATTGACTTGTAGACCCTGGGAAGGACCATCAGTAGACATAAAGTGAGTTGGATCGCTTCCTGGAGAGGTTGTACTATTTATAATACTTAATATACAAACAAAATATGTATATGGGCCGACTTTTACGTATTGCCCGGCTGTATAATTACTACCACTTACCCAGGGTACATAATTATTGGGGCTTGATATACCTTTTGCAAAAAACTCTGCAGTAACATTGCTCAGTTTGCAGTTAATACAGTCTTGCATTAAAAACCCAGCCCCGGATCCTGCACCCGTAGAATTAATAGGCATAGTATTAATACAACCACCTGCATAACAGTTAGATATAATTCCGTGCCAACCGGCCACCACCCAGAACCCATTTGTCCAACCACCTGTATTAGAGGTCACTACGCCTGTAGCTGCTACATTGTTTATATAGAACAGATCTCTATTCTCTATAGAAGCATAAGGGGTAATGTTTAGATAAACCGCGGTACCAGCACTCGAATTACTACTAATTAACGATAAATCGGTTAATTCAAACCCAATATCATTAGGACCTGGGGAAACCAAATAACAAACAATACCATCAGTGGCTGATGTTTGAACAATCTCTGTTGTATTTTTACCACTACCCTGTATTCTTATTTTGCCGTTGTATGGAGAAGCTGAAGTACCAATTGTAATGGCGGCATTGATATTGTATTTACCAGCAGGTATAATCACCGTACCGTTAACAGCCGTTGCAGCATTAACCGCATTCTGTAAGGCAGTGGTATTAGCAGAGGCTGTATTGCTCGGAGAGAAACCATAACTTGCTGTGTTAATATTAAGATTATTACCAGAAATGTTACCACTTGCACTTAAATTACCGCTTACAGTGACATTAGTACCATCATCCTGTGTAATCCCGTTTCCTAAAGTATTTGCAGATGTCCATTTAGCATAATAACCACTAGTACCTGCATTGGTACCAATTTGTGAACCTGCATACTCTACCACAATACCGGCAGTTGAACCAATAGCTATGAGCATTGGTTTTATAATAGACCCGGCTGCAGTGGGTGGGGTGTTAGTTAATTGACCAGCTACTGAGTCAGAAAGATAATAATGATAAGAATCAGTCAAACCTGTAAGCCCGGAAATATAACCATTTATAACATATGTAAATGTGGTGCCTGTGGAGGATTGTACGATTCCTATTGCATCAGCAGTGGCAGCAGCATTTGCCTGTGCTAAACCATACCCACCGCTTGTTTTATATATAACCTGTCCGGCACTAAACGCATTAGCATAAGTTACTGTTTGTAAATTAGGCACACTTAAACCGCTATATCCGCTTACACCGCTATAACCACTGATACCTGTGTATCCGCTAATACCACTATAACCACTTATACCTGTAAACCCGGATATACCACTATATCCTGAAATACCGGTAAAACCGGAAATACCGCTATAACCAGAGAAACTTGAGTACCCGGAAATACCACTATAACCGGAGAAACTTGAGTACCCTGAATAACCGCTTATTCCTTGCTGGCCTACTGGGTTATATATGTTATTAAATGCCATTTGTAATATTTACTATTTGTTTTCTACTGCTGTTAAACGAGTATCAAGTTCTTTAATTGCAGCTACTATTGGTGCAATTAGTTCTTCATAGGTTAGACGATAAGCATCCTGAGTCTTGTCATAGCCTAACCCATCGAATTTAGCACTTAAGCTATCTACTACTGTCTTTAGTTCCTGTGCAATAAATCCGTAGTGTTGTTTTTCGCTTGCTAGAGTACCATCTTTTTGACCATATGGGAAGTTACATTGAGTAACATATGTTTGTCTGTTATCCCAGTTATATGTAACAGGATTTAACTGTTTAATAAAACTTAAACCAAGCACTGTTGGTAACGGTGCAATATTAGTTTTATCTCTGCAATCAGATACATTAGACCAACCGGTATACACACAGTTACAAACATTATTACTTGAGTTACCCCACAAAGTATGATTATCACAGTTAGACGTTGGCCAGGCGGCTTGGCCTATCGCAATTCTGTTACTACCTGTACAATTGAAGTAATCAGCTTCATAACCGATTGCTGTATTATTATTACCTGTGGTATTGTAACTTAATGCTAAAGCGCCTATTGCTACACTACTATAAGCTGTAGTAGCACTTGAAAATACGTTACCTCCCATTACTACGTTATTACTACCTGTGGTAAGCGATACCCCGGTATAATACCCTACTGCTACATTATTAGAAGCTGTAGTGTTATTAATAAGAGAGTAAGCACCAATAGCTGTATTAGCACTGCCAGTGGTATTGGAGTAAAGAGCTTCCCACCCCACAGCAGTACTACGGCCATTAGTTGTGTTATTATACATTGCACAGGTGCCTAAAGCTGTGTTCTGATTACTCGTATTAGAGTAAAGTGCACTATTGCCTAAAGCTGTGTTACCATAACCATTTGTATTACTAAATAGTGCCACATTTCCTACAGCTGTATTACCACCACCAGTAGTGTTACAACGTAATGCACCATAACCTGTCGCAGTATTACTACTTCCAGTTGTATTGCAATATAATGCACGGAAGCCAAAAGCACTATTAGCTGAAGCAGTGTTATTAGCAAGGGCTTGATAGCCTTGGGCTGTATTGTTTACACCGGTAGCATTATTATATAAAGCCTGCACACCCACTGCAGTATTACCTACACCGGTTGTATTATAAAAAAGTGAGGATGCACCAACTGCAACATTACAATAACCATTTGAGTTATAATATAATGCATTTATACCTATTGCTGTATTGTCATAACCTGTAGTGTTGCTCCGTAAAGCTTGATAACCAATAGCTGTATTATTACTACCAGTTGTATTATTACCAAGGACAAAATAACCAAAAGCTGCATTACCATTACCAATAGTGTTGCTAGCTAATGCTTCATATCCCTGAGCTGTATTATAATAACCAGTTGTATTACTATAAAGAGCTGCATAACCCACAGCAGTATTATAAGTACCAGTGGTATTTTGCTGAAGAGCACTATTACCAATAGCAGTGTTAAAATTAGCAGTTGTGTTATTTCTTAAAGTATTATACCCTACTGCAGTATTATATCCGCCAACAGTATTGCTTTGTAAAGCATAACCACCAATAGCTGTATTGTAATTGGCAGTTGTATTACATAAAAGTGCACCGTAACCATTAGCTACATTACTACTACCAGATGTATTAGCATATAAAGCTCCTTGTCCAGTAGCTGTATTGTTAACACCTGTTGTGCTATTTCTAAGAGCACTACTACCGACACCAGTGTTATTACAACCGCTTGTATTACAGTACAAGGCTTGATAACCTTGTGCTGTATTGGCGCCACCGGTTGTATTATTAAAAAGAGATACGGAGCCAACTGCAGTATTATTTAACCCTGTTGTGTTACAATAGAGAGATTGACCACCTACAGCTGTATTACTATTACCGCCTGTATTATAATAAAGAGCATATGCACCTATACCTGTATTAAATATACCAGTACTATGATTAAGAGCGTTACTACCTATACCAGTATTATAATAACCTGTTGTATTTACAGATAATGCTCCGTAACCTTGTGCTGTATTACCGCCACCAGATGTGTTAGAATTTAAAGCGTTTACACCGATTGCAACGTTGCCACTTGCTGTATTGTTATATAAAGCACTAGCACCTATTGCTACATTATTATTTCCGGTTGTATTACAAACAAGTGCTTTATAACCTTGAGCTACGTTACCACTGCCGGTTGTGTTTTTGTAAAGCGAGTAATATCCGAAAACACTGTTGTTATTACCTGTTGTGTTATAGGCATTAGCATTACTACCCATAACTGTATTATTGTTACCAGTAGTATTACCAAAACTTGCACCATAGCCCACTACTGTATTATTATTACCAGTCGTGTTGCTATATAATGAAGCCCCACCAACCGCTATATTGTAACAGCCGGATGTATTGTATTGAAGAGCGGCTTGTCCAAATGCAGCATTACTATGACCAGATGTATTTAATTGAAGTGTTTTAGTACCTACAGCAGTGTTAGAATAACCGTTAGTATTGCATATAAGTGCGTTATAACCTTGAGCAACATTACAGTTACCAGTTGTATTGCTTAGTAAAGCATTCATACCACCAGCAGTATTATAATTACCGGTAGTGTTATTAAACAATGCTGCATAACCAACAGCTGTATTACTAACACCAGAAGTATTACTATACATAGCTTGTAATCCTACAGCTACGTTACAAACACCAGTAGTGTTTGTGTTTAATGCCTGTGTTCCAACCGCTACATTATAACTGCCAGTTGTATTAGAACCTAAAGAATAATAACCCACTGCAGTATTATTTGTACCTGTTGTATTGCTACTAAGTGCAAACTTACCTAAAGCAACGTTGCCACCGCTATTGAGTGTACTACCATAAACACCACCTGAAACAGTGGGTGTAGCTGTTACGCCGATACCTGAAAAACCGGAAATACCTGAGTATCCACTAATACCACTATAACCTGAAATGCCGGTGTAACCAGAATACCCGCTTATACCTGTAAAACCTGAAATACCGCTATAGCCTGATATACCTGAATAACCAGAAATGCCTGAATAACCACTTATACCTGAATAACCAGAAATACCACTATAACCGCTATAGCTTATTGACCCATATACGGTGCCTGTAGCAGATATATTGCCTACTACTGTTAAAGTACCAATTACTGAAGTAGCACCGCTTAATTCAGTATTACCAACAGCTGTAAAGTTTATAGCAGATACATTGTACTCGTTATATGTGTAAACGTTGGTAGCACTGAGGGCACCAGCTGATAAAGAGGTAATAATAACGGTTGCTCCGTTATCATAAATTAAACCATTACCTATCTGATTGTTAGAATTCCATTTTGCGTAATAACCGCTTGTACCGGTATTAGCTGTACCAATTAATACACTAGGGTACTCTACCACCACACCAGCTGTACTACCAATTGCAATAAGCATTGGCTTGATAACTGAACCTACATTCACCGGGGATGCTGAAACTAATAACCCAGCAGTAGTATCTGATAGATAATACCCAACTGAGTCAGTTAACCCGGATAAACCAGATATATACCCGTTTATAACGTAGCTAAAAGCAGATGTAGAAGCTGTTTGTACTACACCAACTGCATCAGCAGAACTTAGTGCATTTGCTAGCGCTAGGGCATAGCTACCGGATGTTCTATAAATTACATTGCCTGGGTTAAACGTATTCGAAGCTATTACAGTTTGTGTATTAGCATTAAGACCACTATATCCAGAATAACCTGTCCAACCACTAAAGCCTTGTTGTCCAGAAAATCCAGTATAACCAGAAATACCGGTACCAGAAAATCCAGAATAACCAGTAAACCCGGAACTACCACTATAACCACTATAGCTACTGTAACCGCTGTAACCGCTTATACCTGCAAATGTAAATGCTGAATTAGCCATTGTTATTATTTAGTTTTAGTTATAGTCCAGCTTTGTCTAATCTACTGTTAATTGTTTGTATACTGTTGTCTAGTTCTTTTACAGCTGCCACTAATGGAGCAATGAGTTCTTCATAAGTTAAACGATAAGCGTCATTTACATTATCATAACCTAATCCGTCGAATTTAGCACTAAGGGAATCAGTTAAAGCTTTAATATCTTGAGCTATAAATCCGTAGTGTTGTTTTTCACCTATTAGTGTACCGTCCTTCTTACCGTAAGGATAGTTACAACCTAATACATAAGCTTCTCTATTATCCCAATTATATGTTACAGGGTTTAATTGTTTAATGAAGTTTAACCCTAATACAGTTGGTAATGGAGCGATATTAGCCTTGTCTCTGCAATCTGAGACGTTTGACCAGCTAGTGTAAACGCAGTTACATACATTATTATAACCATTACCCCAGATTGTATGATTGTTACAATTTGCAGTTGGGTTGGCCTGATTACCAACAGTTATTCTATTGCAGCCGGTGTAATTGGCTGTATCTGCTAATAAGCCTATAGCTGTATTAGTACCGCCTGTTGTATTGCAGGACAAAGCTCCTACACCAACCGCTGTATTGTTACTTGCTGTTGTTGTATTATAAAGTGCACTATTGCCCATAGCTGTATTATTATGGCCAGTGGTTAAATTAAGTAAAGATGATGATCCATAGGCTGCATTGTTATAGCCGTTAGTAGTACACAACATTGAACATAAACCGAAAGCATTATTACTACCACCACCTGTTTGATTAGCTAGTGCTGCATAACCGTTCGCTACAGATGCACCACCACCACCGCACTGCATTGCAAAAGTACCTATAGCAGTATTACGACCGCCATTCATATATGCTAAAGTATTTGTTCCAACCGCTACACTACCATAAGATGTAGTTATACCACATCCAGCTCTATCACCGATTGCTGTATTCCAAAAACCCGTTGTATGATTACAAAGCGCATTGTATCCTACAGCCGTAATATTAGTTGCGGTAGTGTTACTATACAATGCTTGATAACCAACAGCTGTATTATAAGCACCAGTAGTGTTTGTCCGAAGCGAGGTATGCCCGATCGCTATATTACCACTACCAGTTGTATTAGATTGTAGAGCGTGATTACCAATTGCCACATTAGAATTACCTGTAGAATTATTTAAAAGAGCTACATATCCGTTTGCAACGTTATCGGTACCGGTGGTAGTATTACCTAATGCATACCAACCGAATGCATTATTACCGAAACCAGACGTTAAGTTAGTAAGGGCACCAGTGCCAAATGCGTTATTTACATAGCCAGTAGTACTACAAGTAAGAGCGTATGTACCAACTGCAGTACTACCGTGACAATTACTATTGTAAAGAGCTTTGTAACCTATTGCCGTGTTTTGATAACCTGTTGTATTGCTAAATAAAGCAAGATAACCTTGTGCAGTGTTTTGATAACCATTTGTATTACATTGTAAAGCCCCGCCACCTACTGCAACGTTACAATTACCGACTGTATTTGCATTAAGTGTGTTTATACCTATTGCTATATTATTGTATCCAGTTGTATTAAATTGAAGTGAACTTGCACCAATAGCAATGTTAAAATAACCAGTAGTATTGCAAGTCAAGGTATATGCTCCAACTGCCACATTAGTTGAACCAGTTGTATTATTAACAAGAGCACACACCCCTACAGCTACATTATTTGCACCAATAGTATTACTATAAAGCGCATTGATGCCAATTGCCACATTTTGACTACCAGTAGTATTGCTCCGTAAAGCTTGTGTACCTAACGCTGTATTACTATTACCAGTTGTATTATTTTGTAATGCTCCTTGACCAAAACCAGCATTACTTTGACCAGTGGTGTTGCTAGCTAATACTTGATATCCCTGAGCTGTATTAGCATTACCAGTTGTATTGTTGTAAAGCGCAGCATTCCCTACAGCTGTATTATAAGTACCGGTAGTATTTTGTTGAAGAGAACTATTACCAACAGCAGTATTAAAACTGCCAATTGTGTTATTTCTTAAAGAATTATACCCTACCGCAGTATTATTGCTACCTGTTGTGTTGCTTTGTAAAGCATAACCACCGATAGCTGTAATGTAATTAGCAGTTGTACTACTAGCTAAAGCAGCGTAACCTTGTGCTGTATTAAAATTACCAGTTGTGTTGCATAACATTGCAGCTTGACCTATTGCAATGTTATAACAACCTGTAGTATTACTATAAAGTGTGTTTTGACCTATAGCTATATTATAACAAGCGTTTGTAGAGTTACACATAGCTTGATAACCTACAGCTACATTACTACTACCATTTATAAGATTTCCAGCTCTAAAACCAATACCTACATTATTTGAACCGGCACCAACATAATTTAATGAAAATGCACCAACTGCTGTATTATTAGTACCTGTTGAATTATTACCAAGAGCACAGTAACCATTAGCCGTATTATAAGTACCTGTAGTACTATTAACCATTGCATTGAAACCAATTGCAGTATTACTAATACCTGTTGTGTTACTATTAAGTGCTTGATAACCATTAGCTGTGTTACGACTACCGGTTGTATTAGAACCAAGAGAGTTATACCCAACCGCCGTATTGTTTACACCGGTTGTATTATTATACAGACTAAGTACACCAACTGCTGTATTACAGTTACCTATCGTGTTACATTGTAATGCACCTGCACCAAATGCTATATTATTACTACCAGTAGAGTTAGCATAAAGTGCATTTCTACTAAAAGCTGCATTACCACTACCTGTTGTATTGTTTGTTAATGCGCAATAGCCTTGAGCGGTATTACTAAAACCTGTTGTATTGCTTAATAATGACTGATAACCAACAGCAGTATTACCACTACCTGTTGTGTTACTATAAAGTGACTGTAAACCTACTGCTGTGTTACCGTTTGCAGTTGTGTTACTATAAAGTGCACTATAACCAATAGCAGTATTATTTGTACCGGTAGTATTGGCATTAAGTGCAGATTTACCGAGTGCTACATTACCACCGCTATTAAGCGTACTACCATAAACACCACCAGATACCGTTGGTGTAGCTGTTACACCTATACCACTAAAACCAGATATACCAACAAAACCTGAATAACCGCTAATACCAGTAAAACCAGAGTAGCCACTAATACCGGTATAACCAGAAATACCTGTGTAACCGCTAATGCCTGTAAAGCCACTATAACCAGATATACCAGTATAACCACTTATACCGGTAAAGCCACTATAACCAGATATACCAGTATAACCACTTATACCGGTAAAACCACTATAACCACTTATACCACTATAACCAGAGTAGCTTATCGAACCATATATAGTACCAGTAGCAGATATATTACCAACAACGGTAAGGGTGTTACCTATTTGAGAGATTGCACCAGCACTTAAAGTATTAGCATTAGTAAACACTGCATATGCACCAGATACACCGTTACCAGCACCGGCAAACCCGGCTGCTTGGTTAGCTATACCTCTTTGATTGATAACCACTGCTGAAGTAGCAGCTACTGCTATCATGACTGGTTTCGATATGCTTGTATTAGAGCTAGGCGGTACTAAAGTAGCAGAACCTGCTACTGTATCAGATAAGAAATATACACCACCATCTACTAAACCAGATAAATTGTTTACCGGACCGCTATATACTACTGTAAATGAGGTACCGTTAGAAGATTGCACTACACCGATTACTTCTGCATCAAAACCACTATCGGCCATTGCAGCTACCCAACCACCGCTTATCTTAGCAACCACCGTACCTGCTGAAAATGTATTAGTATAGGTGAAAGTTTGGCTAGTTGAACCACCGCCTCCACCACCACCAGAACCTGCAGGTCCTTGAGCACCTTGTGGTCCAGAGAAACCAGATATACCTGTATAACCGCTTATACCTGTAAAGCCACTATAGCCACTTGCTCCGTTAATACCGGAGAAACCACTTATACCGGTGTAACCTGATATACCAGTGAAACCAGAGAAGCCAGTGAACCCTGAATAACCAGATATACCAGTGTATCCAGACATACCAGTGTAACCACTGATACCAGTGTAACCAGATATACCTGTATAACCACTAAAGCCTGAAATACCTGTAAAACCGCTTATACCAGTATAACCTGAAATACCACTATAACCACTTATACCTGTAAAACCAGAGTAACCAGTTATACCAGTAAACCCTGAATAACCGGACATACCGGTGAAGCCGCTGTAACCGCTAATACCTGTGAAACCAGATATACCTGTAAAACCTGAAATACCTGTAAAACCGCTTATACCACTATAACCTGAAATACCTGTATAACCCGATATACCAGTGAAACCGCTATAACCGCTAATACCAGTAAAGCCGCTAAAACCGCTAATACCGGTGTAACCACTTATACCGGTAAAACCGCTGAAACCGCTTATACCGGTATAACCAGAGATACCTGTGAAACCACTTATACCAGAGAAACCGGAATAACCAGTTATACCACTATAACCACTATAACCGGAAGTAGCAATACCGCTATAACCGCTGTAACCAGATGCACCACTTACACCTTGTCCAATTGGCGTACGAATTACTGAATATTGAGTACTACCATTATATATGAAATGAGCAGTAACAGGAGAACTATTAGTTGTATATGCAGCTACATTAACTAAAATACGATCTGCAGCTGACAGTAAAGTAATATTTGAAGTTACAACACCGGTTGTTTTATATGCAGAAGATGTATTTGACACTGGACCAGAATCAGCACTTAAGATAAATGTACCCGTACTACTTGTTAAATTAGTCCAAGTATATACACTAAATACGAAATTAGCTGAACCAGAACTTACATAACAGTAAAATTCTATATCCCATATACCAGATGGTATTTCAACTATACCAGGTTCATTAATAGGTGTTAAATAACCACCAATAAACTGAGCACTAAATTGTGAGCTGTTAGTATTGTTTACTATTGCAATGTCATCATTGATAGTACTATCACCACCACCCGGTGTTAGTGAAATAACTTCATAAGGGGAAATATCACTATCTACCTCTTCAAAGAAATAAGTTCTACCGTATATAGATGCCCCGGTAGGGCCTGACCAACCAGATATACCACTATAACCGCTTATACCAGTGTAACCGGAGATACCTGTAAAGCCACTAAAACCGCTTATACCGGTATAACCAGAGATACCTGTAAAACCACTATAGCCTGATATACCAGTGTAACCGCTAATACCTGTAAAGCCTGAAAAACCACTAATACCAGTGTAACCTGAAATACCAGTAAAACCACTATAGCCACTGATACCTGTGAAACCACTAATACCCGTGAAACCACTATAGCCTGATATACCAGTAAAACCGGAGTAACCACTAATACCTGTAAAACCGCTTATACCAGTGTAACCGCTAATACCGGTATAACCACTGATGCCTGTAAAACCGCTATAACCACTAATACCAGAATAGCCTGAGGTGCCTGAAAAACCGCTTATACCTGTGAAACCTGAGTAACCAGAGATACCAGTAAAACCGGAGTAACCACTAATACCGGTGTAACCGCTAATACCTGTGAAACCAGATATACCAGTATAACCGGACATACCTGTAAAACCTGAATAACCAGAAATACCAGTGTAACCACTAATACCGGTAAAACCGCTATAACCAGAAACGCCTATAAAACCGGAGTAACCAGATAAACCTATACCACTAAAACCT